>Ga0207797_1000018_pt1 | contig 103242 bp, 76 predicted proteins | sample PRCRCaboRojoPR_6_FD_187275 | JGI IMG/M metagenome (GOLD analysis project Ga0207797, IMG submission 187275) | Marine sediment microbial community from Cabo Rojo, Puerto Rico - PR CR 10% Liquid 1 (SPAdes) | ecosystem: Environmental > Aquatic > Marine > Coastal > Sediment | place: Cabo Rojo...
CAGCTCGAGTCGGTCAACGTCGTTAAGCGCCTCATCACGGAGGACGGCGTCGTCGCCGTCATCGGCACCAACAGCAGCGGCTCCAACATCGCCGTGGCCCCCATCGCCGAGGAGAACCAGGTGCCGGTCATCAGCACCTACGCCACGAACCCGCGGGTCACCCAGCCGGAGGAAGGGGTGCTGATGGAGTACACCTTCCGCGTCTGCTTCACCGATCCCTACCAGGGCCAAGTGATGGCCGACTTCGCCTATGGCAATCTGGAGGCCCGCAAAGCCGCGGTCCTCTACGAGATCAGCTCTGACTATTCCGTCGGCCTGCGCGACTTCTTCGTGCAGCGCTGGGAGGAGCTGGGAGGCGAGCTGGTGGCCGATGAGGCATTCAAGACCGGCGACGTGGAGTTCCGCGCCCAGCTCACCTCCATCAAGGACGCCGAGCCCGACGTGATCATCATGCCGTTCCTCGCGAAAGAGGCGGCTCTGGCGGCGAAGCAGGCCCGTGACCTTGGGATCACCGTTCCCTTCATCGGCGGCGATGGTTGGCCTTCCCCCACGCTCTTGGAGATGGCCGCCTCGGCGGTGGAAGGCTGCTACTTCGTCGACCACACCAACGTCAATGCCGAGAATGTGCAGGAGTACCGCGCCGCCTACGAGGAGCGGTTTGGCAAGGACATCCAGGTCAACGCCATTATGACCCACGACGCGGTCAGGGTGTTGACCGCCGCCATCGAGAAGGCCGGCTCGGCCGATCCGACGGCCATTCGCGACGCTCTGGAACAGATTGACCCGGTGGAGGGCTTCACCGGCAACATCACCATCGATCCCGAGACTCACAACCCCGTCGGCAAGTCGGCTGTCATCATGACCATCAAGGACGGTGCCTTCGAGTACTTCACCGTAGTCGAGCCGATGGAATAGGACATATGCAATAATCTGGGAGGGGTGTTGAGCCCCTCCCAGATCCAGTCTCGGGGGATCTAGGTTCGCTTCCAGGGCATTGCCAAAGACGCCGTCCTCCCTGGATCTATCGACCAGGGCCCTGCGTCCCGGACCGAGAGTAATTGGGTCCACTGAGACTTGCAGCATCTGTCAACCCTGTCTGCTCCTTTAGGGAGGTTAAGATGACCACCATATTGCAGCAAGTGATCAATGGCATCTCCATTGGCAGCGTCTATGCTCTGATCGCTGTGGGCTACTCGCTCGTTTACAGCATCCTGAAGTTCTCCAACTTCGCTCATGGCGGTGTGCTGATGTTGGGCTCATACTTCGGTTTCTTCGCGTTGACGCTGCTGAAGGTGCCGTTCTGGGCCGCTCTGCCTCTGGCCATCGTCGGCGCAGGTCTCCTGGGGATCGTCAACGAGCGCCTCGCCTATCGGCCGATCCGCATACGGAACGCCCCACTCCTGTACCTGATGATCTCCTCGTTGGGTGCCTCCATCTTCCTGGAGAACTTCACCATCGTGACCATCGGCCCCAACTTCCGCACCTACCCGGAGGTGTTCCCCATCCAACCCTTCATGATCGGGGAGTTGAGCATCGGGCGCCTGGACATCATCATCCTCGTTATCGCCGCCATATCGATGGGCCTGTTGACCTGGATCATCTACGGCACGCGGGTCGGTAACGCCGTTCGGGCTACCTCATATAACATGCGCATTGCCAGCCTCATGGGCATCAACCCCGATCTGATCGTGGCGCTGGTGTTCTTCCTAGCTGGTGCATCGGCTGGTTTGGGAGGGGTGCTCTTCGGCATCAAGTACACCGTCTGGCCCCAGATGGGCATCCTGACGTTGAAAGCCTTCATCGCCGCTGTCGTCGGCGGTCTGGGTAGCCTGCCGGGTGCTGTAGTGGGCGCGATGGTCCTCGGCGTGACCGAGACCTTTGCGGCGGCCTTCGTGTCCTCGGCGTTCCGAGACCTGTTCTCATACGCGTTGATGATCATCATCATCCTCGTCAGACCGGGTGGATTGCTGGGCACGGTCACCGGAGAGAAGGCATAGGGGGTGGAAACATGTCTCAGTATTACATTGGTATCCTCATCCTGATCTGTATCAACCTCCTGGCGGTGCTGGGGTTGTCCCTGATGACGGGATTCACCGGGTTGTTCAACTTCGGGCAGGCCGGGTTCCTGGCCGTCGGGGCCTATACGGCGACGATTCTCACCACTCAGTACTCGGTGCCTTTTGTGGCTGCGCTGGTGGCGGCCATGGTCATCTCCGTCCTGACCAGCTTCCTCGTTGGCTATCCCACGCTGCGCCTGAAGGGCGACTACTTCGCCATCGCGACCCTCGGTTTCGCGGAGGTGGTCCGACTGCTGGTGGAGAATCTAGAGAAGATCACCGGCGGCTCCCGGGGGATCCCCCGGATTCCCACCTACACCTCGCTTCCCTTTGCTCTCGGCGCCAGCGCCATTGCCCTGTGGCTGGTCGCAAACTACGTGAGGTCGCGCCACGGGCGCAGCTGCGTCGCCGTCCGCGAGGATGAGCTGGCCGCGGAGTCGATCGGGGTCGATTCGTTCCGCTACAAGCAGATCGTCTTCGCCATCAACGCCGCGCTGGCCGGGCTCTCCGGTGGGCTGCTGGCCCATTACGTGGGCTTCATCCAACCTTCCATGTTCAGCATTGTGAAGTCGACCGAGTTGATCGTGATGGTCATCTTCGGCGGGATGCACAGCCTGACGGGTGCCGTCTTCTCGGCCATCGTCCTTACCTCGCTGCCTGAGCTGCTGCGGACCGCGCAGGCCTGGCGCCTGGTGGCCTATGGGGCCCTGGTGGTCATCATCATGGTCGCTCGCCCCGAGGGGCTGATGGGATCCTGGGAGCTGACCCCGGCCAACGTGAAGGCCTTGTTCGCCAGACTGCGTCCACAGCGAGACAGCGAGCTGTCCTCAGCTGAAGACGTGGAATTGCGCTCAGCGCGAGAGGGGAAGTAGTCATCATGCCTTTGCTAGAAATCAGGAATCTGACCAAAGACTTCGGCGGGGTGCGGGCAGTCGATCACTTCTCTCACACCCTGGAGAGGGGCGGGCTCTACGCCATCATCGGTCCTAACGGTGCTGGGAAGACGACGATCTTCAACCTGATCACAGGGATCTACAAGCCGACGGAGGGCGATATCGCTTTCGACGGTGAGGATATCACCGGCCAGGTGACGCACCAGATCGCGCAGAAGGGCATCGCCCGTACCTTCCAGAACATCCGTCTCTTCTCCGAGTTCAGCGTGCTGGACAACGTGCGCACGGCGTGTCACCGTTACGCGCGCTACTCCGTCTGGGAAGGGCTGTTCCCCACCCCTCGCCGTGGACGGGAGGAGAGGGAGCTAGCTGAACGCTCCTCGCACCTGCTGGAGCTGGTTGGGCTCAGCGACCGCGCCGACGAGGTGTCGAAAAACCTGCCCTATGGGCATCAGCGGCGGCTGGAGATCGCCCGAGCTCTGGCTCAAGAACCTGCCCTCCTTCTCCTGGACGAGCCGGCGGCCGGTATGAACCCGGACGAGACCGTCGATCTGATGGCTTTCATCGAGGAGATTCACGATACGTTCGACCTCACGATCCTGCTCATCGAGCACCACATGGAGGTGGTGATGGCGCTGGCCGATGACATCGTGGTGATCGACTTTGGCCGTACCATCGCCCAGGGCACGCCGGATGAGATCCAGTCTAACCCGACGGTGATCGAGGCGTACTTGGGGACGGAGGAGACAGAGGAGGGTCAGTATGCCACTGCTTGAGATCAACAGCGTCTCTGTCGCCTACGGCGGCATCCAAGCCCTGCAGGGCGTCTCACTCCACGTCGAACAGGGGGAGATCGTGACCATCATCGGTGCTAACGGCGCCGGCAAGTCCTCCCTGTTGAACGCTATCTCGTCGATGGTCCCGTATCACGAGGGCGAGATTATCTATGAGGGCGAGCAGCTGCCCGACAAGCCGTACAACGTGGTAGCTCGCGGCATCGTTCAGGTTCCGGAGGGGCGCCAGGTTTTCGCCAATCTCAATGTGGAGGAGAACCTGCGCATCGGTGCCTATCTCCGCCGCGACAGGGATGGCATCGAACAGGATCTAGAGCACGTTTATACGCGCTTCCCGCGGCTCAAGGAGCGGAGGCAGCAGTATGCGGGCAGCCTCAGCGGCGGTGAGCAGCAGATGCTGGTTATTGGACGCGGTCTGATGGCGCGTCCCGGCGTGCTTCTATTGGACGAGCCTTCCCTGGGCCTGGCTCCCCTGCTGGTGGCGGAGATCTTCCGCATTGTGAACGACATCAACCAGGAGGGCACGACCCTGCTTCTGGTGGAGCAGAATGCCAAGAAAGCCCTGGCCGTGGCCGACCGCGCCTACGTCCTCGAGACAGGCACGATCATCCGCGAGGGCAGCGGGACGGAGCTGCTGGCCGACCCCTCGGTCCAAGACGCGTACCTGGGGACGAAGCGGAAGACATGATTCGCCGTCCCTGCCCGAGCATGCGGGCTGAGCGGCGCTGAATGTCCCTGGACGAGGCTCTCGAGCTCCGCGAGCAACGGGGGATGAGGGGTGACTATGAAACTAGACGGGGTCGTGGAGCGCCTGCTCGGCGAGTATCCTGACCGATTGCTCACTATCGACTCCCACACCGCAGGCGAGGCCACCCGCTTGATCGTCGGCGGGGTTCCTCCTCTTCCCGGCGAGACTGTGGCTGAGAAGCGGCAGCACTTGATGCGGGAATGGGATCAGGTGCGGCTTCAGTTGACCCGCGAGCCCCGTGGTCACCGGGACATGCTGGCCGCGTTGGTCACCGAACCGACCACGCCCGGAGCCGCTTTTGGTCTGATTTATATGGATGCGCGCCGATACCCGTACCTGTGCGGTCACGCCACCATTGGTGCCGTGACGACCCTCATCGAGGCGGGGGTCGTGGAGGCGGTCGAACCGGAGACGGCCGTTGTCGTCGACACGCCGTCAGGTGCCATGGACACCCGAGCGCGCGTTCGCGGCGGCAAGGTCGAGTGGGTTGCGATGTGCGCTGTCCCTTCCTTCGTCTACGGCGAGAATCTACCGTTGGACGTGCCCGGTCTGGGACGAATCTCCGTGGACACCGTATGCGTGGGCGGGTTCTTCGCCATGGTGTCGGCTGAGCAGATCGGCCTCGCGTTGACCGCTGATAACGCCGACGCGCTCATCGAGCTCGGGATGGCCGTCATCCAGGCGGCCAACGAGCAGCTGAGCGTCCGCCATCCCACCCGGCCCGAGGTGGCTACCGTGGACGTGACTGAGTTCTACGCTTCCTCCGAGGCCCGGGCGGACAACGTGAGCGCTGTCGTATACGGTGAGTCGCATATCGACCGCTCCCCTTGCGGCACTGGCACGTCCGCCAAGATGACGCTTCTCCACCGACGCGGCCAACTTGGGCTCCATCAGCTATACGTCAACGCCGGCATCCTCGGTACCACCTTCGAGGGGCAATTGGTCGCCGAGACCCGCGTGGGAGACCTGCCGGCCGTGGTGCCGGAGGTCCGGGGCAGCGCCCAGGTCACCGGGGTGCACCAATTCGTGCTCGACCCTCGCGACCCCTTCCCGCAAGGTTTTCTTCTCTAGAGTGAGTGCCAACTATGAACGAACTCTTTCTGATCAACGGCAAACTCCACACCCAGGATGAGCGCTACCCGGAGGCAACGGCAGTGGCCATCCAGGGGAATCGCTTCCGCGCCGTGGGCAGCGATGAGAGGATTCGCTCCCTGGCGGGCTCCGATGCTCGGGTGATCGACCTTGAGGGCCGCCTGGTTCTGCCCGGCCTTACCGATGCTCACGTCCATTACTACGATTGGTCTCTCGGTCTCCGACGGCTGCCGTTGGCCGAGACAGAGTCCCTGGCCGACGTGAAACGGAGGGTGGCGCGGCGGGCGCAGGGGATCCCTCCTGGAGAATGGATCCTGGGACAGGGGTGGAATGAGTCCCGCTGGCCCACCCCGCGCATGCCGGACCGCGGTGACCTGGACGGAGCCGCCCCCGAGCACCCCGTCATCCTGTGGCGGAACGATCTTCACCTGGCAGCGGTCAATTCCGAGGCACTGCGGCGTGCCGGCATCACTGCTGATACCGAGGACCCCCCGGAGGGCGTCATCAACCGGGATGAGCACGGCCAGCCCACCGGTGTTTTGCGCGAGCTGGCCATCAACCTGGTCACTGACGTCATCCCACCCCCCACGGAGGAGGAGACGGTCGACGCCATGCGGGAGGGCTTCACCATCCTCCACCGCCTGGGCGTCACCGGTGTCCACGACTACCGAATCATGGGAGGCGCCGATGGCGTCCCCGCCTTTCGCGCCTATCAGCGTCTCCAGGAGGCCGACGAGCTCGACCTCCGCATGTGGATGCACATCCCCGGGGAGCGGCTGGATGAGGCGATCGCACTGGGCCTCCGCACCGGCGTCGGCGACGACCGCCTCCGCGTCGGTCACGTCAAACTCTTCTCCGATGGCGGTCAGGGCGCCCGCACCGCCTGGATGTTGGAGCCTTACGAGGACACCGGCGACAGCGGCATGCCCCTCACCCCTATGGATGAGATCGCCCGAGCTATCGAACGCGCCGACCGGGCCGGACTGGCCGTCGCGGTTCACGCCATCGGCGACCGCGCTAACCGGGAGCTGATTGGCGTCTTCGAGCAGATCGAAGGCAGCGCGAGCCCGGCCGAGACCGCGCCGCCTACCGCCCCCCATCGCATTGAGCACGTGCAGATGATCCAGCCAGAGGACGTGGTTCGTCTGGCTCAACTGAACGTGGTCGCCTCGGTTCAGCCGATTCACTGCCCGGACGACATCCCGATGGTCGAGAGGTCGGTGGGCGCTCGCGGACGCATCGCCTACCCCTTCCGGGATATGACAGACGCCGGAGTGACCCTGGCTCTGGGGTCTGACTGCCCTGTGGCCAACCCCAACCCGATGTTCGGCATCCACGCTGCCGTCACGCGGCAGACGAGGGACGGCAGTCCCCCGGGCGGCTGGTACCCGCGGCAACGGCTGACGGCGGCTGAGGCGGTGTGGGGGTTCACGATGGGCCCTGCCCTGGTCAGCGGCCGCGAAGCCGACCTGGGGAGCATCACGCCGGGCAAGCTGGCGGATCTGGTCGTGCTCGACAGGGATCTTCTTGCCCTTGAGGAGACCGCGCCCGCGGAGATCGCCGAAACGCAGGTGGCCCTGACGATCTTCGATGGACGCGTCGTCTACGAAGCGTAAGGCGTGGAGAGCAGAATCAGGATGGGGGTGCGCGTGAGACTGAAGCTGTTTGCCGCTCTCTGTCGCTATCTGCTGAAGGATGGCCAGAGCGGCGCCCACGCTGTCGACGTCGCCGCCCAGTCCCGCCACCCCGCCGATGACGCGATGGGAGTGGGAGGGGGCAAGAACGCTATGATCCTCGGGGAGTACCGCGTCGACCGCTCCGCTCATACCACCGGCCGGCACCGTTTCACGGTCACGCCGGATGGTCAATTCCTCAGGGGTTCTTCATCCCATGATCCAGCATCCCAGTAGACCATTTCGACGGCTTTCCGACGAACAGTGTGAGAGACTCCACCAGGCCAGCGTGGAGATCCTGGAGCGCACCGGGGTGCGGCTGTACCACCAGCCCGCCGTTGACCTGCTGCGGAAGGCCGGCGCGAGCGTCTCCGACGGCAACCGGGTGCGCATTCCTCCGCAGTTGGTTGACGATGCCTTCGAGACGGTGCCTCAGGAGGTGGTGCTCTATGACCGGCACGGGGAACCCGCCATGCACCTCGGCGGTCGCCGTGCCTTCTTCGGCACGGGGTCTGATTGTCTCAACATCATCGACCACCGCACCGGCGAGCGCCGCAAGCCCGTCATGGAGGACATCGTCGAGGGGATCACCCTCTGCGATGCCCTGCCGAACATCGACTTCGTCATGTCGATGTTCCTGCCCACCGACGTCTCCGACGCCGTGACCGACCGGCATCAGATGCAGGCGATGCTCAGCCACACCACCAAGCCCATCATCTACGTGACAAATGACGCGGCCGGGTGCGAGGATGCGGTTGCCATGGCCGAGGTCGTGGTCGGCGGGGCCGAGGCGTTGGAGGAGAAGCCGTTGGCGGCGTGCTACATCAACGTCACCACTGGCCTCCGGCACAACGAGGAGGCGCTGGAGAAGCTCCTGTTCCTCTCCGAGCGCGGGCTGCCCGCCGCCTACATCCCCGTGGCGCTGGGCGGGGCGACCGCCCCGATCACGCTGGCGGGGAACATGGCGATATGGAACGCCGGGTGCCTCGCCGGGCTGGTGATATCACAGCTCAACCGGCCGGGCGCGCCCTTCATCACCAGCGGGTGGGGGGCCAGTGCCCTCGATATGCGGACCGCGACCAGCCCCTACGTCGAGCCCGAGAAGCAGTTCATCGCGCAGGAGCTGGCCCACTCCTACCCCCTTCCCATGTTCTCTCTGGGCGGGTGCAGCGACTCGAAGCTGGTGGATCAGCAGGCTGGCGTCGAGGCGGCGCTGACCCTGATGGTCAATGCGCTGGCCGGCGGCCAGCTGATCCACGACGTCGGCTATCTGGCGTCCGGTCTCACCGGCTCTTTGGCCCAGGTGGTGGTCTGCAACGAGATCATCAGCTGGCTTCGAGCGGCTCTCGAGCCAATTGAGATCAACGACGAGACGCTGGCCCTCGATCTGATCGACGAGGTAGGGCCCGACGGGCAGTTTATGGAGGCGGACCACACGCTGGAGCATTTCCGCGACCGGTGGTATCCGACCATCCTTGAGCGCTACGATTACGAGCGTTGGTTGGAGCGCGGCGGCGAGGACCTGGGGCAGCGGGCAGCCGACCGCGTGGAGGAGATTCTGAACGAGCACCGCCCCGAGCCGCTGCCGAACCGGTTGCAGGAGCGCCTTCGGCAGATCATTGAGGATGCCGAGGGGAGCTGACGAAGACGAGACAGCCGGATGGACAACCTCAACGCGAGCGATCCGGCTGCGTGAGGTCCAGAACTGATATGAACATAACCCTGAAGCTTTTCACCAGCTTGCGCCGCTACTTGCCCGAGGGCTGCAGCGGTGGCGCCTGTGACCTGGAGGTCGATCCCGGCACGTCAGTTGGGGAGGTGCTCAGACGGTACGGCGTCCCGACGGAGGGCATCGTCATCCTGGTCAACGGCCGCTCGGCCGGCTTAGGCCGGGTGTTGGAAGAGGACGACGTATTGGCCGTCTTCCACGCCCTGGCCGGGGGCTAAGAGGCACGCACGCCAGGCTGGTAGGCGTTTCAACAGAGGCTGAGACTGAATCGTAAACAGTCGAACAGACTTATGGGAGGTAGGACGATGTTCGGATGGCACGGCAAAGTGCTGCGAGTTGACCTGACCGCGGAGAAGACCAGCGTCGAGGAGATCGATCCCCAGACCGCCAAGGACTATATCGGTGGCCGCGGTTGGGCGATCAAGATTCTCCACGAAGAGGTCGATCCCACGGTCGATCCCCTATCGCCGGATAACAAGTTGATCTTCACCACCGGGCCCCTCACGGGCACGCCGGCCCCCACCGGAAACCGCTATATGGTGACCACGAAGGCGCCTCTCACCGGCGCTATCGCCTGTTCCAATTCCGGCGGCATGTACCCCACGGAGATGAAGAAGACGGGGCTCGACATGATCGTCCTCGAGGGGCGGGCGGAGCGGCCGGTCTACGTCTGGATCAATGCGGACGGGTCTGGGGACGAGGCCGAGGTTGAAATCCGCCCGGCGGACCATCTATGGGGTATGCGGGTCCCGGAGGCCACGGATGCGCTTCTGGAGGAGACCGACGAGAAGGCCCGGGTGTCCTGCATCGGGCCGGCCGGTGAGCGACTGGTCAAGATAGCCAGCATCATGAACGACAAGCACCGGGCCGCCGGGCGTTCCGGCGTGGGGGCTGTGATGGGCAGCAAGAACCTGAAGGCCGTCGTCGTGCGCGGGACGCTGGATACGCCGCTGGCCGAGCCCGACGAGATGCGCGAGCTGTCGCGGCAGGTCCGGCGGGAGGTCGCCGCCGACGTGAAGAAGGGATCAACGCTGCGGGAGTACGGCACGGCCTACGTGCCCATCGTCACCAACGAGATCGGTATTCTCCCCACCCGCAACTTCCAGACCGGTGTCTTCGAGGGAGTGGATGGGATCACGGGCGAGGTCCTCACCGACAAGTACCTGGTCCGGCCGAAGGCGTGCTTCGGCTGCCCCATCGGCTGCGGCCGCCGGACGACGCTGGAGGGATCTATCTACGAGGGGAAGGGCGAGGGGCCGGAGTACGAGACCATCGCCTCCCTGGGCAGCGCCTGCGGGCTGGACGACATGGCGGCGGTGACGAAGGCGAACTACCTCTGCAACGAGCTCGGCATGGACACCATCTCCACCGGCGTGACCATCGCTTGCGCTATGGAGATGATGGAGAAAGGCATTCTCTCGGAGGAGGACGTCGGCATGGAGCTCCGCTTTGGGGACGCCGATGCCGTGATCCAGCTGGTGGAGCAGACCGGCTACCGCGAGGGCTTCGGCGACGTGCTGGCCGAGGGCAGCTACCGTATGGCGGAGCGGTTTGGCGTGCCCGAGCTTTCCATCACGGCGAAGAAGCAGGAGTTCCCCGGCTATGATCCCCGTGGGTCCAAGGGCATGGGCCTTCTCTACGCCACATCGAACGTGGGGGCGTCTCACATGGCCGGCGATCTCGCCTACATGGAGGTCTTCGGCGTGCCGAAGAAGATCGACCCCCTCACCATCGATCGGAAACCGTGGTATATCAAGCACTTCGAGGATCTCTTCACCATCATCGACGCCGCGGGGCTCTGCGTCTTCCTCTCCATACGCTACCTGTGCGACGGGACCTACGAGGTGCAGCCTACGCGGATGACCGAGATGATCAATCTGGCCACGGGTGCCGACTACACCGTGGAGAGTCTGATGGAGGCGGGCGACCGGGTCTACACGCTGGAGCGCCTGTTCCTCAGTCAGGCGGGTTTCACGCGCGCCGATGACACACTGCCGAAGCGGATGCTGGAGGAACCGATGCCCGATGGGCCGGCAGCCGGACACGTTGTGGAACTCGATGAGATGCTGCCCGAGTTCTACGAGCTGCGGGGCTGGGACGAGAACGGCGTGCCGAAAGATGAGAAGCTGGCGGAACTGGGACTGAACCGGTGACGGCGAGGGCGCGAGGACGCACATAGACCGATGGCCGAGACAGAACGCCGATGGTACGACGAGGTTGAGGACCTCACTGCCCGCCTGGTGCGCATCGACAGCGTCAGCCCCAGCGTTGAGCGCGAGAACGCCTGCGCTGCCGAGATCCGGGAGGCTCTGGCCGAGCGCGGCGTCGCCTCCCGCACCTGGTCTATGCAGGCCGACGACCGGAAGATCGTCTGGGCGATGGTGGAGGGTGAGGCCGTGGCTCCGGATGCGGAGGCGGTCCCCACCGTGCTCCTCCTGGGTCACCTGGACGTCGCCGGCGTCCAGGACTACGGTTTCGACCTCGATCCCTTCGACCCCGAGGCCCTGCGCCAGCATTTTCTTTCTGGGGGCGGAGGCGAGGCCGAAGGTGAAAACGAGAGGGTCCGGGACGCGGTCAGCGGCGACTGGATGTTCGGACGCGGCAGCTTCGACATGAAGAGCGGCGTCGCTGCCCAGGTCGCCGTGATGGGCGCCCTGCAGAGGGGACGGGCAGATCTCCCGGGCAACGTCCTGATGGTCACCACCCCCGACGAGGAGGTGGAGTCCGCCGGGCTGATGGATGCCCTGGAGCCCCTGATCGCACTGCGAGACGAGTGCGGGCTGGACCTCGTGGGTGTCATCAACTCCGATTACACCGCGCCGCGGGAGCCGGGCGATGATAGCCGCTACGTCTACCGGGGCACTATCGGCAAGCTCCTCTGCTGCTTCTACGTCCGCGGATGCGAGACCCACGTCGGTGAGGCCTTCCGCGGCATCGACGCCAACCTGATCGCGGCCAACATCGTCCGGGAGACGAACCTGAACCCTGATCTCTGCGATGAGGCCGATGGGGAGATCACCGTCCCACCCGTCACCCAGAAGGTGCGAGATTTTAAGGCTCGCTACGACGCCCAGACGCCAATCTCGGCCGTCGTCCACTGCAGCTGTCTCGTCCACGGCTGGACGCCGCAGGACGTGCTCGTCCGCATGGTACCGCTCGCCAGGAAGGCCCTGAGCGACGCCAACCGCCGCCGGGTTCTGACCTGGCGGGCGTACGCCAGCCGCCAGGGGAGCACGAACACGCTCCGGGATCTGGGAGGCGGCGTCTACACGTATCGTCAGCTCTATGAGGCCGTTGCGCAGAGGTTGAGCCGCGAGGGGCTTGAGAAGGAGCTCGACGAGCGCACCTTCGGCCTTATCGGGGAGATCCGCAGCGCCACGGCGTCTCTCTCTGCGACGGAGCATGACTTCCTCGTCGATCAGGCCTGCCTGGCGGACCTCGACAGCCGGGGGAGGAGCGACGTCATCGTGAGGACACTGGTCGATATCGCCGACCGCGAACGGGTTCTCGACCCGGCCGAGCCGACCGTCGTCGTATACTTCGCGCCCCCTTTCTTCCCTCCCGTTCGCGGGGATGCCGAGTCCCAGCTCAGCCGCGCCATCGCCGCCGAGGTGGCGGAGGGCGACTACGGCGGCGTCCGATTTCGCGGCTTCTACCCGTACGTGTCGGAACTCAGCTTCATGCGGATGGACGACCCGGTCTACGCCAACCTGCCTATCCTGAAGGCTAACTTCCCGCTGTGGAGAGAGGGCACCGAGGAGATGGACGAGGCTTTGAAGCAGGAGACCTTCAGGGTGCCGTGCGACCTGATCCGGGAGTTGGATTGCGACGTGGCGAACATCGGGCCCTGGGGGAAGGAGGCTCACGGCCGGGGCGAGCGCGTCCAGAAGCCCTACAGCTTCGAGACGATGCCGGAGCTGATTCGCAACGTGATCGTGCGGCTGCTGAAGGACGCGGCCGGCTCGTGGTAGTCGGTGGCCGCTCGCATCCGGTTCATGGCTTAGGTCCGCACGCGGATTAGGTCCGCAAGCGGATTAGGTCCGCAAGCGGCTTACTTATGTATGCTGGATTGGAGGATACAGATGAGAGAGAGCGTACTGACGGAACATCAGACGGGAGACGTGATGATGCGCGAGGAACAGAAGATGGAGCAAACTGAGGAGAGGGTGCCCCACTTGGTCACCGAGGTGCCCGGGCCGAAAGCCGAGGCGCTTATTGAAGCGGATAAGGCGCTGGTCTCACCCTCGATCCCCCGCGCCTGCTCGCTGGTCGCCGACCGGGCTCAGGGATGGACCGTGATCGACGTAGACGGCAACCGCTTCCTCGACTTTGCTGCTGGCATCGCTGTCTGCTCCACCGGTCACTGCCACCCGCGGGTGGTCAAGGCGGTTCACGAGCAGGCCTCGCGCATGATTCACATTTCCGCTGACTTCTACTATCCGCCCTACGTGAAGATGGCGGCGAAGTTGGCCGAAATCGCGCCGGGGTCCGATGAATGGCAGGTCTTCCTCACCAACTCCGGGACGGAGGCGGTGGAGGGTGCGCTGAAGCTGGCCCGCTATGCCACCGGCCGTCACCGCTTCATCGCCTTCCTCGGTGCTTTCCACGGCCGCTCTATGGGCGCCATCTCCTTGACCGCCAGCAAGCCCCAGTACCACCGAGGCTTCGGCTCGCTCTTGGCCGACGTCACGCATGTTCCCTACGCCAAGTGCCTGGACTGCCACTACAACTTGACCTATCCCGACTGCGAGCTGGCCTGCATTGACTTCATCGAGAAGGAGATCTTCAAGCGCATCGCGCCCCCGGAGGACGTTGCGGCCATCGTCGTCGAGCCCGTGCAGGGGGAGGGCGGCTACGTCGTCCCGCCGCCAGCCTGGCTCCCGGCGCTCCGCGACCTCTGCGATCGGCACGGTATCCTTCTCATCACCGACGAGATCCAGAGCGGCATGGGCCGGACGGGGAAGATGTTCGCCTTCGAACACTACGTAGGTGAAGACGGTCCCGTCGTGCCCGATATTATCACGGTGGCGAAGGGCATCGCCTCCGGCATGCCCCTGGGTGCCTTCGTTGCCAAGAGGGACCTGATGACCTGGGACAAGGGGGCTCACGGCACGACTTTCGGCGGGAATCCCGTCGCCTGTGCAGCGGCACTGGAGACGATCGCGCTGCTGGAGGATTCCCTGATGGAGAACGCGGCGCGAATGGGCGACTACATCATGGACCGGCTGGAGGACCTGAAGGATGAATGCGACATCCTGATCGACGTGCGCGGCCTGGGCTTGATGATCGGCATGGAGTTCGAGACGGCCGAGCTCGCTCACGCGGTGTCGAAGGGCTGCTTCCAGCGCGGCCTCATCGTTCTTGGCTGCGGGGACAAGGCTGTCCGCCTCTCCCCGCCCCTCATCATCGGGGAGGAGCAGGCCGACATCGCGCTCGGCATCCTGGACGAGGTATTCTCCGAGGTGACCTATGACCAGTAAGCTAGCTGACATGGAGGACGCCGTCGCGACGCTCGTCCACGACGGCGACACAGTGGCCATCGAGGGTTTTACCTCGTGCATCTGCTTCGCCGCTGCCCACGAGATTATGCGCCAGGGCCGGCGCGACCTGACCCTCTGCCGCATGACACCGGACCTGATCTACGACCAGATGATCGCGGCCGGGTGCGCCTCCAAGATGGTCTTCTCGTACCTGGGCAACCCCGGCGTGGGGTCGCTCTACGGCGTGCGCCGTGCGGTCGAGGATGGAATCCCCGCCCCCGTCGAGCTGGAAGAGTACTCCCACTTCGGCATGGTGGGTCGGTACACCGCCGGGGCTTACCGGCTGCCCTTCTTCCCGCTGCGGTCCTATCAGGGTAGCGACCTGTCGAGCGTCAACCCGCGTATCCGCTACGTAGACAGTCCCTATGACGCTGAGAACATCGCCGTCGTGCCGCCCCTCAACCCGGACGTGGCCATCATCCACGCCGCGCGGGCTGATGCCAAGGGTAACACGCAGCTCTGGGGTCTTCTGGGCGTGCAGAAGGAGGCCGCCTTCGCCGCCGATCGCGTCATCGTCGTGGTGGAGGAGATCGTGGACGAGGACGTGATCCGCTCCGACCCGAACCGCACCGTGGTCCCGGACCTGGTGGTGGACGCCGTGGTGCACGAACCGTACGGTGCCCATCCTTCCTACGTGCAGGGCTACTACGATCGGGACAACACGTTTTACCTGGCGTGGTACGACATCAGCAAGGACCGAGCATCGCTGGATGCGTGGCTCGATGAGTGGGTTTACGGCGTCGAGAACCGGGCCGAGTATGTGGAGAAGATGGGTGAGGAGACTTGGGAGCGCCTCCAGGCCGGGGACGCGTGGGCCGACGCGGTCAACTACGGTGCGTATGAGGGATGAGCCATTAGGTAGCGTCCGATGCTGAAGAGAGAGCCCAAGAGACATGGGACACGGACTAGGTGGCTAACGCCAGCGCTGTGACATCACCTCGTCCTGGGTCCCTACCGAATCAGCTCTAGCCGGATGCATCATCCGGCGGATGAAGGGGACCTGCTGTGGGGCCCAGGATCCAGCTCGGCGTATCCGGATTGGCGCCTGGCCAGCGGATGTTAGCCGCAAACAGAGACCTGTAGTCTTCGAGCAGCCCAAAAGGTGAGATAAATGCCCAAGAGCTACACCCCATCTGAGATGATGATCGTCACGGCGGCGCGGGCGTTGGAGGGTGTGCGCACCGTCTTCGTCGGCGTCGGCCTGCCCAACAGCGCCTGCAACCTGGCGCGGCGCACTGTGGCGCCGGACCTCGAGCTTATCTATGAGAGCGGCGTCTACGGCGCCCGCCCGGCCCGCATTCCGCTCTCTATCGGCGATCCCACACTGATCAGCGGCGCCACGTCGGTCTGTTCCATGGCCGACCTGTTCGGCCTCTATTTGCAGGGCGGGCGGGTCGAGGTCGCCTTTCTCGGTGGCGCTCAGATCGACCGTTTCGGCAATCTGAACACGACCGTCATCGGCAACTGGAGGCAGCCGAAGGTGCGCCTGCCGGGCAGCGGCGGCGCGTGCGAGATCGCCATCAATGCCCGGCGAATCTTCGTCATCATGCGTCTCAAGCGACGCGCCTTCGTGGAGAAGCTCCACTTCCGAACCAGCCCGGGACACCTCGCCGGTCTTGGAGAGCGAGAGCGGCTGGCGCTGCCCGGCGCCGGCCCGCAGCTGGTCGTGACCGACAAATGCGTCTTCCGCTTCGACGAGGAGACGCGAGAGATGACGCTCGAGAGCCTCTATCCCGGTGTCAGCCAGGCTGAGGTCGAGGAGAGCGTGGGATGGACTCTGCGCGTGGCGCCGGATCTCCGGGAGGCGGAACGCCCGGCGCCCGATGAACTTCGCCTGCTCCGGCAGGAACTCGATCCCGAGGGCCTCTACCGGTAGGGACCGGCATGGTATAGGAGGTGTGAGGTGTATGATCCGAGGCCGTACCGCACCATCCCCTTGTGGCAGGACGTTGAGGAGGACGCGTGGAACGACTGGCGGTGGCAGGTTGCGAACCGCATCACCACAGTCGGTGAACTCGACCAGGTAATCCACCTGACCGAGCAGGAGAAGGACGTCATAGACCGCTCGCTAAACACGATGCGGATGGCGATCACGCCGTATTACGCCAGCCTGATGGACCCGGACGACGTAACCTGCCCGATCCGCATGCGGGCCGTCCCGACCATCCGGGAGACGGAGATACGCCCGGAAGACGAGGTCGACCCGCTGGCTGAGGAGGTCGACTCCCCGGTGCCGGGAATCACCCACCGCTATCCCGACCGGGTGCTCTTCCTGGTCACCGACCGCTGCTCTATGTACTGCCGCCACTGCACCCGGCGGCGGATGGCCGGGGAGACGGACAAAGCGCTACCTCAATCGCGCATCGACGAGATGATAGATTACGTGCGCGAGGCGCGGAGCGTTCGGGACGTCCTCCTCAGTGGCGGCGATCCTCTGACCCTGTCAACGAACCGCCTGGAGTACATCGTGGCTCGGCTCCACGAGATTCCACACGTCGAAATCGTCCGCTACGGCTCCGCCGTGCCGGTGGTCATGCCGCAGCGGATCACGGACGAGCTGGTGACAATGATGAAGAAGTACCAGCCGGCCTGGCTCAACACGCACTTCAACCATCCCAAGGAGATGACGCCGGCGGCGCGTCGGGCGCTGGCGAAGCTGGCGGACAATGGCATCGTCCTCGGCAACCAGTCGGTGCTGCTGCGAGGTCTCAACGATTGTCCCATCATCATGAAAGAGCTGGTCCAGCGGCTGATCCACAACCGCGTCCGCCCTTACTACATCTACCAATGCGACCTGTCTCAGGGAATCGGACACTTCCGCACCACGATCGGGAAGGGGATTGAGATCATGGAGTATCTCTGGGGCCACACCAGCGGGTTTGCGGTGCCCCGGTACGTGAAGGACGTGCCCGGTGGTGTAGGGAAGACGCCCATCGCGCCCTCCTACATCATCAGTCGCAGCGACCGCATGGTGATCTTCAGGAACTACGAGGGCGTGATTGGCCGGTTCATAGAACCGGACGACGTTGGCTCCGACGGCTGTCCGGACGGGTGCCAGATATGCGAGGCGCGCCGGGCGCGAGGACTCGATGATCCGGAGATCGGCCTGACCAAGCTCTTCAGCGGCGAGGTGAGCGCCCTGGAACCCGCCCACCTCGATCGTCACGAGAGGAACGAGCAAGCGAGAAAGAGGAGGAAAGAGGATGCGTGAGGTGGTTATTGCCTCGGCGGTGCGCACGCCGATCGGCAAGTTTGGCAGCGCGCTTAAGGACGTGTCGGCTGTGGAGTTGGGCCGCGTTCCGGCGGCGGAGTCATTGAGGCGAATCGGCCTGACGCCGGAGGACGTGGACGAGGTGATTCTGGGTCACGCCCGGCAGGCGGGCAACGGGCCGAATCTGGCTCGGCAGGTCGGCTTCCGACTCGGCGTGCCCGTCGACCGCCCGGGCTACACCATCAACAAGGCCTGCGCCAGCGGCCTGAAGGCCATCACTTTGGCCTACCAGTCCATCGTCACGGGAGAGAACGAGGTGGTTCTCGCCGGCGGCGTCGAGCAGATGTCTCAGATCCCGTATCTGCTGTCGGAGGCCCGCTGGGGCTACCGACTGGGCGGGGGAGAGCTCGTGGACGCCATGCACCGGGACGGCTACTACTGCCCCCTGGCCGAGATGATGATGGGGCGCACGGCCGAGATCCTGGTGGAGGAGTACGGCATCGGCCGCGAGGAGCAGGATCGATTTGCCCTGGAGAGCCACGGCAAGGCCGTGCGGGCCTGGGACGAGGGGCTCTTCGACAGCGAGGTGGTGCCCGTGGAAGCGCCGGGCCGCAGAGGGAAGACCTCGCTGGTGGAGAAGGACGAACGCCCCCGGCCGAACACAAACATGGAGAAGCTGACCCGCCTCTCGCCTGTCTTCAAGGAGAACGGCACGGTCACGGCGGGAAACGCCAGTGGGATCACAGACGGCGGCGCGGCGGTGGTGGTCATGGCTGCCGAGCGGGCCGAGGCCCTCGGTATCGAGCCGCTGGCTCGGATTGAGGGCTTCGCCAGCGCCGGGGTCCATCCCAGGCGGATGGGCATGGGGCCGGTACCGGCGACGCGGAAGGTGATGGAGCAGACCGGGCTGTCACTCGACGACTTCGACCTCATCGAGCTGAACGAGGCCTTCGCGGCGCAGGTGCTGGCCGTGGAGCGGGAGCTCGACTGGGACGTTGAACGGCGGAACGTTCACGGCGGCGCCGTCGCGCTGGGACATCCGACAGGCTGCACGGGCACCCGGATTGTGGTGACCCTTCTCCACGCCATGCAGCGGCGGGATGCCGAGATCGGGCTGGCCACCCTTTGCGTCAGCGGCGGTCTTGGGATGGCGATGGTTGTGAGACGGTTCTAGGTCTCACCTCGCCAGATGCCTGCCTAAGACTCGTCAGTGGTGCGCTGCGTGACGGAGTGGCGCAGTGCCCCGGCGGCACTCCGCTGCGCTGCATGCCACACTACGAGCAAGAGGGGCTGGAGGGCCAAGTGGAGCTGCGAGTCGAGTGAGGAAGGGCCCCTGTGTTACGGTCTCGGTTTGGGTCCTCTGACACCAACCCGTGATGCGGCGAAATCAGCGAAGTACGGGGCAGCAAGCGAGAAGGGATCCGTAGGGGGAACGACGTGAAACCAGATGAAACCCAAGACTCAGCCAACGAAACACGCTACGCCTACCCGGCCGGCCACATCCTCTACCGGCGGGCCCGCCACCCGCATCCGATGGTCGAACGGGGGGAGGGCGCTTACCTCTACGATACCGAGGGCCGGCGGTACCTGGACGGCTCCGGCGGCGCCATCGTCGTCAATATCGGGCACGGCGTGGCGGAGGTCGCCGAGGCGGTGGCCGACCAGGTGGCCCGCGCCGCTTACGCCCATCCGACGATGTTCACCAGCCGCTCGGCGGAGGACTACGCTGAGGCCCTGGTCGAGGTGAGCACGCTCCCCGAGCCTCGTTTCTTCTTCCTATCCAGCGGCTCCGAGGCGGTGGAGACGGCGATGAAGCTGGCTCGACAGGCGCAGGTGAGCCGGGGGGAAGCGGGCCGCTACCTGGTGATCGCCCGCTGGCAATCCTACCACGGTACCACCCTGGGCGCGCTGTCTGTAACCGGCAAGCCGAAGATGCGCCGTCCTTTCCGGCCTCTGCTGACGGAGGTGCCCCACATTCCGCCCCCGTATTGCTACCGGTGTCCCTTCGATCTGACGCACCCGGAGTGTGGCCTGCGCTGCGCCGACGCCCTGAAGGTGGAGATAGAGCGTGCCGGGGCGGAGAACGTGGCGGCCTTCATCGCCGAGCCCGTGAGCGGTGCGACGCTGGGCGCGGTCGTGCCGCCGCAGGAGTACTGGCCCCGGGTGCGGGAGATCTGCGACCGTCACGGGGTGCTGCTCATCGCGGATGAAGTGATGACGGGCTTTGGGCGTACCGGTCGCTGGTTCGCCATCGACCACTGGGGCGTCGTCCCCGACCTGGTGGCCATGAGCAAGGGGACGGCGGGGGGCTACGTACCCCTCTCCGTCACGGCGGCGCGGGGCGACCTGGTGGACGACATCGTCGGCAAGAGTGGGGGGTTCACCCACGGCGGGACGTTCTCCCACCATCTGGTGACCGCGGCCGCTGGACTGGCGACGCTACGATACCTCCAGAAGCACGACCTGGTGGCGGCGGCGGCGCGGAAGGGCGTCATCCTCGGCGAGAAACTCAGGGCGCGGGTGGGTGACCTGAGCCACGTGGGGGACGTGCGTGGGCTCGGGTTGATGTGGGGCGTGGAGTTCGTCGCCGACCGAGAGACGAAGGAGCCGTTCCCTCCGGAGAGGCACGTGGGCCAGCAGGTGGCCGACGCAGCCTTTGAGCGGGGTTTGATTGTCTATCCCGGCAGCGGCTGCGTGGACGGCACCGCCGGGGACCACGTAACGCTGGGCCCGCCTTTCATCATCAACGAGGACCAGATGGATGAGTTGGTGGAAACCCTGCGCGATGCGATACAGGCGGTGACGGCTGAGCAACGGAAGACGGTCGCCTGAGGCGGCCCGGTGACCCGCGGTCAGGCTCAGCCTGCCCGTCTCTCCAACGGTTGGCAGTAGGGCCGCCGATGAACCTTCGACAGCTCAACTGATCCGGGAGGGCGGTCATGTCCGACGGACCTTGCCGCCCCTTGGTCAAGCTCTGCCCCACCAGTGAATACTTCTCCTGGATCGCGTGCTCGATCCGCTGGGCCGCTTTCCGAACGTCCGGCAGCGGAGCTCCTCCTTCGCGGTTCCGGCAGGAGCTCTAGCCCAGCCTCAGTTCCTTCGGTGCATCCAGTTCCCAGAGCGGGCTGATGGATTCGCCGTGGTAGATACCGCGGATGGCGTAGGTCAGCATGGGCGCGATGCTGATAATCTTCAGCTTGGGGTGGCGCTTTGCCGGCGGAACCAGGATCGAGTCCGTAACCACCAGCTCGGCGATGTAGTCCTGGTCCAGCTCCTCCAGCGCGCTGGGCAGCAGCACGGGGTGCGTGATCGCCAGATGTACCTCCGGTCGGGCGCCCTGTTCCAATAAGACCGGCAGCTGTCGCAGCACGCTCCCGCTGGCGACCATGTCGTCAATCAGGATGGGTATCTTCCCTTGCACGTCACCGACTACGTGGGTGGTCTCCGTGTGGCCGAAGTCGGAGCGGCGTTTCTGCATGATCACCAGCGGCACGTCCAGTGCCTCGGCGTACTTGCCCGCGAGTCGCGCACGCCCCACGTCTGGCGAGACGACGACGGCATCCTTCACAAAGGGCTTCCCCGTGAAATAGTTGGCCAGTGTGGGATAGGCGGGCAGCTGATCCACGGGGACGGTGAAGAATCCCTGGATTGCCTCCGAGTGTATGTCGACGTAGATGACACGGTCGGCGCCCAGCATCTCCAGCATCGAGGCCACCACCCGAGCGCTGATCGCCTCCCGCCCCTGGGCCATCCGCTCCTGCCGGCTGTAGGGGAAATAGGGGACCACGGCTGTGACGCGGCGCGCCGATGCCCGTCGGAGAGCGTCGACCATCAGCATCAGCTCCACCAGGTGGTCGTTGACCGGCGCCGTGCAGGGCTGAATGACGAAGCAGTCCTTCTTGCGCACCGTCTCATCGATCTGGACGTGCACCTCTGTGTCCGGGAGAGGCGTGATGGAGAGCGCCGACAGCGGAAAGCCGAGCCGGTGCGCTACAGCCTGCGCCAGGGGACGATTGGCGGTCCCGCTGAAGATACGCATCCTCTCCTCGGAGGCAGCGTGGGTCTCGATGTGTTCCATCCCCAGTACCCGCGCCTCGACCGCATTGATCGCCGCAGAAAGGGGCTCATCCCCGGCATCGTAGGTGTGGATCTTGGGGAGAGCGCGGAAGCCCTCGGAGTACTTGACGAACGACTCCTCGACCCGGTGCAGAGACAGGTTGCGGCTGTCCAGGCGGTGGGTGATGTGGTGCACGATCCAGTGGAGCTCGTCCATATTGTGGTGCAGATAGACGCCCTCCGTCCCCCCTGGATCAATGATCTGGTAGAAGAAGCCCCAGTTCTGCCACTCGGTCTCCCTCGTCCGCGGCGGCGTGACCTGCTGCGGCCAGCGGGCCTGTAGCACGCGATATCGTAGTTTCATAGGTTAGTCGGCAGTTCCTCTCTCAGACGGCGCTGCGCTCTACTCCGGTTTCCACCAGACGTAGATCAGCGCTTCGCCAGTGTGCTCGTAGTGTTCGACCTTGATGTCGTGGCCCCCGCCGTGGATGTACTTGGTGCCGCAATAGGCGACGCCGTTATTGGGATGCCACTCGTCGACCAGCAGGTCCCCATCCACCCAGATGCGCACGCCGTCGTCGCTCATGGCACAGAAGCGGTAGTGATCCGTCTCCAGGTGAAGTCGCCGCGTCCATCGGGCCGAGAAGTGGTTGGCCGGAACCCCGGGGAAGGGGCTGTCTCCACGCCATTCGAAGCCAATCCAGGGCTCGTGCACGGTGAGCACTGGCTCACCAAACAGGCTCTCATTGGCAAAGAACTCACCGTACCAGACCTCCGTTGCCGGCGGCTCCGGCGGCTCGTCCTCCGAGATCTTCTTCCACCAGACGTAGATCTTGGCCGCGCCCGTGTTCTCGTAGTAGGTCACTTCGACATTGTGATTCCCAGTGTGCAGGGCCTTATCCGCGGTATAGAGACGGAAGCCCCCGTCGCGCCATCCATTGATGATCCGATCGCCGTCTACCGTGAGCCGGACGCCGTCGTCCACCTTGGCAAAGAAGCGGTAGGTTCCGCCGTCGAGTTCGAAGGAGCCCGTCCAGCGGACGGAGAAGTGGTTGGTCGGCATACCGCCGGCCGGCGGTCCCTCGTTCCAGTCGAAGCTGATGCTGGGATCCGTTCGGGCGGTATAGGCGCTGCCGCTCAGATTCCTGTTGTCGAAGTAGTGGCCTGTCCAAGGGCCGGGGAAGGAGCTGGGCAGCCCGGTCTTCTTCTCGGGAGCTGGCTTCGGCGCTGGTGCAGGAGGTGGTGCCCCGGGAATCGTGAGGCGCTGGCCGATGAAGATGTGGTTGAGGTTCGTGATCCCGTTGGCTCGCGCAATGGTCCATGCGTTGACCCCGTACCTCAGTGCGATGTGTGTCAGTGTCTCACCGGGCCGGACGATGTGGACCCGACCCGTGGGCCGGGCGCAGGGAATGAGCAGACGCTGTCCTACGTAGATCCGGCTGGGATTTGCGATTCCGTTCATCCGAGCCAGGGTCCACATGTTGACGCCGTAGCGGGCCGCTATGCCGGAGAGCGTTTCCCCATACCGTACGATGTGAACGCTGTCCCTGTCTGGAGCAGCCGATGCCGTACCGGGTAGGAGCAGAAGCGCCACAATCGCTGCAGTGAGTACCGTGCAGAGCCAATACCTGCGCATATCGCACCTCCTTCGCCCAAGGGCTTCGATCGGCTTAAGTCGCCCAGCCGGACACTGCGGATCCGACAGGGCACTTGCAGTGTCAATCCACGTTGCAGGCGAGTCTAGTATACAACAGCTTTTCGACATTGCCAACCTCTCGCGATGAGACCTCCCGCATCTGCTTTTCATATCGCCTCTCCTGTGCTAGACTTCCACCCGGGATACTGGGAAGGAGATAACGTGTGAGTCTGCCAGAAATTGTGTACATCGACGAGATATGGGATGAAACCCGGACCATCCGCACCTTCGTGCTCGATGCCGAGGTCGAGGATGCTGAACCGGGACAGTTCGTGATGCTCTGGCTGCCGGGAATCGACGAGAAGCCGTTTGCCATCGCTCGTCCAGACCCTCTGACGGTGACGGTGGCGCGGGTCGGGCCCTTCAGCACGGCCCTGCACCGCAGCAAAGCGGGGGACCGCGTGGGGTGGCGCGGCCCGTATGGGAAAGGTTTCTCGCTGGACGAGGACCGCAGGGCGCTGTTGGTCGCCGGCGGATACGGCGCAGCGCCCCTCTACTTCCTGGCCGATAGAGCCGCCGCGCGGGGGATCGATACGTCGGTGGCTATCGGGGCCCGGAAGGCGCTCGATCTGCTCTACGTGGGGCGGTTCGAGGAGCTGGGCGTCGAGGTGCTCATCTCCACCAATGATGGATCGGCAGGGGAGCGGGGTTTCGTCACAGAGATCGTGGCTCGCGTCATGGCGCAGGAGCCAGAGTTGACCGTCTACGCCTGCGGGCCGGAGAAGATGCTGGTGGCGCTCCACAGGTTGTGCCTCGAGCACGACGTCCCCGGGCAGTTCAGCATGGAGCGGTATATGAAGTGCGGCTTCGGCATCTGTGGACAGTGCGCGCTGGACGACCTGCTCGTATGCCAGGATGGGCCGGTGCTCACTGTCGAGCAGCTGGACGGTCTGCGCGACTTCGGCAGCGTCCACCGCAGCGCCACGGGCCGGGCCCTGCCTATTCGCTGAGCCCGTGCGGCGCCTGTTTTGCACCTGGTCTCCCACCAGGATAGTGGCAGGCTTCCGTAAGCGCCCCACCAGGGGGGGATGTTCACCTCGGCATCATCGCCCACTTTTGAGACCATGGCCTCGGGGGACGTGCGTTTCAACGTGCCAGGACCGGGTGGCGATGGGCTGAGCTCGGTTCACCGGGTTTCGTGTTGCCAACCTATGGATGGATCCGTCGCCTGCATAGGTCCCCCGCAGCTTCGAGCATCGAGCATATAGTCGAAAGGACACTGGATGACAACAAGGGATAAGGAGAAACTGCGCCGGACGTACTGCGCCGTTCGCGAAGGGATGTCCCCGGTGGACGTCGCCGAAGCATCCACCGCGGTCTGCCGACGCCTGGCAGGGATGACGCTACTGCGCGAGGCGGAGACGGTGATGGCCTACCTGGCGTTCAAGAACGAGGTGGATCTGAGACCGCTGTTCGAGCTCCTGCCCGGGATCGACTGGGTGTTGCCTCGCATCGAGGGGAAGCGGATGACGATCCACCCATACGAACCGGAGAAGCTGATCCGCCACGCTTACGGGATGCTCGAGCCGCCGGCCGACGCGCCGGTGGTTGACCCGGAGGAGCTGGACGTCGTCCTGGTGCCCGGTGTCTCCTTCGACCGGCGGGGCGGGCGCATGGGCTTCGGCGGGGGATTCTACGACCGCTTCCTGGTCAAGACGACGGCCGTCCGCGTCGGCGTCTGCCACGACTGCTGCCTGGCGGAGAGGGTGCCGTGCGCTGACCATGATCAGCCCATGGATTGGGTGGTCACACCCACGAGCGCGATCCACACAGCGCCGCGCTGGCGCCGGGAGTGCGAACTGCAGGACTAGGGGGTTCTGCGCTCCGGTCGGCAGACTGAGGGTTCGCTCGCGAGCCTGTGGAGCCGGCCGGGTGCCCGAAAACAGCTTCCGGCGGGAGTCGGAATCTTAGTCCTCGTCCAGCCGCAGCACGGCCAGGAAGGCCTCCTGGGGGATCGCTACCTCACCGAGCTGCTTGAGCCGCTTCCGCCCCTCCTTCTGCCGCTCGAGCAGCTTCCGCTTCCGGCTAATATCGCCGCCGTAGCACTTTGCCAGCACGTCCTTCCGGCGGGCCTTCACCGTCTCCCGGGCGATAACTCGCCCGCCCAGCGCAGCCTGTATAGGTACGGCGAAGAGCTGCTCGGGAATGACCTCCTTCAACTTCGTCACCAGCGCCGAGCCCTTCTCGTAAGCCTTGTCGCGGTGGACGATGAGGGAGAGAGCGTCAACGGGCTCCTTGTTGACCAGGATGTCCATGCGGACCAGGTCCTCCGTGCGGTAGCCGATGAAGTGGTAGTCCATTGAGGCGTACCCGCGCGTGGCCGATTTGAGCCGGTCGTGGAGATCCACGATCATCTCCGCCAGCGGCATCTCGAAGGTGAGGATCACCCGCTCGCTGTCCGGATACTCCGTGGTCACGTACTCCCCGCGCCGCTGCATGATCAACTCCATCACCGGCCCGATGTATTCCGATGGGGTGAAGACCTGGATCTTGACCCAGGGCTCGCGGATCTCCTCGATGCGGTGCGGTTCCGGTAAGTCCGCCGGGCTCGAGACCTCCACCACCTCTCCATCGTGAGTCACAGCCCGGAAGCCGACGCTGGGCGCGGTGGCGATCAGGTTCAGGTCGTACTCTCGCTCCAGCCGCTCCTGGACGATCTCCATGTGGAAGAGGCCCAGGAAGCCGCAGCGGAAGCCGTACTGAAGCGCCTGGGACGACTCCGGCTCGAACGTCAGCGCCGCGTCATTGAGCTGGAGTTTCTCCAATGCGTTCCGGAGCGTGTGGAAGTCGTCGGCGTCGACGGGGTAGAGTCCGGCGAAGACCATGGGCTTGACAGGCCGATAGCCGGGCAGCGGCTCAGCCGTTGGTTCGGTCGCGCTGGTGAGGGTATCGCCGACCTGACACTCGCGGACGGTCTTGAGGCCCGTGGCAACGTAGCCCACCTGACCTGTCTCCAGCTTCCCGGTTTCCATCATGCCCGGCGCGAAGGCGCCGATCTCCATCGGCTCCGTGGTCGCGCCGGTGGCCATGAGGCGCAGGTGCTGCCCCATTTCCAGTGTCCCGTCGACCACGCGGACGTAGGCGACCACGCCCTTGTACGAATCGTAGTGGGAGTCGAAGATCAGGGCGCGCAGGGGGGCGTCTTCATCACCGTCGGGCGGGGGGAAACGCTCCACCACGGCCTCGAGCACCTGCTCCACCTCCCACCCCTCCTTCGCCGAGACGTGGAGCACCTCGTCGGGATCGACGCCCAGCAGCGCAGCCAGCTCCAGCGTGACGTCCACCGGGCGGGCCATCTTCAGGTCGATCTTGTTGACCACGGGGATGATGTCCAGGTCCGCCTCGAGCGCGAGATAGAGGTTGGCCAGAGTCTGAGCCTCGATGCCCTGGGCGGCGTCGACCACGAGCACGGCGCCCTCGCAGGCGGCCAGCGCGCGGCTTACCTCGTAGGAGAAGTCGACGTGGCCCGGTGTATCGATCAGGTTCAGCTCGTAAGCTTGTTCTTCTTCCTCGGCCGCTTCCTCCTGACCCGGAGGCGTATACCGCATGCGCACCGCCGACGCCTTGATGGTTACCCCACGCTCGCGCTCCAGGTCCATGGAGTCGAGCACCTGGTCCATCATCTCCCGGTCGGCGACGGTCTCGGTCAGCTCCAACAGCCGGTCGGCCAGGGTGGACTTCCCATGATCGATATGAGCCACGATACAGAAATCGCGGATGTGCTTCTGATCCATACCATCTCCCCAGGATGCGGCCTGCAAAGCGAAACCGTCGGTGCATACACCGACGGTTTGTGTCATCTGTCTCTAGATTGCGACGGCTCTTGTTCTCGAGAGCGGGTGACGGGACTCGAACCCGTGACATCCAGCTTGGGAAGCTGACGTTCTACCGCTGAACTACACCCGCAGATTGAACTCTATTATACTTAAGACAGGGGAGATGTCAAATTGAGAGATGCTCAGCCGTTCGAGACAGATCAAGGCTGGATGCTCTGCACACTCCCTATTGCATCATTCGCTCGCAGCCGCCGTCTCGGCGCCGGCCGGCAGCCCCGTCCAAGCTGGCGAGGCTGCCGGCCAAGGGTTGCACCCTACTCCTTCTCCTCATTCGGCAAGAACCGGTTCACGGTCGTTCCGCACACGGGGCATTCGCCCTTTGCCATACGGCGCCCCGTCTTCGTCTTCACCACCTCGGCGTCCTCGATCGTTCTCTTCTCCCGGCACTTGACGCAATACCCTTCAAACTCCATCGATAGTCCTCCTGTGATCTCACTTGCTGGTAGACAGTCCACCCGCCCACCAGAAGGCTGATTTGCCCGTCCCGGAGTCATCTCACGCGGGGGCAGCCAGACTGCTGCTGCATCACCCGTTGTCCTCCGAGCCGGTTAAGCCCTCACCATTCTGGCGAGGGGTTCCGTCGCCAGTAGAACCATTGGAGGCGGACCGACCGCCCGCCTCCAACGGCCTTGCTCAACCTCTTTGCCGCCCCAGGGACGGCTCCTCGACCTCCTGTGCCTATCCGGCCTTCACGACCATGGGCAGGTAGATCGCTGGCCCCTGGAGGTAGATTGTGCTCAGGTGTGTCGTCGACTCGTTTGCCGGAGTCGCGGAATCGCGGAAGCGTGCGTAAACTGTGGCATGCGTGCCCGGGGTCGCGTCCAACGTCCAGGTAGTCTGGAACGTGGCGGGATCCGCCACCACCTGCCACGACGCGCCGGCGAAGGACGGATCGTTGCTCAGCATGATCTCCGCGATGTCCTCGAAGCTCGCCGTCTCCTCTCCCTCCTGCTCGTAGGGTGCCAGGCTGATCGTCACGTCTTGATCGACGGTGAGGAACGCTCCGCCGTTAATGAGGAGCCTTGCCTCCGGCCGTACCGGATCCTCGGCGACCCTTACCGCGCCGCCGTCGAAGAGACCACTCTCGGCGCCATCCTGGTCCACGCCCCAGATCTGATATGCGTATGTCACCCCACTCGTCGCCGTCGTGTCGGTGTAGGCTCCGGTCAGCGGCAGCTCCTCGATCACCTGAGCCGCGGACATCGGCGAAACCCCCAATTGGGCCCCCCGGCCGAGGGGAATCCGGCGGAGGTACATCGCCGCGTAGTTGGGCTTCACGTCGTACAGGAGCCTCACCAGGCCCTTGTACCACGGCAGAACCTCGAAAAACTCCGGCCCATTCACGTGGTCGTCCCGCCTGTCCAGCGGATCCCGCTGGTGGGTTACCTCGGAGCCGTCGTTTTCGCCGCCGTCGTCCGTGTCCGAATCGTTGGGGTCAGTGCCGGCCAGATACTCCCCGTAGTTGTTCAGCTTGTCCCCGTCGGGGTCGCCGCCCGGGTCGCTGACGCCGTATTCTCTCTCGAACATGTCGGGCAGCCGATTCTCGTTCTCATCCGGGCTCGCCAATACGGAGAAGCCTCCCTTAGCTTCTCGCTCGACCTCGCCGGTCGTGGCTCGCACGCGCACGCGGTACGCGCCCTCCTCATTCGGTACAGGCTGTCCCTCTTCGCCCTGGGGGTAGACGACCGCTGCCTGGTTCACCCGGGTGTAGCGGCCGGCGTAGAAGCCGTCGCTCGATCCGCCGTCCCCGTGCTCGCCGTCGTCGAACAGCCAGAGGTGGGTCTCCGTGCCGTCCGGCGCGGTGACCCAGGCCTCAACCCTGGCGCCGGCGATTGGCTTCTGGCCGGAGAGGAAGGCGTAGATCGGGACCAGGTTCCCTGTGAAGAAGCGGCTGTTCAGGCGGTCTGGAAGCAGGAGATTGAGTGTGACGCCGGTGTGGGCGCTGGCCAGCACCTGGTACCGGACGCTCTCGAACTCGCTGCCCGCGTGTTTGACGATCATCTTCCACTTTCCGGGTTCTGGCTTGGGAATCCGCCAGCCCACGTGCCCGTTCGGCAGGTCTTTGAACGTGTAGGGTCTAGTGCTATCGTCTATCACATTCCCACCAGGCGTCTCCAGACTCAGGATCAACTCGGCGTAGTCACGGCTGAACCAATCGAGAGCGAAGACGACCTCGGAGATCGAATCATCGACGAGCACCTGGTGAGAGCCGGTGGGCAGTTTCTCTGACACCTGCCCTTCCTCCTGGAAGAGGCGCTGCCGCCCCTCGCCCTGGGCCTGCACGTACTCATAGAGGTCATCCAGTTCCAGTGCCATCTCCGCCTCCGACGCGGCGCCCGGCATCTGCGCGGAGGCGTGCGTGCTGACGTAGACGTCATTGTACTGGAAGGCGCCACCGGTCTCCGTGGCAATGGTCTGCATAAGGGTCTCGTCGGAGGCCGGGCCGAAGGCGATGGTCGTGACCGGACAGCCGATGTCCTTGACGGCACTCTCCACGTCTGCCCAGAACTCGGGGCTGTTCTCCATCCCATCGGAAAGGAGAACGAAGGAGCAGCGGGTGTTCCCCGTGGTGCTGCCGCTCCGCTGGTTGACCGCCTCGTCCAGGCCGTCCCCGATGCTCGTCATACCGCTGGCGGTCAGGGCGTTGATGTAATCTTCGGCGTTGTCTCGCACTGCCCCTCCCACGACGGTCAGATCGAACGGGGCCGGGTTCACGTCTCCATTGTAGGGTACAACGGCCAGCCCATCGTCGTCCCGGGTCACGTCGACGTAGAAGTTGGCCGCCTCCTGGGCCGCGGCCATCTTCGCCCCGCCGTCGACGCCCATAGACCCCGAGCGGTCGATCACCAACACCTGATCTGTGGTGTCCTCGTCATACACCACGCTGTTCGCGTTGGTGTCTGAGGCGATGGGAGTCCCGGTTCCGGGCTCCTCCAGCGTGATCTCCAGGCCGTACGTGCCGTCCGCCAGGGACGGAGCCTGGATGACTAGCCAGTACTGCTCCTGGATGAAGCCGCCGTTGACCACCGCGGCGTCCGTCCCGCCTACCTGCGCCGAGAAATCGTCGTTGGTCAGCCCGGCGACGACGGGCCCGGTGGGCGAGCCGTCGGTGACCTGCACCTGGGCGAGGAAGTGGCTGCCCGGCGTGACGTAGGCTGGAGCGCCGCTGTTGGGCATGATGATGTCGAGGACGGGGCTCGCGCAGCCCAGCGTGACATCCACCTGGGAGCCGCTCTCGAGGCTTCCGACGATGGCCAGGATCTTGGTGATGCCGTCGTTCAGGAATGCCTGGGTCCAATCCTCGCCGCTGCCCTCAACGTGGGTGTGGAAGGCGTTCATGTCCTGAGTGACCACGTGATAGAACGCCGGTGTGTCGAAGTCGCGGTGGAACGAAGCGGTGACTACCGGGCAGCTGGCGTCGATCTCTGCCGCGTAGTATTCGATGCCATACCGGTTGATCCACTCGTTGCTCCAGGATCGATCCGTGGTGCTGTTGATGGCTCCTTTGTCCTCGGGCTGCAAGGGGCCGTACGGGCCGGGGTTCTCCGCCTCGTCCTCGTCTATGTAGTTGTAGGATCCGTCGGGCACGCCGTTCAGGTCCTTCATCCAGTTGGCGGCGGCAAAGCGGCGGAACGACTTATTGAAGGTGGTGCCGGTCCCCATGGCGCTCAGCGCCTGGTTGACGGCCGCAACGCCCTTGTGGCCCGCCGTGTTCTGGTTGAAGACCTGGAGGAAGAAATCGACCCCACGCTCCGGCTCGGTCGTGGTGGTGCCGTACTGCTCCGAGGCGTACTTCCACCACAGACAGGACATATAGCGCATGTCGTAGCTGGTGATGTCCCGGTTCGTGTTCAGCAGATAGGCATTGACCTCGGAATTGAACGACGAAGGGAAGGAGAGAGCCAGCGGCCAATTGTCGATGTTGGCGAACCAGTTGTCCTCACTGGCCCGTGCGGTTCCCTCCTTGAGGAACTTGGTCTGCACCGGTGCCCCGGTTGACGTATCATGATTATACTGTGCCCGGTGGGTCAGCTCATGGCCCAGCACTTTCTGGGCCAGTTCGTCATTGGAGAAACAACCGGCGTAGGTCGTCATGTAGTTGATGTCCCATGCGGTCCCTCCGTTGCAGCCGGTAGTGTCCAGCAAGTGGACCTCCAGCTTGCCGCTGTGCTTAGGCTCGTTGAAGCCCAGGGCGACGAAGCGGTCCCAGTAGTCCTGCACCCAGTCGGCAGCCCACTCCGCCTCGTCGTCGGTGATGCTATTGTGCGAATAATAGACGCAGAAGTCGGTGCGCTCTACTTCCTCGTCGAGGCCGGTCGGGTTGGGGGGACAGGCGCTGGGCGCTGCGGGTGCTGCGGGGGCCTCGCTCCACTGTATCCCCTCTAGATCCTCGTTTCCGTCCAGAATGGTGGGCCATCGATCCTGGCTGACGGACGACGCCACTCGACCGCTGCTGGGCACGTAGGCCACCAGAAGCACGATCAGTATGCCGGTTGCGTACAACAGAACCCGGCGCTTGGGTAGCCAAGACATACCATCCTCCTTTCCCCCGGCCACAGACGCTGGAGCGCTCCGGGGGCGAGATGCCGATTGAGCGTCAGGCCACTACGGCGAAGGTGGGAGGGATCGAGAGACTCTCGTCCATGGTCTTCCTGGTCCTTCGCCCGGCTGACGGCACGCAGAGGAGTGATGAGCATCAATGGTGCCGACGCTTCTGAGGTCAGGTTCTGCTTCGTTGGTCACCTCCTTTTGCCTCAACCGCGGAATCCTCGAAGACTATGAAATAGACGGAGGCCTGGCAAGCGTGGCGGAGGAGCTCGGAGCCAGTCTGGGGGAAGCTTTCAGTTGACTTTCAGTATATCACACCGCTCCAGCGTGGTCAAGCATGATTGAGCCCGCCTATCCAGAGGTCCCTCTGAGACAGGCGGGGTATGGTCTGCTCTTAGTTCCCGCCTGGAGGGCAACCCGGATGGATCGGGATCGCTGCGCAGCGACGGAGCTAGTTCGTACGCGGACAGGTGCGCTTCAAGGCAGCGGCCACGTGGCCACGGCCTCGCCTGCTTCCGAGAGCAGCGCGATCAGATATGTGGTGTTCGGCCCAGCCGCCTTCATCAACAGTCCGTTCTCCGTCGATTGGGCGAGGATGTCGGCGGGCGATTCGGGCTCGTCGGGCCAGCCTATCTCGTCGACCAGCTCGTTCTGACACCAGACCTTGCCGAAGCCGCGCTCGGGCAGCTGGTACCCATCGGGAACCGACATGTCGGCGCATCCCGGCGGAGTATGCGGCTCGCTCGCGTCCCAGGTGTCGGGATAGACCATCAGCTCCCCCTCGACCGCTTCGCTGGTGTGGACGCCGTCGATCACGTAGACTTGTTCTGTGTCCGGCCGCCAGACCATCAGACTGCGGAAATGGAGGCTCGGATTTGCCTCATCGACGTTCGCCCAGAACGCCTGGACGGCGCCCGTCGTGCCGTTCTCCTCGACGACGTAGCTATCGTCGGTGGGACAACCGATCTCGTAGTCCCGGCTCCGAGCGAGGTCGAGGGCCTGCTCCAGCTGGGGGTGGGCCGGCACGCAGGCCTCCGCTGTCTCCGTCGGCGTCCTCGTCGGCTCCAGTGTCTCCGTCGGCTCAGCGGTGGCGGTGGGCGTGACGGTCTCCGTTGGCTCCGCTGTCGGTTCTGCCACTACGATGCGCACGTAGAGCCCAGGCCCGAAGCGCGTCCCGTCTGCCTTCTCCAGCTGCCAGTCGCCGCGGTAGGTCCCAGGCGCCGATGGAGCTTCCAGGCTAACGCTCAGGTCCACCTCCGCCCCGGCTTTCACCGCACCGACCGGCGCCGAGTCTGGTCCATTCATCTGGTCTCCGCTGTCGAACACAAGCTTCGTCTGCGCATCCCAGTTGCACGTCCCACCGTTCCGAACTCGCCAGGTCTTGACAAACGAAGTGCCCTGCTCCATCACGCTGTCGTCAGGGATCGTTACGTCGCTCACGAAGTCGGCGTCCAGCGTGCACGTGTCCCCGTCGCCCGATGCCCCGGTCGGCGTCACGGTCGCCGGACGCTGACCGATGGGGGAAGGTTCAGTGGCCGGCGGCCCGGCATCCGTCGGCGCCGGGGTGGGCCCCGTCTGCAGATCCGGGGCGGCGGTGGGGACGGGCGTCGCCTGGAAAGGCAGGTTGCACGCAAGAACGGCCAGCAGTAGGAAGCTCATGGCTGCATAGGCTCGTCTCAAGGTTCTCATCGCTCGATCCTCCAGTCTCTCATCCCGGCCTAACAGGTAGATCTCAAGGACCGCCTGAGCGGTCGCACGACACAAGGCGTGCGGCACACCGCTGATAGGCTCTCAGTATACCATGATGGGGCCGGGTGACGAGATAACGGTGAGGAACGGGGAATGGCCCCTGAAGTCATGGAGTGGCTGGAAGGCTCTCCGAAGGAGCAGCGATGAACCCCGGCCTCCCCCTACAGGGCTTGAAACCAGTCCCCGTGCTTGCCAGCGGGTGACCCAATGCCGGCATCCGCGGCCAGAGACGCACACCTGTTCTCTTGGCTTTCCCGCTAGCTATGCTAAAATAAGCAGCCGTGAAGAGGACGTGAGTCAGCCCCGAAGGAGCAAGAAAACCTATGCGAGTCCTATCCTATGACCCTGAGCTCTGCATTACCTGCCGCACTTGTGAGGACACCTGTTCCCAGACCTTCTTTCGGGAGGTGACTGCAGAGAAGTCGAAGATCCGTATCCACGATGGAGGCGACGACCTTCCTTCCGCCTCTTTCTGCAATCAATGCGGTGAGTGCATCGACATCTGCCCCACCCAGGCCCTCTCTCGGGGGCGGCGGGGTGTCGTGCGTGTGAGCCGAGAGCTGTGCGTGGGTTGTTTTGCCTGCGTCGGCTTCTGCCCCTCCCAGGTGATGTTCTGGCACGTAGACGAGCCCGTGCCGTTCAAGTGCATCAGCTGCGGTGTCTGTGCTTCCGAGTGCCCGGAGGGGGCATTGGAGGTCGTGGAGGTTGAGGAAGCTCCAGCTCCCGTGGAGCCGTACAAGTCAGTCTAGCAAGGAGATAGCTCAGCAAATGTCAGAGAGAGCAGACGCAGCCCGCCCGATTCTGGGTGAGTTTTCCTATGAGCCGGCCGCCGCACAGAAGGGGTACACTGGCCAGACCCTGTACGTCAATCTGTCCAACAACACGTTTGAATCCAAGGCGGTCACTGAGGAGATGAAGGAGAAGTTCGTCGGAGGCCGTGGGTTTGGTCTCTGGTACCTGTGGCACGGAGTTGAGGACGAGACGAGGTGGGACGATCCAGAGAACGAGATCGTCATCTCCTCCGGTCCCTGCGGCGGCATCACTCAGTATCCCGGCTCCGGGAAGTCCCTGGTCGTCTCCATCTCTCCCCTGACGGACGTGGTGATCGACAGCAACGTCGGCGGCCACTTCGGGCCGCTTCTCAAGTTCGCCGGCTGGGACGCCCTGGAGATTCAGGGGAAGGCTGAGAAGGACGTCATCGTCTTCATCGACGGCACCACCGGTCGCGTGACGATTGAGGAGGCCCCCGACGTGCCCATCGACTCCCACAAAGTCGGGCACTGGCTCATCAACGAGATGGCCGAGACGGAGGAGGACCGCCGCTATATGTCGGCGGTGTCCGCCGGGTCCGGCGCCGATCACAGCCGCTTCGGCTGCCTCAACTTCAGTTTCTACGATCGCCGGCGCGAGGAGCCGCGCTTCAAGCAGGCCGGTCGCGGCGGCATCGGCACCGTCTTCCGGGACAAAGGCATCAAGGCGCTGGTGGTGAAGACCGACCCGGTGCGCGGTGATCTCAACCATCCCGCGGAGCCTGACCGCATCTCCAAGGTCGGCGTCCAGATGCATAGGGAGATTCACGAGTACGACGACGTCCAATGCCGCATGCGGCATCGGGGCACGACCTACCTGGTGCAGATCATGAACGACTATGATCTCCTGCCGACCCACAACTTCCGCTACGGGTGCCACCCCGACGCTCCCAAGATCAACGGGGACGTCTGGGAGGGCAAGTTCACTCAGGGCATTCCCGACGGCTGCTGGTATGGCTGTACCCTGAGCTGCTCCCACGCTGTGGACGGGTATGAGCTGCGCACCGGGCCCTACCGGGGCCAGAAGGTGATCGTCGACGGGCCTGAATACGAGACGGTCGCCGGCTGCGGGTCCAACTGCGGCATCTTCGAACCGTGGGCCATCATGGAGATCAACTTCTACTGCGACACCTACGGTCTCGACACCATCTCGTTCGGCACCGGGACGGCCTTCGTGATGGAATGCTACGAATCCGGCCTCCTGGATAAGGAGAAGACCGGTGGGCTGGAGCTCACCTGGGGCAACGCCGAGGCCGCCCTGGAGCTGCTCCACCAGGTGGGCCGGGGCGAGGGTTTCGGGCTCATCTTTGGGCAGGGCATCCGCCGCATGAAGGACATCTTCGCCGAGAAGTTTGGTGCCGATAGGGAGTTCCTCGAGGACATCGGCATGGAGGCCAAAGGCCTGGAGTACTCCGAGTATGTCACCAAGGAGTCGCTGGCTCAGCAGGGTGGTTACGGCCTGTCGAACAAGGGCCCCCAGCATGATGAGGCCTGGCTGATCTTTATGGACCAGGTGAACAACCAGATCCCCACCTTCGAGGACAAGGCAGAGGCTCTCCACTACTTCCCGATGTGGCGCACCTGGTTCGGTCTCTGCGGCTTCTGCAAGGTGGTCTGGAACGACGTCACGCCTCCGGACAACGACATGACCGAGGAACCGGCCAAGGTACCGGAGCACGTTCAGAACTACGTCGAGGTCTTCTCCGGCGTCACCGGCCGCAAGGTGACGAAGGAGGACCTGATCAAGCAGTCGGAGCGGGTCTATCAGCTCCAGCGTATCTTCAACATCCGCCTCGGTCACGGATTGCGGGACCACGATGCGGTCCCCTACCGCTCGCAGGGTCCGGTAACCGTCGAGGAGTATGAGTCCCGGGCCGAGCGGTACGACGAGCAGTTGGAGGAGGAGGTGGGCGTCGATCCCACCGCGATGTCCACCGAGGAGAAGATGGCGGCGCTGCGTGCGTATCGGGAGGATCAATACGAGAAGCTGATCGACGCCGTCTACAAGCGCCGCGGCTGGACAAAGAACGGCGTTCCCAAGCGGGAGACGCTGGAGAAGCTCGACATCGCCTATCCGGAGTTCCTGCGAGTGATCGAGCCTCACCTGTAGACGACTATGGTAACGGCTTCAGTCGCCGACCGCGAAGGCGGCTGAAGCCGTTACTACCATCGAGGCCGGCGAGACTTCTTTCTAGATGATCGAGGTTAACAACAAGCACAAGGTACCCTGGCAAGAAGGTATGACCGTCTCCGATCTGTTGGAGCGCATGGGCTACACGTACCACGAGATTGTCGTCAAGGTGAACGGAGAGCTGGTCCGCAAGGCCTCGTACGACAGCTACATCATACCCGATGATGCCGACGTCAAGGCGATCCATCTCATCGCTGGCGGGTAGGAGATCCACAACGCTATGAACCAACGTCTCTCTGACCTCTGCAGGCGGATGGCGAAAGAGGGCATGGATGCTGCCCTCCTCCTCCACCACCGCGACGTCCTCTACTACGCAGGCACCGCCCGACCGGCCAGCTTGCTCGTCGCCCCAGAGCCGCCCACGGCGCGGCTCCTCGCCCGGCGCGGTATCGAGGAGATCCAGAGGGAGGCCACCGTCGAAAATGTCGAACCGATGCGCGGGTTCTCCAGTATCGTCCGGGCTCTGGGCGAGCTTGGCCTCGAAGATGGTGTTCTGGGCATCGAGCTCGATACCACGCCCGTCGATCTCTATCAGCGAATCGCGGAGGCCTTCGCCGGGTGGGATGTGGTGGACGTCACCCCCCTGGTGATGGGTCAGCGGCTGTGGAAAGACGAGGACGAGATTGCTGCGACGAGGAGGGCCGCAGAGGTCGCCGATGCCGCTCACCGGGCTTTGGCGCGCGTCGCGGAGGCCGGGATGAGCGAATTGGAGCTGGCTGCCGAGGTCGAGCGGGCGATGCGGCTGACGGGCCACGAGGGATACCAGCCTCTTCGCCGGCCTGAAGGACGCGGGGGCGGGGTATTTCTGATGAGCGGGGAGAACCTGGCCGTGCGCGGCGGCCACGGCCTGATCATCACTGGTGCGGGGTTGAGCCCTGCCACCCCCTACGGCGCGTCCCGGCGGGTGCTCCAACAGGGCGACCTGATCGTACTCGATACGGGCACCGTCCGAGACTGCTATACAGCCGATGAGTCGCGGACCTTCGTTCTGGGCGAGCCGACGGAGGCGCAGCAGGCGCTCTTCGACCTGGTCGCAGAGACGCACGAAGCCGTGCTGAGACAGGTGGTGCCCGATATGCCCGTCTCGACGCTCTACGCGGTGGCCGAGGGCTTCGTCGGAGGAGGTGCCCCGCCCTTCTTCGCGCGAGGAGAGCTGGTGCTGCCAGGCTTCGTCGGCCACGGCATCGGGCTCGAGCTGGACGAACCGCCCGTCCTCTGGCCCCGCGATCAGACGAGCCGTCTGTGGTCGGGCATGGTCCTCGCCATCGAGACCGAGGTGAGCGCCCCTGGAGCGGGCATGATGGCGAAGCTGGAGGACACCGTGGTCGTCCGCTCGGGCAAGCCCGAGATCCTGACCGGCGCCCCGCGGACCCTGACCGTCTGTGGCTAGGGTGCGTGACTCTGAAGGGGTCCGGGGGGAACGGCGATGAGCACATCCTCCCCGTCGTGCGCATGGGTCGGTCTCCTGAAGTAACACTTACTCGCAAGGTTCTACGTCTAGAGGAGGTCTCAATGCCTAATCGTATTACCATCGCGGCCGGTTCGGTCACAGCGGAAGCTGAGTTGAACGATACTCCCACCGCGGAGAAGATCTGGGAGGCGCTGCCTATTGCCGCCCAGGCGAACACCTGGGGAGATGAGATCTACTTCCGGATCCCGGTGGAGATGGAGGAGGCCGCCGATGCCCGGGCTGAGGTCGACGTGGGCGAACTGGGCTATTGGCCTCGGGGAAGCGCATTCTGTATCTTCTTTGGGCCGACGCCGGCGAGCAGCGATGATCAGCCGCGAGCCGCCAGCCCCGTTAACCCTATCGGACGGGTGTTGGATGATCCGGCGGTCTTCCGCGACGTGCCGGCGGGCGCCACCGTCATGCTGGAGAAGTGATCGGCGCTAGCGTCGAACGCGGTTGACCGAGGGTTGGTATGAGGGACGAGAGGGATTCTGAGGACGATGGCTGACACCCTTATTGGTCGAGAGTTGGGCAGATACCAGATTGTGGAGCGCCTCGGCAAGGGCGCTATGGCCGAGGTCTACAAGGCGTATCAACCCTCCCTCGACCGTCACATCGCCCTGAAGATCCTACACGGATTTCTGGCTGAGGACGAGGAGTTCCTGCGGCGTTTCCGGCGGGGAGCGAAGCTGGCGGCCCAGCTCCGCCATCCTAACATCGTCCAGGTCTACGACCTGGGCGTCGTTGATGGGGTGTACCACTACCTGGCCATGGAGTACGTCGCCGGTGAGACACTGGCGGACCGGCTGGGAGACCCCGTTCAGCCCTCTGAGCCTCTGCCTCTACCCGAAGCCCTGCGCGTGACCAAAGACGTGGCGTCGGCGCTCTCCTATGCTCATGGGGTGGGTATGGTCCATCGGGACGTCAAGCCGTCGAATGTCATGCTCGACCAGGACGAACGGGCCGTTCTGACAGACTTCGGAGTCGCGAAGCTCCTGGGAGGTGCTCGTTTCACCGGCACGGGCGCGCTCGTCGGCACACCCCACTATATCTCCCCAGAGCAGGCCATGGGCAAGGTGGAGGACGTGAGAAGTGACATCTACTCACTCGGAGGCGTCTTCTTCCAATTGGTGACCGGTCATCTTCCCTACGAGGGCGAGGCAGCCGGAGCCATCCTCCTCCGGCACCTGAGCGATCCGGTGCCGGTGGCCTCCGAGCTCAACCCCTCCCTGCCAGCCAGTGTTGATCGCGTGATTCTCAAGGCCATGGCAAAGGATCTGGAGGACCGCTACCAGACGGCCGACGAGTTGATTGCCGACCTGGAGAGGATCGGGGCTGAGGGCTTCTCCGACGACGAGATAGAGACGTCACTCCGCGAGCCGATGGCAGCACCATCGACGAGAGAGGCGCGCCCTGTGCCGGAGCGGCCCGCTCCTACCCCGGCTTCTATGAACGCGCTGGACGGCACCGAGTATCTTGAGCCGTACGTGCTGACGACGGATCAGGTGGTGACCGATCCCACGGAGCTGCCGGCGGCTTGCGAGGCGCACTGGGACCGGGCCGTGGACCATTTCGTCACCGGCTACATCACCAGCTGGCTCCGCGACGGCGTCAAGCGGCTCCGGGCCGCCCACTACCACGGGGCCGCCGACGACCTGGAGCGGGTCGCCATTCGCTCCGAGGCCATCATCCAGCGGGTCAAGGAGGACGATCTGGTGCGCAATGCCGGGCTCGAGGAGTTCCTCGAGTCGCTGGGGGCCGCCCCGCCCGTGCTGAAGGTTGACCCGGAGGAGATCGTGCTGGAGCCGGTCGGTGTGGGGAAGAGCGGAGAGAGCGTCGAACTAACCATCACCAACGAGGGCCGAGGTTACCTGTTCGGCAGCATCGCCTGCCGGGTGCCCTGGTTGGAGGCGGATCCGGAGTGGTTCGGATGCTTCTCGGGCGAGTCCTGCCAAGTGACCATCCGAACAGATCTCGGTGGGCTACCGGCCGGCCGGGTCCGCTCGGAGGACGCCATTCGAATCCTGAGCGTCGGCGGTGACAGGTCGCTGAGTGTCGAGGCAAACATCCGGGCGGCGGACCTGGAGGTGGGGACCTCGCTTCTCGACTTCGGGACGGTGGGACAGGGGGAGACTACCGAGATTGCCTTTCCGGTCCGGAATGTGGGTCACGGGCGTCTCGTCTGCCGCGTCAGGGCGCGCGTGCCCTGGGTGAGCGTGACCCCCTCTCGGTTCGTTGTCTCGGCCGACGAGAAGGTGGATGTTACAGCGTGCATCCACTCGGAGTCACTGCCGGCCGGCGAGACCTCCCAGGAGTGGGCCCTGGTCGTTGAGAGCAACGGAGGGGAGGCCGTCCTCGGGATTCGGGGCGAGGTACTCAAGCCGGAGCTTCGGGTAAGCCCACCAAGGTTGGATCTGGGCGTTGTCGACCTGGTTGACAGTGAGGAGGAATCTGCGGAGCTTGACCTGGAGAACGTGGGACCCGGTGTGCTCAATGGGGCGCTCGTGTCGTTGGCCGATTGGCTGTCCGTGGAGCCGGCGACGTTTCGCTGTCGCAGTGGCGAATCTCAGACTGTTCGGGTCCGCGTTCGCGAGCGGAGGCTTGGCCGGCGGATCGGTCTGTTGCGGGTGGCATCAAATGCCGGAACAACTGAGGTTCCGGTCCAGCTCCGGGTGGAGCTCTCTTCCCGCCCGGAGATGGTATTCGTACCGTCCGGTGTCTTTCTGCGGGGCAGCAAAGAGGATGACCCGATGGCTGAGGCCTCCGAGAAACCACAGCGGGAGATCTATCTATCGGACTACTGGATCGGGAAGTATCCGGTGACCAACGCCCAGTACGGGGTGTTCGTCCGGGCGGCCGGTCGGCGGCCGCCCAGACACTGGGAGGGCGAGACGCCGCCGCAGGGCGAGGAGAACCATCCGGTGGTTGGTGTCAGCTGGTGGGACGCCTATGCCTACTGCCAGTGGTTGTCCGATCTGACCGGGCGGCTTTATCGACTGCCCACAGAAGCGCAGTGGGAGAAGGCTGCCCGCGGCACGGATGGCCGCCGCTATCCTTGGGGTGATCGGTGGAGGAGGGGGCGCTGCAATTCGCGCGAACTCTATAACGAAGGAACGACCGAGGTCGGTGCCTTCAGCCCGGCCGGCGACAGCGTCTACGGGTGCGCGGACATGGCGGGCGGTGTCCTGGAATGGGTGGCTGACTGGTACCGCGACGACTACTACGAGAGGTCCTCTGTGACGCGAGACCCCTATGGACCGGCATCGGGGGCCGTGAAGACGCTCCGGGGCGGTTCCTGGACCACCGACCGTTGGGGGGTTCGCTGCGCCAGCCGCTATAACGGGAATCGAAAGTCCGTCAGCTCGGAGGCGGGTTTCCGGTGTGCCATCTGGCTGCTTGAGGAGGATGAAGAGCACTCGGGGTAGAGCGCTCCGCCGCCATGTCGCTCGACTTGTGAGAGACCTGCGCTTCCACTCCGGAGGCTCGTCGTCATCCAGCTTCTGCTGGATGAGGGTGAACCGGGTCGACACGAATCTCTCAGTGGTAACACCATGGGGACGAATCTGCCGACTCAACCTGAATCGCCGTCTTGCGCCGCAGAAGGCCTTCTTGGTTCTAGGATAGAAGCCCTAGAGGCGTTGAGCAACGTTCTTCCACATTCCTCTCGCCCGACGCCACCGGTACGGTGAACCGGAAAGTAGAGCCTTCCCCCAGCCGGCTGTCTACCTCGATCGAACCTCCCTGAATCTCCACCAGGCTCTTCGCGATTGAAAGCCCGAGACCGGTTCCCGGGACACTCTCGACGGCCGGGCTGCCGACACGGAAGAACTTCTCGAAGATCCGTTCCTGATCCTCCGGGGAAATGCCGATACCTGTGTCGGTGACGGAGCACTCCACATAACCGTTTCGGTGGCGGGCGCTGACTGCGATCTCTCCTCCCACCGGCGTATACTTGTGCGCGTTGCTGAGCAGATTGCTCACGATCTGCCCCAACCGCACCGGGTCACCCTGCACTGGGGGGAGCGAGTCCGGGATATCGAGTTCCACGCTCTGCTCCTGGCTCTCGATCTGCGTACTCAGCGTCTGCATAGCGTTCCTCAAGACGTGCTCCATTGAGACGTTCACCAACTCCAGGGAGAGCCTTCCAGCCTCAATGCGGGAGATATCCTGGAGATCCGATACCAGCAGCTCCATCCGGTTCACATTCCTCTGCATCGCCTCAAGGAACTTCTCCTGCTGCGCCGTCAGGGGCCCGGCGGTCCCGTCCGCCAGAAGCGTTCCGTATCCCAGGACCGAGGAGATCGGCGTGCGCAGCTCGTGCGCCAGGAAGGAGACGAATTCTGATTTCGCCAAGTTAGCCCGGCGGAGCTGCTGATAGAGCCGGGCGTTCTCGATGGCGACGGCCGCGTGGTCCGCCAGGCGAGTGGCGAACCGCTTATCCTCCTCGCTCAGACCCGGTACGCCCTTGCTCCGCAGGTCCACGAAACCGATGGTGCGCTGTTCAACTCGAATGGGCACCAGGAGCCTCAGTCTACCCACCGAAATCGGTTCTGCACTCCGCATGGCGAGCTTCATCTCGCCAAGATCTGGATCGGTGGGATCGGTATCGTCCTTCGCCGCGCGAACGACGTGCTTTTCGCCGTCAGCCAATGGTATACAGAGCACACCGCTGTCGGCCCCAGTGCTCTCCAGAGCCCAGGAGAGGGTGAGATCCAGCACCCGGTCGAAGTCGAGGCTTCTATTCAGGTCTCGGTCAATTCGCTGCAGAGTGGTCAATTCCTCCACGCGGGCGGCCAGGGCTCGATCGGTCTCTGTGTACACACGGGCGTTCTCTATCGCGATGGCAGCTTGATTGGCAAACGTCGTCAGGGTGGGGAGGTCATCGGCGGAGAACACTCCCTCGCGTATGTGGTTATCCAAGTAGAGGGCCCCGATGACTGTTCCGTGGGCCTTGAGGGGCACGCAGCTAATCGAGCGAAGGTGATACCCTATGATGCTCGCCTCTCCCGAGAAACGGGGGTCCATCTGGGCGTTCGTCGTTAGGACTGGCTCGCCTGTATCGATGGCCTGCTGAACGACGGTGTGACTGACCTCCAGGTCCGAGGCTTCCACGTTATCCTGATCGAAGTTCCGCGCAGCCTCGATGGCGAGCTCGCCTGTGTCGGTCTCCAACATCAGACAGCCTCTCTCGGCTCCGGTCAGACGGATCAAGGACTCCATGACGAGGTCTAGGGTGTCCGCTAGATCGAGAGAGGAATTGAGAACTCGGTTCACGTCGTGAAGCGCGGCAAGCTCCGCCTCCTTAGCTACGCTGCCAGCCAGTTGCCTGACTACGGTGTGCCACCCCGCGACTTCATCTGCCAGCTCGGCTCCGGAGACCTGTCGACTTTGCTGGAGTTTCTTAGCGGTTGCCCGCATACTCTCTGCGAGATCTCGTAGTTGTTGTTCGGTGTTGACGTTGCGGCCTGCCGCCATTTCCCCTCCCGGGCTTCGGTCGACGCGCGTAACCGAAGGATAACATATCCACCGGTGTGCGCGCATTGCAGGCCCGTTACAGTTTGGTTAAGGGTTCCGCGAGCGTGCGGTCCGTTCACGACGGGCACCTCATGTCTCGTGCCGCCGCGTCTCCCGCGGAGGGTTTCGCGCCCGAGAGCCGCTCCGCACCCGGCGCTACGGGGGGCTTACGCCCTCTCTCTTCAGGCGTCAGGCGGCGCGCCTCCCTTGACGTTGAGCGCCATCATGATGAGGCTGCAAGCCAGCGTAGTCGGTCCGATAACTTGCGTCAGCGCGGCAAGACGGTATACTAACGAGTTGCGTCTATCGCGATCAACAAGGGACGTGCTAGTAGGGAGGTTCGATGAAGCAGGACTTGCTGCAAGTGGAGGCCCTCTCCGTCCAACGCCCGGGAGCAGAGGTGCTGCGCGGCGTCAATATGACGGTGGGCCGCGCCGAGATCCACGCTCTGCTGGGACTTAACGGCTCGGGGAAGACAAGCCTGGCGCTGGCTCTGATGGGAGCCGAGGGCTACCGTCCTGAGCAGGGGCGAATTACGCTGGACGGGCACGACATCACCCATCTTTCGGTGACGGAGAGAGCACGGTTGGGATTGACCCTCGCCTGGCAGGCACCGGCTCGTTTTGAGGGACTACCCGTGGCCGACTACCTGGCTTTGGGGATGGAGGAGCCCTCCCGAGAACGCATTCAGGAGGCGCTGGAGGCCGTGGCTCTTGCGCCGAAGGCGTACATGGGACGATCGGTCGATCAGGCCCTCTCCGGTGGAGAGCGGAAGCGGATTGAGCTGGCCGCCGTCTACGCCATGCGGCCGCGGCTCGCTATTCTCGATGAGCCGGACTCCGGAGTTGATGTGCTCTGTCTGGAGGATGTGATTACTCTCATCCGTCGTATGGCCGATGAAGGGTGTTCCGTCTTGTTGATCACCCATCGCGATGAGATGGCCCGTGTCGCCGACCAGGCCTCTCTTATGTGCGGAGGGACCGTGGTGGACAGCGGCCCGCCGGACAAGGTGCGTGAGTACTTCGCGCGCCGGTGTCGGCCTCATGGTGATCTTCTTGGCAGCCAGCCGTGGGGCGAAGAGGCCGGCGGCACCTATCAGCGCGTCGTAGCAGAGGGGATGTGCGATGAGTAGCCCGACATCAGAGGCCGTGAGGGGTGCGATTGTGGAGGAGCGACGTCCTGGATGGTCACGTGAGTATGAAGCGATGCTGGATGCGTACGAGAAGGCCGGCGGCCGGCCCGACGTGCTGGAGGCGCGCCGCGTCGCCAGCGCCGTGATCCACGCACACGACGTCCTGGCTGTGAACGAAATCGAGGGCGTTACCATTGAGACCGAGGCGCGAGAGGGCGGCGTGCGAGCCCGCATCAACGTGGCGCCCGGGACGAAGGTTGAGCACCCAGTCCACCTCTGCTTTGGCGTAACCGCCAGCGAGGGCCTCCAGGTTATCGACTCCGAGTTTGAGATAGGCGAGGGAGCGGAGGTAGGATTCCTCGCCCATTGTACCTTCCCTAACGCCGTCGAGCTCAAACACGTGATGGACGCCCGGATCCACGTGGGGCCCGGGGCGACGATGCGCTATCGTGAGGCCCACTACCACGGGCCCGAAGGCGGCATCGAGGTGCTGCCGACGACCCACGCCCAGGTGGACGAAGACGGACGGCTGGAGATAGAGTTCGACCTAACCGAGGGCCGCGTGGGGCGGATGGCTATCGAGTTCGATGCCGACGTGGCCGCTAACGGTGTGGCCGAGTTGGTGTCCAGGGCCTATGGTTCCGCCGATGATGATATCAGTGTGAATGAGATCGTGCGTCTGAATGGCGAGGGGGCCCGGGGCTTTACCAAGACCCGCGTCGCTGTCCGCGATCAGGCTAAGAGCGAGATTACCACGACGGCGGAGGGGAACGCTCCCGGGGCGCGAGGACATATGGACTGCACCGAGATCGTGCGCGGCCGGGCAGAGGCGCGGAATGTCCCCATCGTCGTGGTCCGAGACGACCGTGCCCGGGTGACGCACGAAGCCGCCATCGGCAGCGTGGGCAAGAAGGAGTTGGAGACCTTGATGGCCCGCGGCCTGGACGAAGAGCAGGCTGTGGACGTCATCATCCGAGGTATGTTGAGAGGTTAGTATTGGCGATGTGGCAATGGACCGACTTGCATCCCCATCATCCGCGGCGAATCCGTAGCACTGTTGATGCCGGCTTGCGACCCCACGGAGGGCGGCCTGCGCCGGGTGTTGATCCCCTGGTGATGGAGTCGGGTGGAAGATTGAGGTTTCTCGGAGGTTGCAGCCCTTGATGAAGCTACGACTGATTGATAGGTGGTGGACGCGCGCACTGAGCGTTGCATTCTTACTTGTGGTGACGGTCTTCGCGTGGTGGACACTGGGCCGCCCGGTGGAGGCGCAGGACGGACCCACGGTCCGCATGGTCTACTTCCACTCCGTCGAATGCAGCCGTTGTGACGTTGTCACCGAGGAGGTGCTTCAGCCCCTTCAGGTGGAGTACGGCGACCGGATGGAGATCAAGATGGTCGAGATCTCCGAGCCGGAGAACTACGAGCTCCTGATTGAGGCCGAGAGCATGTTCGAGGTTCCTCGGGAGGAGCGAGGCCTGCCGACGCTGGTCATTGACGGCGAGGTCCTCATCGGTGAGGATGAGATCCGCGATCAGCTACCCTGCCTGTTGGACTCCTGTCTGGCGGCCGGCGGCACGTCCTGGCCCGATATCCCCGGGCTGGAGGAGGTGACCAAGGAATCGAGCACTGACTTCGGGTCGGGCTTCGGGCTGGACGAGGAGCTGGAGCCCTGCGGTCCCGAGGACGAAGCGGCCTGCGAAGGGCCTGCCCCGATATGGGTCGCCTACTTCTATCAGGTAGGCTGTCAGGAGTGCAGCCGAGCCGAGTACGACCTGCGGTATGCAAAGAGCAAGTACCCGCAGCTCGTGGTCAAGGAATTCGACGTTCAAGAGAATGCCGCATTGGCCGAGTGGATGGGCAAACGCGTTGGTGTCCCGGAAAGGAAGCGACTGGCGATTCCGTCCCTCTTCATCGGCGAGGACTACCTCATCGGCGAGGAGATCACGTCGGAGGCGCTCCTCGAGCTGGCTGAGAAGTACGCTTCCACGGGAGCGGAGAAGGTATGGGAAGAGTTCAATCCTCAGCAGGCCAAACAGGGGATCATCGAACGGTTCCGGTCCCTTGGTCCCCTCACAATCGTGCTGGCTGGCCTGGTGGACGGCCTCAACCCTTGCGCCTTTGCGACACTGGTCTTCTTTGTCTCCTATCTCACGGTGAGCAATCGAAAGGGCAAAGAGATCCTGGCGGTCGGCGCGACTTTCACCCTCGGCGTCTTTCTCGCCTATCTGGCGGTGGGTTTAGGGTTCTACAAGGTCCTGGGGATGCTCGGCGATCTTCTTACCAGGCTCGGGCGTTGGGTGTACGGCTTCACGGCTCTGCTCTGTGGGGTATTGGCCGTCGTCAGCTTCACCGATTACCTGAAGGCCCGCAGTGGTGACATCGGCGACATGAGCTTGAACCTGCCGCACAGCCTGCGGAAGCGCATCAACGCCGTCATCCGCAAAGGCCGAGGCGCCGACGCCTACGTCGTGGGCGCTTTCGTGACCGGCTTGGTGGTTTCGTTCCTGGAGCTGGCCTGCACCGGGCAGGTCTATCTTCCCACGATCATCTTCGTTACCAGCGTCCCTGAGCTCCGTGTGCGTGCCGTTCTCTACTTGGTGCTGTACAATCTACTCTTCGTGCTTCCGCTGATCGTGGTATTCATCTTGGCATACTACGGCACGACCTCGAAAGAACTGACGCGCTTCTTGCAGCGGAACGCGGCTACGGTGAAACTGGGTATGGTGCTGCTGTTCGCTTCACTAGCACTCTGGTTGGGGTTCTCATTGGTCTGATCCCCCGATCGCTGCTCGTGCCTCTTACCGGCCCGGTGGCGCGACTGCGAGAGCTACATGGACGATGAGGTCCTCGGGCCGAAGCGGAGAATCGTCGTGTTCTTGGTCACTCGACGCTGGAGTGAAGAGGCTATCAGTTAGTTAGGGAGTTCATTCGGATTATGAAGAACATCGCAGTTATCGGCGTTGGTTACGTGGGTCTCGTCACGGGCGTATGCCTTTCGGATCTGGGGAACCGGGTCGTGTGTGTTGATATTGACGAGGAGAAGATCGAGAGGCTCAAGGAAGGCGAGATGCCGATCTACGAGCCGGGGCTGGACGATCTGGTGGAGCGGAACGTGAGAGCCGGCCGCTTGAGCTTCACCACGTCTTACGCCGAGGGCCTTGAAGAGGCTGATTTCGTTTTCATCGCGGTGGGCACGCCCGAGGGGGTGGATGGAGAGGCGGACCTGCGCTACGTGCGGATGGCAGCTCGATCTATTGCCGAGGAGATGGACCATCCTCTGGTGATCGTCAACAAGGCCACGGTCCCCGTCGGTACCGGCGACTGGGTGGCAGACCTCATCCGTCAGTATCGTAACGGCGACATCGATTTCTCCGTTGTGTCAAACCCGGAGTTCCTCCGAGAGGGCTCGGCCATCAGCGACTTTCTGGAACCAGACCGCGTGGTTCTGGGATCGTTGAACCGCGAGGCAGCGGAGAAGGTCGCCCAGCTCTACCTCCCTCTCCGTACCACGATCATGATCACCGATCTCCGTACGGCTGAGATGATCAAGTACGCCTCCAACGCTTTCCTCGCCACGCGCATCTCGTTCATCAACGAGATGGCCAATATCTGCGAGGCCCTGGGGGCTGACGTGAAGGAAGTTGCCACCGGTATGGGCTATGACAACCGGATCGGCCACGGCTATCTGGATGCAGGCGTTGGTTACGGCGGCAGCTGCTTCCCTAAGGACGTCAAGGCTCTGACGTACATGGCCGAGATAAAGGGCAGACATCCCCAACTCCTTCGAGCGGTGATGGACATTAACGACGACCAGCGGCGCCAGGTTGTCCGTAAGCTGGACCAGGCCTTGGGCGGCTTGCGGGGAAAGACCGTCGGGCTGTTGGGCCTCGCCTTCAAGCCCAACACGGACGATATGCGCGAGGCGCCCGCTGTCTACGTCGCCCGAATGCTCCAATCAGCCGGAGCTGAGGTGCGAGGGTACGATCCGGTAGCTAACGGGGTCGCCAAGCGCCAGTTGCCCGAGGTTGACCTGTCGGACAACGCCTACGATCTCGCCGCCGGGTGCCACGCCCTCGTCGTGGTGACCGATTGGAACGAGTTCAAGAACCTGGACCTAAAGCGCATCCGGGACTCGATGACGGGTGACGTGATCATCGATGGACGAAATATCTACGAGCCGGAAGAGATGAAGAGTCTGGGATTCTACTATCGAGGCATCGGGCGAGGGTACGAGTCATCCTAACATGAGACCACAGGCGCGGCAGTCTCCAACAACTGAACCATCGGCTGTGGACGAGCGCTTCATCCAGAAGGAGCTGGCCAACGGCCTGTCTATCCTGGTCAAGGAGGCTCGGAGTGCCCCAGTGGCGAGTTTCTGGATCTGGTACCGCGTGGGGAGTCGGAACGAGCACGTCGGCATAACGGGGATCTCCCACTGGGTTGAGCACATGCTTTTTAAGGGCACTCCGGCGTTCCCGAAGGGCTCAGCGGAGAAGGCCATCGCCCGCGAAGGCGGGATGTTCAATGGTGCCACCTCGCACGATTTCACCACCTACTACGCGACGCTGCCAGCCGATCGCATTGATCTCTCACTCCGCATCGAGACCGACCGTATGGTGAATGCGGTCTTCGATCCTCGAGAGGTACAGGCGGAGCGGACTGTCATCATCAGCGAGCGACAGGGCGCTGAGAACAGCCCCGAGTACCTCCTTAATGAGGAGGTGATGGGTGCAACTATGCGCGTCCACCCTTACGGAAGTCCCACCGTCGGGCATCTATGCGACCTGAGGGCGATTACGCGAGACCAGCTCTACGAGCATTATAAGACGTACTACGTGCCCAATAACGCCCTCGCTGTCGCGGTGGGAGACTTCGATGGAGAAGCGATGGTGGACCTGATCGAGGAGCACTTCGAGGATGCGCCTCGGGGTGACCCCGTACCGGCGGTCACAGCTGTGGAGCCTCCGCAGCGCGGAGAGCGGCGGGTAGAGGTCCGCCGCGAGGGGTTCGTCCCCTATCTGGAGATGGCGTTCCACACACCTCCTGTTCGCGAGCGTGGTTTTTTCGCTCTGGCCGTGCTCAACGCTATCTTGACAGGAGCCAGCGCTATGACCTTTATGGGAGGCGGCTTGAGCAACAAGAGCTGTCGCCTCTACCGGGCCCTGGTAGCCGAAGAACTGGCAGTAAGCGTTTCGGGTTTCCTGCTTCCCACGGTTGACCCCTTCCCGTACACGCTCTCCGTTGTCGCACGCCCCGACCGTGAGGTTGCGGAAGTTGAAGAAGCGCTCGAAAGAGAGCTCCTGAGGGTGATGAACGACGCGGTGAGCCAGGAGGAGGTCGACAAAGCCATCAAACAGGCCCAGGCTCAATTTGCCTACTCCAGCGAGTCCGTCACCGGTCAGGCGATGTGGCTTGGCTTCAGCGAGATCTTCGCTGATCATATCTGGGCCGATCGCTATCTGGAGACCTTGAGCGCCGTTACCGTGGAGGATGTGCGGCGCGCTGCAGAGAAGTACCTCAACCCTTCCAATAGAACTGTGGGCTGGTACATTCCGACGAACGGGAGAGACTGATGGCTATCCCAGGACCGAAAGAGATAGAACGGCACGTACTGCCCAACGGAATCGTAGTTCTTGTGAGAGAGAACCACGCCAGTCCATCGGTCGTCATCACGGGCTACCTCCGTGTGGGGGCCTACGACGAGAGCCCGGAAAAGGCGGGCCTGGCGGATTTTACGGCGGATGCCCTGATGCGGGGCACGGCGAACCGGTCGTTTGACGACATCTACGAGACGCTGGAGTCCGTCGGAGCCAATCTCGGTATCAGCGGTGGAACGCACGCCACAGGCTTTGGCGCCAAATGCCTGACAGAGGACATCCCGTTGGTGTTCGACATCCTTGCCGACGTGCTGCGGGAGCCCTCATTTCCGCCTGAGGAGGTTGAGAAGCTGCGCGGCGAGATCCTGGCTGATCTGGCTGAGCGAGCCCATGACACACGCCGCATGGCGAACCTCGCCTTCTATGAGTTAGCCTATCCCGAAGGGCATCCCTATGCCGTCAGCTCTACCGGCTATCCGGAGACCATTGCCGGCATAGATCGCGACGATCTCGTTCAGTTCTACGAGGGCGGCTACGGGCCGGAGGACATGACGGTTGTGGCCGCGGGCGCGGTGCAGGCCGATGAGTTGGTGGCACAGCTCGAAGCCGCGCTGGGCGACTGGAGCGGCCGTACCTACGAACGAGACGCCCTTCCAGAGACGGGGCGGCTGCGTGAGGTGCGGACTCGCGTGATTTCGATCCCGGACAAGACCCAATCGAACATCGTGCTGGGCTACCCGGGACCGGCGCGAACGCATCCGGACTACCTCGATGCCCGCGTCTGCAATACCATTCTAGGCGTTTTCGGGTTGATGGGGCGCCTGGGCGAAAAGGTGCGCGACGAGCAAGGCCTCGCGTACACGTCGTACAGCAGCTTGAGCGGGGGCCCCGGGCCGGGGCCGTGGCGTGTGGTGGCAGGTGTCGATCCGGAGAACGTGGAACGCGCAGTGGAGAGCATCCGGACAGAGATTCGCCGCATATCGGATGAGTTAGTGGACGAGGACGAATTAAGGGACAGCCAGGCCTATCTGACCGGCAGCATGCCGCTCCGGCTGGAGACGAACGCGGGTGTGGCCCACACCATTCTGAGTATGGAGCGCTATGGCCTTGGTCTGGACTATCTTCAACGCTACAAGCGCCTGATTGACGAGGTGACGCCCGAACGGGTCCAGGCCGCCGCGCGCCGCTGGCTCGATCCCGATGCCTTCGCACTGGCGATAGCCGGGCCGCCGGTATCGTAAGGGCCGAGATCGATGCCATTAGCCTCCGTGCCGTACGGCGACCTGCCTGACGACCGCAGGGCGTTCGAGTGAGGCAGGCTTCATGCTAACCAGTGGCGTTGACCTGATCAGGATCGCCCGAGTGGAGCGGATCATGGTCCGCTACGGTGACCGCTTCCTGGAGCGCGTGTTCACGCCGGACGAGATAGCGTACACCCGGGGACGCCCGGCAGAGCTGGCGGCGCGCTTCGCGGCGAAGGAAGCGGTCTCGAAGGCGCTGGGCGTGGGCATGCGGATGATCGCCCGCGGCGGGATCGGTTGGCGAGAGGCGGAGGTGGTGGGTGACCACCGAGGGAAGCCCGTTCTGCGCCTCCATGGACGAGCCGCGGAGCGGGCGGGGGAGCTGGGGCTCAGCGAGTGGTCCGTCAGTCTCTCTCATACCGACGACCACGCCATCGCCTTCGTCGTAGCACAATGAGAAACAGCATTGATCTAGCATGGGAAACCCCGGATGGCTCTGAGACGCCCGGGGTTTTTTGCTTGGGTGAACCGCTGGATGCTTGTCCGGCGGCGAGCTCTATGGTACACTAGCCTCACTTGACCAGACACTAGAAAGGAAACCCTCCACTATGACAGAGAAGAAAGGCCGCGTCTTTTCCGGCGCCCGGCCGACTGGGCGCCAGCACCTGGGTAACTACCTGGGTGCTATCCGCAACTACGTCGCTCTGCAGGACGACTACGACTGCGTCTACTGCATCGTTGACCTCCACGCACTGACGACGCTGGAGGACACCAGCAAGCTTCGAGAGTGGACCTACGAGATGGCCCTGGACTGGCTCGCTGCCGGCATCGATCCCGAGGAGCGGGATACGATCTTGTTCGTGCAGTCCCACGTACCGGAGGTGACGGAGCTGCACACCTTGCTGTCGATGGTCACACCTCTGGGACGTCTGACCCGCCTGCCGACGTTCAAGGAGAAGGTGCGACAGCAGCCCGAGAACGTGAACTACGGTCTGGTTGGCTATCCCGTGCTGATGGCAGCCGACATCACGCTCTACAAGGCGGACACGGTGCCTGTCGGTGTTGATCAGGCGCCTCATCTGGAGTTCACCCGCGATATCGTACGCCGCTTCAATCACCGCTATGGGGACGTATTAGTGGAACCGAAGGCGAAGTACACGGATATTCCCAAGGTGCTGGGCCTAGGCGGTGAGCACAAGATGAGCAAGTCGCGCGGCAACTACATTGAGATTGCGGCGTCGCCGGAGACGATTGAAGAGAAGGTCATGACCATGGTCACAGACCCGCAGCGCCGACGGCTCTCCGACCCCGGCCGCCCCGAGGTATGCAATGTCTTCACCCTGCACGAAGTCTTCTCGCCCGGCGATGTGGCCCAGATTGAGGTCGACTGTCGCAACGCGGACATCGGATGCGTGCAGTGCAAGAAGCTGTTCGCCAAGAACCTGGCCGACTACTTCGCTCCCTTCCGAGCGAGGCGGGCCGAGCTGGCGTCGGAGCCCGAACGCGTCTGGCAGATCCTGCGGGACGGTGCGCAGCAGGCATCCCGTGTGGCCTCAGACGTGATGACCGAGGTCAGGGGAGCGATTCAGTTGCCCTAGCTCCTGCAGGTGAAGGCTCAGAGATGCAAGGTGGGGTACGCGACGACGTGACAGATCAAGAGACAACGCTAGGACATCTACGCGATCGAGTGGCCGCGTTCGTGGCAGAGCGAGATTGGGAGCAGTTTCACTCCCCCGAGAACCTGGCGCAGGCCATCGCTATCGAGGCGGGGGAGTTGATGGAGCATTTCCTCTGGCTCACCCCGGAGGAATCCGCCTGGGCGGTGCGGAAGGACGAAAAGCGGTCTGCTGTCGCGGACGAGTTGGCGGACGTCCTCATCTACGCCCTTAGTCTGGCCAATGCGTTGGAGGTCGACGTGAGCCGAGCGGTGCTGACCAAGCTCGAGCGGAATGAGGACCGCTTTCCCACCGAGTTATGGCGCGGCCAGGCGCGACCTGAAGACGTAAGCCGGAGCCGTTGACACCGAAGCAAGAAGGCGGAAAACGGGAGGCGCGATGCGAGCATTGATACAGCGGGTTAGCAAGGCGTCGGTCACGGTCGAAGGTGAGACGGTTGGAGCCATCGATCAGGGGCTCGTCGTGCTGCTCGGCGTCGCGCATGGGGACACGGAGGAGGAGGCGGACTGGCTGGCACGGAAGATCTCGGGCCTGCGCATCTTCGAAGACCAGGAAGGGAGAATGAACGTGGGTCTGCTGGACGTGGGGGGAGAAGTGCTCCTCGTCTCCCAGTTCACGCTCTATGCCGATGCGAGTAAGGGGCGTCGTCCCAGTTTCGTCGATGCTGCTCCTCCGGAGGTGGCGGAACCGCTGGTAGCATATTTCGCCGACGCACTGAAAGGGTATCACGTTCCCGTCGAGGAAGGAGTCTTCGGCGCGATGATGATGGTCGAGATCCATAACGACGGGCCGGTCACAATCATGCTGGAGCGCTGAGGTGCGACATGCCAGAGCTACGGAAGGATCCTGTCCTGGGCCGCTGGGTGATCATCGCCACGGAACGGGCGAAGAGACCCTCGGATTTTGACGTGGTGAGACAGAAGACGCATGCCGAGTCCTGTGCCTTTTGTGGTGGGCACGAGGAGGAGACGCCGCCGGAAGTCTACGCCATCCGCGAGGAGGGTACGGCTCCGAACGCCCCGGGCTGGCAGGTGCGGGTGATTCCCAACAAGTACCCCGCTCTCGATGTCAAGGGAGATCTGAATCGAGAGGGTGTGGGCATGGTCGACATGGCGAACGGTATCGGCATTCACGAGGTGATCGTCGAGACGCCGGAGCACGACAAGGACATGGCCGATCTCTCGGAAGAGAGAATCGGCGAGGTGATGAGGACCTACCGTGAGCGCATCATCGACCTGGAGGAGGACAGGCGGCTGAAGTATGTGCTGATCTTTAAGAACCAGGGGCGCAGCGCCGGTGCCTCCCTGGAGCACGCCCACTCCCAGCTCATCGCCACCCCAATCACGCCGAAGCGGGTCAAGGAGAAGCTCGACGGTGCCAAGCGCTACTTCGACTACAAACACCGCTGCATCTTCTGCGACTACATAAAGCAAGAGAGGGAGCTCTTCGGCGAGCGGCTGGTGGCCGAGACTGAACACTTCATCGCTCTGTCTCCCTTCGCCGCTCGGTTCCCCTTCGAGACCTGGATTCTGCCCAAGCGACACATGCTGGACTTCACGCTGACGGAGAAGGAGGAGATCGAGGATCTGGGCGCGATGCTGAAGCCCCTCCTAATGAAGCTGCGCAAGGCCCTTAACGACCCGCCCTTCAACTACGTCCTCCACCAGGCGCCCTACCGGCGGCCGCGCGGCGGCTACTGGACGACGATCGAAGAGGACTACCACTGGCACATTGAGCTGATCCCGCGCCTCACGCGAGTGGCCGGGTTCGAGTGGGGCTCCGGTTTCTACATCAACCCCACGCCGCCGGAGGTAGCCGCCGAGGAACTGCGCAAAACCGAGGTAGCTTAGGTGATCGGGTGACCGCCGGCTACAGAAGCGCGTCCAGCCGCTGCTCCAGGACGTGCCTTGGTTGCGCGCCGGTGAGGCGGTCGACCTCCTCTCCGTTCTGAAAGAGGATCAGCGTCGGGATGCTCATCACGCCGTACCGCCGGGCGGTGGCCTGATTTGCATCGACGTCGAGTTTGGCGACCCGGGCACGCCCGGCATAGGTCTCGGCCAGCGCCTCCACCACCGGCGCGACGGTGCGGCAGGGCCCGCACCACGCGGCCCAGAAGTCGACCAGCACCGGCACGTCCGCCTTCAGCACCACCTCGTCGAAGTTGGCATCGGTGACGGCCACCGGGTGCCGGTCACCTGCCGGGGCATGCTCACGACGGGGCTGGCCCGTCGTCGGTCTTGGGCCTCGTTGGAGCAGGTACTCGACCCAGGGGCGGAGGGCCTTGAGGCTCGGCAAGCCCTTGGCCCGGGCGACCAGCATCTCGCCGCGGAAGAAGAGAAACTCCGGTACTCGTTCGACATCGTACCGCGCCCGCGCCTCCGGCGCGTCGTCGATGTCGAGCCGGACGACCAACACCTCGCCAGCGTACTGCTCCGCCGTGCGCTCCAGGACCCTGTCGAGCTTCTCCCGGTCTGTCTCCCCCGGTGACCAGAAGACGGCCACGGCGGGAAGTGGGGCGTGCAGGACGGCGGGTTCGAACGTTGCGTCGGTGGCATTGATGGGACTATCAAATTGAATCATAGCTAGGCCTCCCTGTTCTTGGACTAAGAGCTATTATAGGGGCGGAGAGCAGCGGTGTCCAGCCACTCTCGAATCAACACAGGTGACCGACCCTTGACCGGCGTCCTGCTCTCCGATGGCTGACGTTGGACGCTCACGTCTGGCGCATCAACCGTTCATCTTGTCAACCGAGAAGAGGGCGTCGTTTCCGACGTGCCGGACACCGTGAGCACGGGATAGTCCTGGCCTTGCATCAGCTTCGTGTCCTTGATAGCGGGCAGCTTTCGTGTTATCATGCTCGCACGTTGATACGGCTGACGATAGATTCTAGACAGGATGGACACATGTACCCTGACAGTGAGATTCTCTTCGCTCCCCATTGCATTCCCGAGCTCCGCGATCTGAGAGGGCCGAAATGGGCTGACTTGGTGGACCAGATAGCGTCCCTTCCAGATGGTCACATCGACGTGCTCGGGTTCTCTCTACTGGTCGTCGAGCTCTCCAGCTGTCTCACCTGCGACTTGGACAGCTACCGCGCTACTCTCGGCTGCTGCACTTGCGCTCAGCGGTCAGTCTCTGGTTTTAAGGGAGATGATGGGGAGCTGATTGCCCTGTTCGAGAAGAAGCGTCGCAAGATTGTTGTTTATCTCAAGTCAGAAGACGTTCCCGGCCCGATTGCCAGCCTTGCTCAAGGAGCGGACGTCTAGAACCTTCCAGGTTCTGGGTCTCCGCACGGAGTTCTTCGCGATACACCGACATGCCTCCTAACCACCACACCGCGTGGCGATTCGTTCTTGCTGCGTCTCTGTTGGCTCTTCTGCTTCTTACCTCCTGTCGCGCTTCTCTTCAGGATTGGATGTTCCAGCGAACCGGTGAGGAAGAGCTCCCGGGGCAAATCCGGGGCGTCATCCAGCGAGCGACGGATTTTCTCCATCCCCAACCGGATACAGCTCCCTACGAAGCTATGGAGCACGCTGGTGTCAACCCTTTCGGTGTCAACGTCTTCTTGAACCAGGAGGTGGAGGAACGGAAACGCAAGAAGTCGCTGCAGATGATTGCCGACGCCGGGTTTCACTGGATTCGTCAGGAGTTCCCCTGGGAGGACATCGAGATCCACGGGAAGGGCGATTTCGTCGACCGGCGGAACGATCTGGACGGTGACGGAGAGGTAGACCCGATTGACGCCTGGGCTAAGTACGACAACATCGTGACTCTGGCTGAGAACCACGATCTAGACGTCATCGCGCGGCTGAGTAATCCTCCGGCCTGGACGCGCGAGCTGACTGACACCATCGGGACGTACGCTCCACCCGACGATCTTTCCGATTGGGGCGACTACGTTCACGCCGTCGTCTCCCGCTACAAGGGCCGGATCCGCTACTATCAGTTGTGGAATGAGCCGAACGTCTACCCCGAGTGGGGCGAGCGGCCCGTCGATCCGGTGGGTTACACAGAGCTCTTGTGCGAGGGGTATCGTCGAGCGAAGGAGGCAGACCCGAACGTCGTCATCATCAGCGGTGCGCTGGCCCCCACGGTGGACCTCCACCCTCAACCTGGCCCGGGGCGCGGCATGAACGACTTCGTCTTCCTCCAGCGCATGTACGATGCCGGGGCAGCTGACTGCTTCGACATACTCTCTGTCAACGACTATATGCTCTGGTCTGGCCCCACCGATCGCCGCTTGCGGCCCCTCAACATCAACTTCTCTCGCCCGGTCTACATTCGCGATATCATGGTTGCCAATGGGGATGCCGAGAAGCCAATCTGGATCGGCGAGATGAACTCAAACGCCGTGCCCAACGATCCGAACATCGCAGGTGTCGGGAACTACGGCCAGGTGACGCTGGAGGAGCAGGCCCGCTACGCCCCTCTGGCATACCAGCGGCTGCAGGAGGAGTGGCCCTGGCTCGGCGTTGCGAATTTCTGGTTCTTCAAGCGGCCGACGGATCGAGAGCGGAATCAGGCCATGTACTACTTCCGTATGGTAGAGCCAGACTTCACACCGATGCCGGTGTACGGCGCGGTAAAGGCCTATGCATCGAGCATCTCCCCGACGCTCTACCCCGGCACCCACCAGGAGGACCACTGGGCCTTGACGTATCAGGGCTCGTGGCAAATCGGCAGCGGTGAAGGGGTGTTCGCGGGCTACCGACGTTCTGATGGGGAGGGAGCCACACTTCACTTCGTCTTCGAGGGGGCTCGGTTAACGTTGGTGCCGGGGCCAGAGCAGGGAGAGGTAAGTGTACGCATCGATGGCGAGGACTCTCGTCGCGTAGCGTTGGACGGTGAACCTGTGCGCCTGGTCAACGGGTGGCGCGGTAAGCGGCACGAAGTCGAGCTAAACGGCGTCACCGGCGGGTTCAGTGTCGATCAGCTCGTAGTGGAGGCAGCCTGGCGACCGTCGCGCCTGCTCGTCTTCGGGGTGTTGGGTCTGATTCTCGCCGTGACGTGGCTTTCGACCTGCATCGTGCGTCGACCATGAGCGATAGGCAGCAAGCAGACTCAGACGGGACAGTTGAGGGGTCGGCTCTCCCTCCTTTCGCTCTTGGTCTTCTCCTGACGGCCGTCCTCTGCGCTGCTGTTTTCCTCCGTTTCTATCGGCTGGATGCTCAGTCCCTCTGGAACGATGAGGGTAACTCGGCGCGCATCGCTGAGCGCTCCATCGATCTCATCATAGAGGGTGCGGCCGGGGATATTCACCCTCCCGGCTACTATCTCCTTCTGCACGTCTGGCGGGCCCTCTTCGGCCAGAGTGAGTTTGCTCTCCGGTCCCTCTCCGTCGCTTCGGGAGGGGCCCTCGTCCTGTTGACTGGCCTGTTGGGCTGGCGGCTCTTCGGACGATCCGTAGGTCTGCTGGCAGCCACGTTGAATGCTTTCTCACCCTTTGCCGTCTACTACTCCCAGGAAGCGCGCATGTACGCGCTTCTCGGTGCTCTCTCGGCTGCCGCTACCCTGGCGGCGTTTTGGTTCTGGGAACGCTTGCCGGCTGCGACTCAGGATGAGGAGAGGGGCTTCCCCGTCTGGACTCCTCTGTCGTACGCTCTGATTGCTGCCGCTGGCCTCTATACGCACTACGCATTCGTTCTCGTCCTGATGGCGCATAACCTCCTGTTTGCGCTGTGGTGGATACGCCGTTCGGTGCGTTTCGGACCGAATTGGCGGGGTCTCATTCCGTGGGGCATTGCGCAGTTCGGAGTTGCCTTGCTCTACGTGCCCTGGATCCGTGTGGCGCTGAACGCCGCCGGCTGGTCGTCCGCTGGGGGCGACTACGGGCTCGGACCGGCTATGCTGGACGTGATTCGGGTGCTCACCGTTGGCCTCACGCTGCCGCTGGACGAGGCCGGCTTTGCCATAGCCGCTGCCGTGGGCTTGCTCATCGCCAGCCTCTGGCCTGTGTCGGGAGAGGAAGCGGAGAGGGACGGGGAACCACTCCGCTGGTGGTCTGCTGCCGGCCTCCTGGCCTTTATCATCGTTGTTCTCGCTCTCTTCTTCGCCCTGGATCTCTACAAGCCTGCCTGGCTGAAGTTCCTGATCGTTCTACTGGCGCCATTTCACGTCCTGATTGCCCTCGGCATCAGGAACGCGGCGAAGCTCGTGTCGGGTGCCTTGGCGTCTTTGGCATTGCAGCGGCGAGTCATGCGTCCCCTGGTGTCTGCGATCCTCGTCGCCTCCCTTGGCGTTCTCGTGTACCCATCTTTGCAGAATCTCTACTTCGACCCCGTCTACGCGCGTGATGACTACCGACAACTGGCGGAGGACGTGCAAGAGATGAGGCGTCCGGGCGATGCGATTGTGCTGAACGCACCCAATCAGTGGGAGGTCTTCACCTACTACTATCCCGACCGGGACGTCTATCCGGCGCCCTATCGTCCTGAACCGGGGGGAAGTTCATCGTTTCTCGACCCCTTGCTTGATGAGTATCAACGGCTCTTCGTCGTCTACTGGGGTGACGCCGAGTCCGATCCCAGACGAGAGATCGAGTCGTGGTTCGCCGCGCACGCCTACAAAGCGGGCGACCGGTGGTACGGCGACGTGCGTCTCTCCATCTACGGCGTGGCGCCCTTGCCGCAGGAACCGAATGAGGCGGCGAGGGCGGTGTTTGGGGAGCGGATCCTGCTGGAAGGCTATGCTGTGGGCGGCGACGGTTTCGCTGCCGGCCAGATCGTGCCGGTGAGTCTCTTCTGGCGGGCTCTGCGAACTATCGAGGAGCCCTATAAGGTGAGCGTGCAGATGCTCGATTCTGAGGGGCGCCTGATGAGTCAGATAGACACGGTCCCCGGCGACGGCCTGGCGCCCACCGGATCGTGGCGGACGGGTGAGAGGTTTATCGATCGCTACGGCGTTTCCATTCCGCGGGGGACGCCTCCTGGTCGCTACTCGCTCATCGCGGTCGTTTACCATGCCGCCAGCCAGCAGCGGCTTGCGGTGGACGGAGGCGAGGAGGCGCTGAACGACGCCGTGTCGCTGGGCGACATCGTCGTTGAGCCTGGTCGGTAGCGGAGCAGGGCCTGCGCACAGGTCTGTTCCATCTGCTACGGATGCCTGTGCGCGTCGTTGCTTGACATACCTCGCAAGTATGCTATACTCGGTTTTGGAGTCAAGATGATGATACTATTGCCCGGTGCGGTGAGCGACAATAATCTCAATGACGATCAGCGCAGCCCCTGCGTGGGAGGGCGGTGGATGGTGGATCTCATCTGACACCAACGTTTGCTAGGTCAAGCCGCCCGAAATGGGGCGGCTTTTTTGTTGTGAGGGCCCAACTGAGCCAGATGCGAAACGTGGCCTGGGCCATTGCTCGAGGTGGTGCTAGTCCTGTAAGGAGTCGTCGAATGCTGAAGACACGGAACTGTGGAGAGCTGCGCGCTGAGGACGCCGGTCAGAGCGTCACACTAGCGGGATGGGTCAACCGCCGCCGGGATCACGGTGGTGTGATTTTCATCGATCTGCGCGATCGATCAGGCCTCGTGCAGGTTGTGGCGAATCCTGACATCGATCCTGAGTCTCATCAGGCCGCCCAGGCGGTGCGCAATGAATACGTGCTCCAGATCGAGGGCAAGGTCCGCCTCCGGCCCGAGGGATTGGTTAACCCCGACATACCCACCGGTGAGGTTGAGGTGGTCGCGGATAAGCTGAAGATCCTCAACGCGGCGAAGACGCCGCCGTTCTACATCTACGACGATCAACCGGTGGACGAGAGTCTGCGGCTCCAGTATCGCTATCTCGACCTGCGGCGCCAGCGAATGCAGCGGAACATCGTACTCCGGCACAACGTGGTGAAGGCGATCCGTGACTTCCTTGACGACCGTGGTTTCGTTGAGATAGAGACACCTATCCTGTTCAAGAGCACGCCGGAGGGTGCGCGTGACTATCTGGTTCCCAGCCGGCTCTATCCCGGTCACTTCTACGCCCTCCCTCAGTCGCCGCAGCAGCTGAAGCAGTTGTTGATGGTTGCCGGCTACGAGAAGTACTTCCAGATCGCTCGCTGCTTCCGGGACGAGGACCAGCGCGGCGACCGCCAGCCGGAGTTCACGCAGCTCGACCTCGAGATGAGTTTTGTGGATCGGGAGGACGTGATGGCGGTGACCGAGGAGCTTATGATCCGGCTCCTTGAGGAGTGTGCCGAATGTGAATTGGCTACCAAGCCCTTCCCTCGTCTCACCTATGAAGAGGCGATGGAGCGCTTTGGCACGGACCGGCCGGATATCCGCTTCGCGATGGAGCTCACCGATGTCTCCGATCTGGTGGCCGGCAGCGAATTCCGGATCTTCAGCGGTGTCGTGGAGCAGGGGGGACGGGTGAAGGGGATTCGGGCGCCCGGATGCGGGGACTACAGCCGGGGCCAGATCGACGAACTGACTGAGCTGTCCCAGGAGGAAGGGGCGAAGGGGTTGGCCTGGCTCGCTCTGACCGACGCACCAGCTGGTCCTCCATGGAAGACGGACGAGCGGATACGTTCATCCTTTGCCAAGTACTTGACGGAAGAGGAGGTCGCGGGCATCATTGAGCGCTTCGAGGCTGAACCCGGTGACCTGCTCCTCTTCGTCGCCGACGAATCGGATGTGGTGAACCGGGTCCTGGGCAGTCTGCGTCTCGAGCTCGGCGAACGGCTGGGGCTGCGGGAGCACGCGGACCGGACCATGGCCTTCTGTTGGGTCATCGACTTCCCGCTCTTCGAGTGGGATGAGGAAGGAGAGCGCTGGGATCCAAGCCACCACCTCTTCACGGCGCCTGTGCCGGAGGACGTCGCGCTCCTCGACAGCGACCCCGGTGCAGCGCGAGGGCAGCAGTATGATCTGGTCCTAAACGGCGAGGAGGTGGCGGGAGGGAGCATCCGCATCCACCAGCGGGAGGTGCAGGAGAAGATCTTTGAGCTGATCGGTCTCGACATGGCCGAGGCGAAACGGCGCTTCGGTCATATGCTGGAGGCCTTTGAGTTCGGCACGCCTCCCCATGGCGGCATCGCGCCCGGGATTGACCGGCTGGTGATGATTCTCGCTGGGGAGCCCAACATCCGCGAGGTGATCGCCTTCCCCAAGACCCAGCAGGCGAAAGATCTGATGGCAGGTGCGCCCTCGCCTGTGGAAGAGGAGCAGTTGGAGGAACTTCATCTACGGATAGCGGAGTAGCTCTCACAGCAGAGCTATCTGCCGTTCCTGTTGGAGTTGCTCTAGACCGGGAGTGGTTTTGATCTAGAGGAGGTTCTCATGACGAATAGTTTCTTGAAGCGTGTGGAAGAGGATGGGGTCCGATTCGTGAGTCTGCAGTTCACCGACGTGATGGGAACGATCAAGAGCGTCACCATCCCTGTCGGGCGGCTGGAGAGCGCTCTGGAAGAAGGGGTCTGGTTTGACGGGTCGTCTATCGAGGGTTTTGCTCGCATCTACGAGAGCGATCTGGTGCTCATGCCCGATATCGACACGTACCGTGTGCTTCCCTGGAGCGCCCCGGAGAGGCGCAGGGCCCGCATCATCTGCGACGTCCACGGGCCGCACGGCGAACCATCGCTTCACGTGCCCCGCCAGGTTCTCAAGCGAATGCTCGGGCGCGCCGAGGAGAAGGGTTACGTCTACAACGTCGGCCCAGAGCTGGAGTTCTTCTTGTTCAGGCGGAATGGTGAGCCCGAGACAGGCCACGCGGCGCGCCCGGTACCGCACGATGTCGGCAGCTACTTCGATTTCTCCCCTCGGGATGAGGCACAGCAGGTGCGGAGCGAGATCATCCTAGCGCTCGAGGCGCTGGGTATGCAGGTGGAGTCGAGCCATCACGAGGTAGCCACCGGCCAGCACGAGATCGACTTCCGGTATGCCGACGCGCTGACAAGCGCCGACAACGCTGTCACCTTCAAGTATACTGTGCGCGGGGTCGCAGCCAGTCACGGGTTATACGCCAGCTTCATGCCTAAGCCGCTTTTCGGCATCAACGGATCCGGCATGCATACTCATCAGAGCGTTTTTGATGGAGATGGAGCGAATCTGTTCTACGACCCAGACGATGAGTATCACCTGTCGCGGCTGGCGCGCAACTTCATAGCAGGACAGATGGAACACGCCCGCGCCCTCTCCGCCGTCGTGGCACCGACCGTGAACAGCTACAAGCGTCTGACGCCTGGCTATGAGGCGCCGGTCTACATCTGCTGGGCTCAACTTAATCGTTCGTCCTTGATCCGGGTACCGGCTCATGGGTCAGAGACATCGGCCACGCGGATCGAACTGCGCTGTCCCGATCCCACCACCAATCCCTACCTGGCATTCGCCGCCATGCTGGCAGCAGGACTCGACGGCATCGAGCGAGATCTGACGCCGCCGCCCCCGGTGGGCGAGGACGTCTATCACTTCGATCAGTGTGATCTCGATGAGCGGGCGATCGGCACGCTGCCGGGTACGCTAGCCGAGGCCCTGGACGCTCTGGAGGAAGACGAGGTTATCCAGGATGCCCTGGGACCGGACATCACCGACGTCTTCATGCGAGCCAAGCGAGCGGAGTGGGGTGCCTATCGTATCCAGGTCACCGATTGGGAGATCGAACGGTATCTGGAGATGGCGTGACCTTGAGGTTGCCGATGATGCGGTAGAACGTAGAGAGGGCGGGGCAGCGACCCGCCCTCTCTACGTCTTGCAGGCTTCAGCAACGACCAGTAAGCTCCGGTCGAAGTTCGGGCCTCCGAGGACGCCGCGTCGAGGGCGGAGGGTGTCTTCGCGCAGCTGAAGACCCGGGCATTGGGCTTGCTGCGTGATCACCGGGCCGCATTAGAGGTACCTGATGAGGGGCTCGTCCCAGGTTGTCGGGTATATTCACTCCTGGGAAGAGAGCCCGCCGCCAGGGCAATCGCACCTGGAGGCGCCATCGCCCGATAGGCTCGGAGTCCCTGTCTCGGGGACGTTCTTCGGCGTCAGCTGTCCCCGCCCTTCCTGCTCTATCGTCTGAGACGCCCCTGAGGACGGGCGCTTCGAGCTCACCTGCGATTGCCCTGAGCCTGCCGCTGGTTAGCTCCTCCAGTTATGCTATAATTGTCACCTGCTCGTCACTAGCTCGTGACGAGGCGACCGGGAACTTCAGGGTGTCCCCGCCCGACCTCGGGCGGCTTCTCCCGAACGAGAGGAAGTCCATTTCCGGCTGTGCGAATACGCCGGTGTGGGCCTTACTCGACCGGCGGCTGATGCGTCCGTGCAATTGCGGGCCGGCACTGTCTGGCTAGACGCGGCCGTGTCGGGTCAGCTGAGGTTTCTGGAGTTGTGATGCTGGGCGGGTAGTAATCTGTTCTCAAGGTGACCTACAATGACGGAATTATGTTGCTGCCCGAAAAACGGCAGCTGCCTGGATCTGGCGTGCGAGCGTCGTGGAGGTGCGCCCTGCTTCGTCCGGCAGTGCCTCCCACGGCGGTTCCGGACCCACCCGGCGCAGTCGTTCGTTGACCCGACGCCTCCATCGGGTGCGATGGCGTCTCGTCGTTCCCTTCCTCTCTTCCCAAGGTGCGCTCAATGACAGACCGGCTGAGCGTCACGCTTCTGGGTGGTCTCCGGATTGCGCTAGACGGTTCTCCCCTCGACGACTTTAAGTCAAAGAAGTCGCCAGCCTTGTTGAGCTATCTAATCATCACGGGGCGACCTCACTCGCGTGATCGTCTCGGCGGGCTGCTGTGGGGCGAGTCGAGTGAGAGCAGAGCCCGAGCCAATCTGCGAACTGTGCTCTGGGATCTGCGACAGCACCTTCCTGACTTCGTAGCTGCCGACCGGCAGACAGTCGCCTTTAACGGTGAGGCTCCCTACTGGCTAGATGTGGCGGAGTTCAGTCACAGTGTTGAAGGAGTCCTCGGATTTGAGGGAGGACGCGATGAGGCAGAAGCGGTCCTGACGGATGATGAGGCGGCCGCTCTTGAGTCGGGACTTTCTCTTTATTCTGGTGATTTCCTGGCTGGTTTCTACGTCTCCGACGCGCCCAGCTTCGAGAGCTGGGTTCTGAGGAAACGCGAGTGGGCGCGACAGCTCGCTATTCACGGCTGGCATCGGTTGGTCGTTCACTATGCTACACAGAATGCCTACTTGAAGGGCATCGACGCTGCTACACAGCTGCTCGAGATCGCTCCTTGGCAGGAGGAGACCCACCGGCAGTTGATGCGGCTATTAGCACTGAATGGACAGCGGGGCGCAGCCCTCGCTCAGTACGAGACCTGCTGTGAGATGCTGAAGGAGGAGCTGGGGGTAGAGCCGACCATGGAGACACGGCTGCTCTACAACCGCATCAAGTCCGGGAAGACGCTGGAGCTGTCGGAGGGCGGGTCCGCCCCCGTGCATAGCGTCCACGTCGCTCCTGATGCCCCCGTTCCGCATACGTCGGAGGGGTCCCTCGTCGGCCGCGACCAAGAGGTGACCAGACTGAAGCAGATCCTAAGCAGCCCTGACTCTCAACTGGCCTCTCTGGTGGGGAGAAGAGGGGTCGGGACGACGCGCCTCGCCTGGGAAGTAGCCGAACAGATGGCGGAGGAGTTCGAGGAGGGTGCCTGGTTTATCCGGCTACCCCGGGAAGATAGGCTTGGTCAAACGCTTGCTGTCGACGACAGAGTAGTTTCCCAGAATGGCGAGCCGGGCTGCACATGGGACGTTCTTCCTGAGTTGACCTTACCTCTCCTCAGAGCGTTTGGGGTGGCGTTCACGGGTCAGGGACCGCTGGAGACTCAGCTTGCTGACTACCTCTGTAACAAAGAGATCCTTCTCGTGCTGGACGACCTGCAGGACACGCGGTGGAGCGCGAGCGAACTGAGTAGCACGGTGAAATCCTCTTCTTCGCTGAGTCTTCTCGCTGTGTCTGAGAGACCGCTTGACCTTGAGGCAGTCGACACGGTGCGCCTCAAAGGACTGCCGCGTCCAGAATCCTCAGCCCAGCAGTGGAACCGCAAGATGGGTTTGGAAGACCTGCCTGGAGAGGGAGCTCTGGCTCTGTTTGTGGAACGGGTGCAGCGTGCGTCTCCTGATCTTGAGTTGAGCGCCTACGCCATGCGACACGTTGCGCGGCTTTGCGAGCTAACGGCTGGCTTTCCTCTAGCTATCGAACTGGTGGTCGCTACACTGGGGGACGTTCCCCTAGATGAAGGAGTCCGCAGGCTCGAACGGTGTGCGGAAAGAGATAGTGGTGCTAAGAGGAACGATGCTGGGTGCGCCCCTGCGGTTCAAGCGGCGGTTGCCTATGCCTGGGAGCTTCTCGGAACAGACCATAAGGTGGCCTTGTCGAAGCTGGCGCTTTTTGGGGATGCCTTCGATGAAGACGCGGCTCACGAGATTGCGGCAGTTGGTCCTTCTGACCTGCGAGCCCTCGCAGAGAAAGCGTGGCTGACGCGGCTAGGCGCGGGACAGTACCTCATGCACGATGCCGTCCGGACGTTCGCGCGATCGAGGCTCAAGAAGCTGGCCTGGAGCAGCGACTTGTGGGAGGATCCGGCCGATGGAACTGGGGTCCGCGAACGGTACAATGCCTACTACCTTGGTTTCGTGACGAAACGAGAGAGCATGCTGTTAGGCGGTGGGGCTAAAGCGGCGTGTGAGGAGATCGAGCAGAGATGGAGGAACGTGCGCGCTGCCTGGCACCGGGCTGTTGTCGACGTCCAGTCTGATTTACTGGAGAGGTCTCTCCCTGGCTTGACGGCCTTCCTTTCGCTCAGGGGGTGGCTGTGGGAGGGAGAAATGCTTCTCGATGCCGCCTTTAAGTCGCTGAGTAATGACCGTGGGCGAACGTCGGTGGGTGCCCTCCTCCCCGCTCGACTGCTGATGCATCGGGCGCGCTTGTTGAACGCCCAGGCACGGTGGCGTACCGCAGCGGATGTGGCGCAGACCGCGGTGGATCGGCTTGGTGAGGGCAGTGACCTTACGCCTGCAGCGCGGAGGTTGAAGGCTGCTTTGCTCGTAGAATGGGGGAGAGCTTTGCACCTGCAGGGCAGACTGAGGCCGGCGACAGAACGGCTCAAGCAGGCCCTAGCCCTGATCGGCGACGATCACTCGGTCGGCATCAAGGCTCGGGCCTTCCACGACCTGGGCGTGATCAGCCGAAAGGGTGAGAGGTATGATGAAGCGCAGGGGTATCTAGCCAAGGCTCTGGAGTTGTACGAATCCCTGGACCACTGTCCCGGGAGAAGCCACGTGTTGAACCATCTCGGCCTGGTGTCCATTGGACTGCGCCAGTATCGCGCTGCCGAGGCCTGGTTAAGAGAAGCCCTGAGTCTCGCTCAGATGATCGGCGCTGGTCGGGTGGAGAGCACGGCCTACAACAACCTGGGACGTCTTGCCAGTGCGCAGGGAGACCACGACAGGGCGATGGTTCACTGCCAGAAAGCGCTCAAGATTGCCCGCCACCTGGGGGATCAGCACGGTGAAGGAGAGGCGTTACTCGAATTGAGTCTGCTGCTGCTTCACCAGGGTGAGACTCAAGAGGCCTGGAAGTCGAGCCTCCTCGCCGTGGAGATCGCCCAGGCGCTGGAAGATACCACGAACGCGGCGCGCGCCTGGCTGGTCGCAGGACACGTCTTCTCGGAGCTTGATATGCTTGATGAGGCGACGCGGGCGTGCGAGCTGGCCCTAGAACTGCAACACGAACTTGGCCAGTCGAATCTCGCTGCAGAATCGCTCGCTTGCCTGGCTAGGATCAACCTGGTCGAGGGCGACGTCTCTGGGGCGCACTCTCTGGTGGAGCGAGTGCTGGAGAAGCTGGGGACGTGCGCGCTGCCCGGCGCGAACGAGCCGCTGCGAGTCTATCTGACTTGTTACCAGGTGCTGGATGCAGCAGAGGACCCGCGCGCTGGAGAGGTGTTGGGAACGGTGTTAAGTCTGTACGAAGAAGCGGGAGAGCAGACGGGCCTGCCCCATCCATCAGACACTGGCCTAGGCGTCGGGGGTGGAAACGGTGGTACCGGCGTGTGACGCCGAGATAGCCGGCTGTGTCCCCGGTCTCCCCTGGTCCGCTGGTGTCCAGCCTCCCAGAAAAGAAGAAGTACCCCCGCCGCGACTCGAACGCGGGCTTCCGGCTCCGGAGGCCGGTGCTCTATCCATCTGAGCTACGGGGGCACTCCACTCAACTATACCATAGATGGTGCCAGCAAGCAAATCGAACTACAGCACGTCAGTTAAGGAAAGACCGCGTTCCTCGGCGCGCTGCATACCCCACTCCTTGATGTCCTGGGGTGGTGGAGAAACCTCACCCGCCGGGCGACGCTCCAGTGTGAGGGCCCCGGTGGGGCAGCTCGAAGCGCATACGCCGCAGCCCACGCACCGCCCATAGTCAATTCTGCACAGATCCTCGTCCACCGACAGTGCGCCGAACTGGCAGCGGTCCACGCAGCTGCCGCACCCCGTGCAGCCCTCGTCATCCGCGACCGCACGGAAGTCAGACTTGGCGATCGCCGTTGGGACACCGAACTCCGCTACGCTGCGGAGGATTCCACAGCAGCAGGTGCAGCAGTTGCAGACGTAGTAGTGCGGCTCCCGGTAGTTGCCGGTGGAGTGGATCAGACCGGCCTCAGCCGCCTCGTGGAGGATGCTGAGGGCCTCATCTCTTGAGATGGCGCGAGTGACCTCGCTGTGATCAAAGGCACCCTCAACGGGCGCGAAGACGAGGCAGTTCTCGACCGGCGAGTCGCAGCCTCTGCCGATGAGCTGCTGCTGAACCCGGCAGATGCAGTCTCGTACGCCCCATGCTTGAGCATCCTCCAGCAGCTGCGAGGCTCGTTCGTACGGGAATATCTCCAGTTCGAAAGGAATGGCCGTCTCGACCGGGATCACCCGGTGGACCGATGGTGCGGCCTGTGTGATGCCACCTCCCTTCGTCTCCTGGAGATACTGCTCGAACAAGCGGGCGAGTTCTTCGTCTAGACGCGGCAGCTGCTCTTCATAGAAACCCACCACGAACGGCATGAGGCCGAAGAGTAGGTGGCCTTCGCCGCGACCAACGCGAATCAAGCCTTTTCGCACCATATCCTTCAGATGTGCCTCGGCGAGTTCTGGATCTAACTCGGCCCGCTTCGCGATAACGTCTGCTGGCTCCCGGCTCAGCCGCATGTTCGCGGCCAAAGAAGCTTCCTCTGGCGTGAACAGCTGGGCGAGAAGCTGCAACTCGACACCGCTCTCGCTTGCGGGGAACCCGTTGGGTAGGGCATCCAGCCGACGGGCCAGTCTCTGGTAGGTCTCCTGGGTCACGTGGAAAATCCTCCTTAGTCGACAGCGGAAACGGCTTCCACACCGTGCAGTCAGTGTAGCACAGAGCCCCGCCGTTGCCAAGCTTACCAGGGCTATCGGTCCATCTTTCCTGGGTGCCCCACATGCTTGCCAGTCAAGCTCCCTTGGGTACAATACCCCCTATGTGCGCGGATAAGGAGGGAGGAGAGAAGAGCGTTCGACGGAGTGCTAACGACCTAGTGCTACTCGGCCTAATTGTGACCGCGTTGGCGGTGCTGTTGGTCCTGGTGATCTTCATGCATCCATTCCGAGAACCGAGCTCTTCCGCTCCAACTAGGGATTCTCTCGTGGAAGTGTCGAGCACAGATTCGACTGCAACGATGCCCGGTGTGGGCTCGACGGCGGCTCCCACCGAGCCTGCGCTCGAAACAGAACCCTCAGCCACCCAGGGGCCCACGCTCACGCCGTCCCCGACGCTGACCACGCTGCCTGCAACGGCTGATCCGACTCCCACCACTGTGGTCCCTCTCTCTCCAACTGCCACCGCTGTTCCCGTCATACCATCGCCGTCCCCCATCACTGCCCGCCATCAGAACTGGTCACTGGTGGGGCGTATGGAGCAAGGAACGTATGCAAGCCAGGTGACGGGGCGGCAGGAGTCCTATCTCGTCTATCTACCCCCCGGCTACGATGAGCAAGACCGGCGCTATCCCGTCCTCTACCTCCTCCACGGCTGGCCCTACGACGAGACGCATTGGGACATCCTCGGGGTGGACGAGGTCGCTGATGCCGGAATCGTCGAAGGCTCGCTGTCGCCGTTCATCATCGTCCTGCCTGGAGCGGACAAGGATGGTCTCTACGTCACGACCAGCGGTGGAGCGGGCTCCTTCGAGGAGCAACTGGTCAACGAGCTTATGCCTCATATCGACGCCACGTTCCGGTCGGTTCAAACCCGTGAGGCGCGGGCGATTGGGGGGATATCGAGGGGAGGCGTCTGGTCTCTAGAGATCGCGTTCCGCCACCCGGACGCTTTCGGGATCGTGGGGGCGCACAGTCCGGCGCTATCAGCTAACCGGGCCCCGTCGGCTTTCGACCCCTTCACACTGATGAGAGAGCCCGGGGTAGCAGGACTCCGTATCTACCTGAGCGCTGGCGACGTGGACTGGGCGCGACAGGAGACAATGGAGCTCCACCAGGCGCTCAAAGACCAGGGAATCGCCAGTCAGCTTGCCATTCACGAGGGTGCTCATCGCGATCAGCTCTGGGCGCAGCACCTGTTGGACTACCTGGCGTTCTACGCAGCGGGGTGGTGACGGGGTTGCGAGGACGCCTGGTGCGTTCTCTGCCTGTCCTTGCAGAAGAGAAGCTTCAGCCTAATCCCCATAGAGCGCTTCGTAGACGGCGAAGTGCTCCTGGATGCGCTTCACGTAGAGACGCGTCTCGCCGAAGGTGATCTGTTCCAGAAACAGATCCCGGTCCTCTCCAGAGCGCTCAAGCCAACGCTGCGCGTTGAACGGTCCCCCGTTATACGCTGCCAGCGCGACGTCGATTCTTCCATCAAACCGGTCGCGCTGCTTGGCCAAGTAGTGGGTGCCAAAACGGAGACTGACGTACGGCCGGTAGAGGTCCTCCGTGGTGTAGTTCGGGGGCCAATCGAGGTCGGCGGCGATTTCAGCACCCGTGGGAGGAATCACCTGCATCAGACCGCTCGCACTGGCAATCGACGTAGCAAGGCTCTCGAAGAGGCTCTCCTGGCGAATGAGGCTGTAGATAAGCTGAGGATCGAGGCCGGTTCGATCCGCATTCTCCAGTACCAGGTTCTGGTAGTAGGTGGGGTAGGCCAATTCAAGCAGAAATCGCGGTGCGTCAAGGGTGTTCGTGACCGGCGAGAGACCCACCAGCCGCCAGGCGCAGAGAATCGAAGAGCGATAGAGGCCCAAATCGCCATAGGCTAGAGCCAGCTGATACTGGTCTAGCGGGTCTGAGTAGGTAGCAGCACGCAGCGCCTCCAGCTCCGCCTTCGCCTGTTGGAATCGATCCAGTCTCCAGAGCTCCATCCCGCGCTGCAGCCGGCCGTCGGCGGCCAGCTGGGGCGAGAGCTCTCCGATTCCCTCCGAGCTCTCCAGCTCAAGCCAGTCAGCCAGCCAGGCCTCTGCCTCGGTCCGTTCGTCTCCCCCGACCGGTGCGATGCCCCCTGAGGAGCGTGGCGAAAAGGGCTCGGAACCGGAGGCAAGCTGAGCGGCGCGCAGCCCATAGTACGCGTCGGGGGCCGCTTCAGCGGCTGCCTCCAGGGCAGTAGCGGCCGCCTCTGTCTCTCCCTCCTCCAAGCGGACCTTACCCAGCCACAAGAGGGCGGGCTGATGGTACTCGGACGTCGGGTAGAGGGTATCAAGGCTTTCCCACGCCTCGGCCGCTGCCGCTACGCCGCCCGTCCGGTAGAGCTGCAGCCCGCCGCGGAAAAGGGCGGCAGCGGCGAATTCCGCCGTCGGATACAGTCTCTGGCAGTCGAGATAGGCCGCTGCTGCCGTCTCCAGGTCGCCCACCCGTTCCGACACCCGTCCTGCCTCCCAGAGAGCCTCCGAGGCCAGGCTGTGGTCAGGGGCGGCGTTGACGAAGGCTCGGTACGTGCTGACCGCCGCGGCCGACTGACCCTCGTCAGCACGAAGCTCGGCCAGCTTGAGCCAGGCTTCCCCCCAGCGAGGGCTTTCCGGATGGGTGTCGATCAAAAGCTGGAATTCGTTGACCGCCAGCTCAAAACTCCCGGCCTCGTAGAATGAGAGGCCAGCATACCAGTGAGCGTCGCCGGAGTGGGTCTCGGGATAGGCCCGGATGTACCGATAAAGCGCCTCCACCGCTGGTCCATAGGCTTCACCGTAGTAGTCGACCTTCCCGCGAAGGAAATCATCAACCGGACGACCCGCTTGGACGAGCTTGACCAGGGAACGGTAGGCGTGCTCGTCCGTAGGATAGGAGCGAACGACCTCGGCATGCCGTGCGTAACCGGCTTCCACGTCGCCGGCCAGAAGCAGGGTGTCGGCTGCTCGATATGCAATACTCGCCCGATAGCCCGGCTGGCGTGCCATGTCCAATATCGCGTCGTACTGCTCGACTGCGGCGGCGTAATCCTGCCGGGCGATATGGGTGGAGGCCAGTTCCTCTCGCGCGCCGGCCTCGAAAGAACGGTTCGGCGCTTCAGCGATTGCTCTTTGGTAAGGGCTGAGAGCAGCCGCGTAGTTTCCTCCAGCCCGATAGGCATCGGCCAGGGATAGGTTCAGATACGGTGTGATGACCGTGCCCGAACGGAGATAACTGCTGTAGGCCTGCGTGGCTGATAGAGGCTCGCCTGCGCCGATCAAAGCGTCTCCCAGTAGGAACTGGGCGTCCCGGGCCTGGTCGCTCTCTGGGTATTCCACGAGGAGATCCTGGAGAGCCTGGACCGCCTCCCAATAAGCCTCATCGCCCAGGTGAGCCCGGCCTAGGCCGAGGAGGGCGTGTGCTCGCCCCACATCATCGAGAGGACGGGAGAGAAGGACACCAAAGGCCTCGACCGCCGTGCCATAATCACCGTCGTGCAGCGCCTGTTGAGCGGCGGTCGATAGTTCAGCAGGCGAGGGTGTCGGCGTGGGCGGGGGAGTGGGTGTGAGCGTGGGCCTGGGCGTAGGTGTCGTTGTCGCCGTCGATACGGCTGACGGAACGGCTCCGGAGTTGGAACCAGAGGTTCCTGGGCTGGCTGGAAGAGGAGACCTGTCCAGCGGTGGGCTCGCGCCCCTCCAGCAGGCAGAGAGAGCCAATGCAAGGATGGTCATAACCAGGAGGGGCCTCGTCGTTCTGGACATAGACTGTATTATTGCCCGTCGGCTCCATTTGTCAACTCTTCGCTGGGGCGTCTCGAGGCCGCTCCGGGCCTTGGCCGTGCTGGCGGTATCGGCTTCACCCCCCGTCTCCCCTGTGTCGGGCTGCGTCTGTCACAGCCTGCCCGAGGATTCGGGTTGACGAAGTTTCGGGGTGGCGTACAATAGACGGACCAGTCGATTCAGAGAGGAGGTTTGCGCATGATGGGCGAGACGCTGGAGAAAGCCATCAAGAAGATGGCGCGGTCAATCGGCGAGTACCGGACGATCGGGTTTAGGCAAGTGGAAGAACTGGAAAAGACCTTTGGTTCCAGTCACGATATCGAGCGAGCGGCCCTGGATCAGGGCATCGTGCCGGTGCGCTACCTGCGCAATCTGGGGACCATCGGCATCGAGGGCCAGATCGACCTCCTGGAGGGGACCGTAGCCGTCGTGGGCCTGGGGGGCTTGGGAGGATACGTCTCCGAGGCCCTGGCCCGAATGGGAGTCGGCTCCTTGATCTTGATCGACGGCGATGACTTCGAGGATCATAACCTGAACCGACAGCTCTTCAGCCGCGAGGATAACCTCGGGAAAGAGAAGGCTGAGGCGGCGGGTCTCCGCGTCGCCGCGGTCAACAGCGGGGTGAAGACGGTCTGCCATGCTGAGATCCTCACGCGCGAGAATCTGCCCCGCCTTCTGGAGGGGGCGGACGTGGTTGTCGATGCGCTCGACCGCCTGCCTACGCGCTTGGTGTTGCAGGACGGGGCTCGAGAACTGGGCCTTCCGATGGTTCACGGCAGCATTGGCGGCTTCTTGGGGCAGGTGATGACTGTGTTCCCCGGCGATACCGGGCTGCATGCCTTGTACGGCGACGGCCAGGGGCTACCAGAGCAAGGCTTGGAGTCAGAGCTCGGAACACCAGCGCCCACTCCGATGGTGGTTGCCGCTTGGGAGGCTCAGGAGGTGGTCAAAATCCTGACCGGGCGGGGAGAGCTGCTTCGCGGGCGGCTGATGGTCATCGACATGGAGTCGGCCACGTGTCAGATACTAGACCTGGCCTAAGGTCGACGTCTCATCCTGCCGTTGAGCAGCGGCCCCGGCGAAGCGAGACTGCCTGAAGGATCTCCATGGCGGCCACGGTGCCGAACGCGGCTGCGTAAAGGAGCAGGAACGGGATCATACTGTGGCGGTCGACGCTGTGCGCGGTCGCCAGGGCCGCCAAGGCATAGAGGGCCAGAGCGGTCTCGCCTATCACGCTAGCATCAACGTCCAGCCGGTACGCGCTGTCGATCCAGCCGCCTTTCCTGCCCTCAACGCGGAACTTGGGCGTTCGGGCGAACGTTCCCCCCCACGTCGTAAGGCCGCGCCCAACAGCGATGGTGTTGTTCCAGGCAATCCCGATGCCGATCAGGATCAGCAGCGGAAAGGCCAGCAGACGTCTGCCCCAGTCTGGATATAGCGCTTGTTGGGATATGGCGTAGACGAGTGGGGGCCCGAGGCTCATCAGCAGGCCGAGGATGCCCAGGGAGGGAGGTGTCTGTTCCAGGATCAGCAGGGGCAGTGTCGTTAGTAGCAGCAGGACCATGAGTGCGTGAGCTAAGTAGCCGCTCAGGTGAAGGAGTGCCATCCCTTTCTGGACGAGACTCAGTCGCGGGCTACAGATGATGGGCTTCATCAGTTTGCGCAGGGTCTGGACGGAGCCCTGGGTCCAGCGCGACTGCTGGCGCTTGAAGGCAGCAATCTGCGGTGGCAGTTCCGCCGGAGCTTCCACGGTGGGTAGGTAGAGGGTATCCCAACCCTCAAGCTGAGCGCGATAGCTGAGATCAAGATCCTCAGAAAGCGTCGTTGACTCCCATCCTCCACTCTCCTCAACGCACGTCTTCCGCCACACGCCAGCCGTGCCGTTGAAATTCATCAGCAGCCCGGAGCGGTCGCGTCCCGTCTGCTCGACCACGAAATGGCCGTCAAAGGCCATGGCTTGAGCCCGTGTGAGAAGGGAGAAACCGCTGTTGAGGTGCGACCACCGCGCCTGGATCAGGCCCAGCTGGGGCCGGTTCAGGAAGTACGGAACCGTCTCCAGTAGGAAGTCCGGATGCGGACGGAAGTCGGCGTCGAAGATGGCTATGTAGTCTCCTCGGGCCCGCTCGAGCCCCCACGAAAGCGCTCCGGCCTTGAACCCCTTCCGCTCCGGACGGCGCATCACCTTGATATCAACGCCTTGCCCGCGGTGAAAGGCAGCCCGTTCCTGTGCCAACTGGGTGGTCTGATCGGTGGAATCGTCAAGAACCTGGATCTCAAGGCGGTCGCGGGGGTAGTCGAGAGAAGCTACGGCGTCGACGACACGCTCGATGACGTGATGCTCATTGTAGACGGGCACCTGAACAGTGACCGTGGGAAGCTCCTCTTCCTCGAAGGGCGGTGTGGAGCATCCATCTCCCCGGTGTCGTAAGTAGAGAAAGGTGAGGATGAGGGCGTTTAGACCATACGCCGCCAGCCAGAGAACGGTACCGGAGTAGATCAGCGTGAGGAGCGTCACGAGAGACCGAGAAGTTCGTAGGCACGGATCGGACCATCGGGTCCAGTTATTCCCTGGAGAACGAGAGGCGTGGCGATGATGCGATCCTTGAGCTGCTGGTAGATCTGAGGCGTAAGCAAGATCTGTCCCGGCTCGGCCGCGGTCTGAAGCCGTTTCGCCATGTTGACGCTGGGCCCGATGGCCGTGTAATCCAGCCGCTGGGGAGTGCCGATATTGCCCACAATGGCCTCTCCGACACTGACCCCGATACCGAAGGTGAGTCGGTGAGCTGGGGGAAGCCGCTTGTGAAGCTCCGCGGTCGCATCCCTTATGCTCAGCGCGGCTCTCACCGCTCTCAGAACGTAATTCTCTTGTGAGAGAGGGGCGTTGAAGAAGGCCATCACCGCATCCCCAACGAACTTGTCCAGCGTCCCCTCCTCCGCCAAGACAGCCTCCGCCCCCAATCCGAGGTATTCGTTCAGGGTCTCCATAAGCTTCTCGGGGGGATGGCGTACACTGAAATCGACGAAGCCGCGCAGATCGGCGAAGAGGCAGGCGACGTTCCGCCGTACGCCACCCAGCTCAAGCTCCTGAGGGTCATCGGGCAGCCGCTCAATCACAGTGGGCGAGAGGTACCGCTGGAAGAGCCGGAAGCGGGATTCGAGCTTCCGCTGCCGCGTCAGGTCCTCAATCACCACCGTGACGCCATCGGTCGATCTCGAGCCTTGTCTGAGCGGAGATAGGGTCATACGCAGGTGCGCCACGTCTCCCGAAGGGAGCGAGAAGTCCATCTCGAAGGGCCCGGTGGGCTCACCGTGCTGTCGGGTCGCGTCAATCAGCGACCGCAGCTTGCCGGCGACGCCGGGGCAGGCGGCGGCCAACGGCATTCCCGCAGCGGCGCCAGGCGCCTGGAGGATCTGCCTCGCAGCTGGGTTGATGAGCGAGACCCGCCCGTGTTGGTCAACCGTGAGGACCCCACTGGCGACAGAGGAGAAGACGCTGTCCATCAGCGTCTTCGATTCGGCGATGCTCTCAAATAGACGAGCGTTCTGTATCGCAATAGCCGCGTAATCGACTAGAATCGAAAGGAGAAGGATGTCTCGCTCCGAGAAGACATCTTCCGGCTTCGAACTGGAGAGGGTCAGCAAACCGATGACTTGCTCAGGAGCCCGAACGGGCACGTACAAAAGGGACTCGGTCGGACAACTTGGGGTTATCTGGGCCTGTTCGCCTCTCACGAGGACGGGCTCGCCGGTCTCGATGGCTCGACCCGCGGCTGCACTGTCCAGTTGGATCTCAAACCCGCCAGCTAATTCCGCTCTCAGGTTCTTCCCGGCGCGCAGGTAGAGCTCGTCACGCGTGCTGTCCCGGAGCAACAACATGCTCTCCTCGGCGTCGGTCATATGCAGCGCAACTTCAGTCAGTCGGTCAAGGACGACGTCCATGTCTAGTAAGGAGGTCGTGAGTCGACCGATGACGTGGACGGCGTTCAGCTCTTCCTGCTGACGCAGAAGCGTCCGCGTGGTCTCCTCCACCTGCCGAGCTAGTTGATCCCGTTCCTCACGGAGGTTCGCCGCTGTCAACGCCCGCTGAACGGTCTCCCTGATTTCGGCTGGTTCAAGAGGTTTGCTCAGGTAATCGGTGACGCCGGCACGGAAGGCCCGCACGGCCTCACCTGAGGACTCTCGGGACGTCGTCAGTACGAGGGGGGTATGAGGGACCTTCTCCTGCAACGCGCGCAGGACCTCAAGCCAGTCTGCGTCGTTGACTTGAGCGTCCAGCAGGATCAGATCGGGATCGATCTCGACGGCGAGGCTGAGGCCTTCCGCGGCGGACCAGGCCGGTGTGAATCGCAGGTCGCGCGGTCCGCCTCTCAACTGGTGGAGTTGTTGTTGTGCTTGCTCGTCACCATCGATGACGAGGATGTCGATCACGATGCTCTCCCACCCTAGCCGCGCTGCGGAGTCCTCCTGAGTACGGTAGATCAATCACAGGGTGGACTATACATCGATCGTTACCGCAAGTCAACCGGCCCGGAGCTGCCGCTGGAGTGGGACCGGCTCGCCCCGAGAAAAGGGGTTCTTCCACAGCGGCCATGCGACAGGGTTCGACAGAGAGAGGGCGGCTGGCACCGGGTTCTAGGAGGTGGATTCGGGCTCTGGATCAGCCCGAACTAGCCCAAGCCGGATGAGCCACTGGCGCCACAGGAGGTGGCGCCACAGCTTAGGTCTTGCCTGATCCCAGGAGATAGTTGCTGCTGGATCCCTCGCGTCACCCTGCCCAAATCGAGCGCGCAGGTAGAGCGCTACGATCTGAGTGACGGGCTCCTCTGCGTCGGGCACGACATCGCTTATGTCCCGCGCCCATTCAAGCGGCGTGTCGGGTGTCTGTAGCGGGCGGCCCAACCAGGTACCGAAGCGGAGCAGGCGGGCGTACGCTCGGTCTGCGGCAGCAAGACGCCGAAAGCCCAGGTTCTCGGTGGCCCACCGAACCGCTGCGACCAGGAGTACGACCGCCAGCGCGGCGGCCCAAGGCCAGATCGACGGCCGTTCGGCTGGAGCATCCTGCACGAGGCCTGGTCCCGGACCCTCGTCTGGAATCGGCAGATTTCGCAAGTCGCCCCGCAGATCACGGGTGAGGTCCTCCTCTGTTCCTGACGGTGCAGCCGGGTCGGAGCCGGCTGAGGTAGCAGCCTCGGGCCGGATAAGAGGGTCCTCACTGACGGTTGGCTCGAACTCAATCCAGCCGTAGCCAGGAAAGTAGACCTCGGGCCAGCTGTGAGCGTTGTTCTCGCGCACCCGGAACATGGCCCGTTCGTCGTCAAAGGTTCCCTGAGCGTATCCGGTAGCGAGCCGAGCCGGGATGCCCACGCTTCGTGCCATAACCACCATGGCCGTGGCGTAGCCATTACAGTAGCCCCGCTGGCTGTCAAACAGCAGGAAGTCCACGTAGTCTCGCCCTCGCGGCACTGCAGGAGGGCTCAGGTCGTACGTGATGTTGTCGCGCAGGTAGCGTTCCAGCAGTCTCGTCTTCTCATAAGGTGTGTCCGCGCCGCTCGTGATCCTCTCGGCTAGGACGCGGACTCGCTGTGGTAGGGTGTTCGGTAACTGGAGATACGCCTCGCGCACCCAGTCGGGGTAGTCAGACCCGGCTTGCCGCAGACTGGGAGCATCGGCTAGCGAGACACGAGAGGTCACCGTGTAGGATTCGCCGGCTCCCAGCGGCAGCGTGCTGGACACCCGGTAGAATGCCAGAGGAGTGCCATCCTCCACCCGGGCCAGCGCTTCCGCCTCTCTATCGACGGCGGCCGGCTCTGATGCGCCGACCAGCAGGTGGCGACCTGCCAGATAGTTGATCACGGTCTGTGTCACGTTCCGACGGGCGGCATCGTTGGCGCTGGCCGTAGCCTCCCTCCCGGTGGAGAGGGGTACTAGATCTCCTCCCGGCAGGTCCCACTGAGTGCCGTTGTAGGTCGCGTATACCGCTGCTCGCCAGTAGTATCGTCCGACAGGGGGGGCCTCGATATCGAGAACGGGTGTATCGTCCAGACCAGATGGACCTCCGAGGAGGAGAGAGGAACCGAAGGGCTCGTCTACCTCTCTCTCGCCGCTGTGGATCGTCGAGAAGAGCCGCTGCCACTCCTCCTCTAGCGTCTCCCAGGGAGAGTTGACGCGCTCCCAGATCTCAGAGACCGACGTGGATGCAGAGGATGTGATGGGCAGCGCCCAAGCGAGGACTAGAACCATGAGCGCGAGCACGAAGCTGGAGCGAACCACATCTGTACCTAGTTTGGGGTCGTAGGCCACGTGTTCTCGACGCCAGTCATCCTCTCGTGCCGAGACCTCTGCTCGTCCGACGTAGATGAGAGCCAGGAGGAGATAGAGAATCAGGTAGCGGAGTAGCGGCGCTTCACCGATGTAGAAATGGGCGGCAACTACCGGGACCGTGCCTAAAGGGAAGGCTGCCAGCCATGCGCGTCTGCGCCGGTAGGTGTTCCACGCTGCGTAGTAGCTGAGGAACCAGAAGAGAACAGAGAGAAAGAGGAGGAAGATGAGTGAATCCTGGCTCGTGCCGCCGCCAAGCGCCTGCCGAGTCCAGCCCACGACCCGAGTTCCCAGCTCAAAGATGCGCTCGCGCCAGCTTAGATCTTCTGGGAGCCCTCGCCCGACCAGGAATCCAACCCAGAAGACGCCGTACACAGCACTCAAGAAGTGGCTGAACAGCGTCCGAAAGGCGCTCACACTGATCACCACACCGGCGAGCAGACCCGCCACGCCGACGACTGGAATCAGCTCAAGCTCACTCGTCCATTCGGTGGCGACCAACGCCAAGGCGGAGGTGAGCACCATTCCGATCAAGAGGAACGGCGTGCTCCACCCCTCTGCCATTCTAGGTTTTTTGTGCAATCCTCAACCCTATCTCCAAGGTCCCAGCCCAGCTGGCTGTTCCCGGCGGGACGCAGTCGGATGAAGTGCACATGATTATACCCGGTCCGCCCTGCGGAGCAAGGAAACCCCGAGCGTCCCGGGTCAGGCGAGTCTATGCTTTGTTGAGGTCGTAGATGATTCGGAGCCCGTGGAGCGTGAGCCACGGATCGACGACGTCAATGACGTCTGTCTCCTCAGCCATCACCTCCGCCAGCCCTCCGGTGGCGACGACGTGGGTCTCCGGCCCAAGTTCGGCTTTGAACCGCGCAACCATGCCCTCGACCAAGCCGACGTAACCGAATAGGAGGCCCGACTGCATAGCGTGCGGGGTGTTGCGCCCAATAGGTGAAGGAGGACGGCTTAGCTCCACGCGGGGAAGCTTCGCTGTGCGTTCGAAGAGCGCCTGGGCCGCTATGCCAATGCCCGGCGCGATAGCTCCACCCAGGTAGTCCCCGTTAGCCGAAACGGCGTCAAAGGTGGTTCCCGTGCCGAAATCGACCACGCAGGCGGGTACGCCGTAGAGAGCCTTGACCGCGGCAGCGTCCACGACGCGGTCCGCGCCCACCTGACGGGGATCATCGTACTGGATGCGCACCCCAGTGCGCACGCCAGCATCGACCAGCAGCGGTTCCATCCCGATGTAATCCCGGGAGACCTGCTGGAAGGCCTGGCTCAACGGGGGCACGACACTGGCGATGGCGATTCCCGAAACCTCTTTAGGCCTGCGGTGGTGATGATGGAACAACTGCGCCATCAGAATGCCATATTCGTCGGGTGTCTTCTCGTGAATTGTTCGAATACGCCACCGGGGGCCAAGCTTCTCCCCCTCGTAGAGTCCGAAAGTGATGTTCGTGTTGCCGATATCAATGGCCAGAAGCATATGTTCCTCCAGAGAAGGATGAGATGGCTAATGCTTTTTCAAGCAGCAGGCCCTGGTCTCCTTGCTGGCAGCCCGTCCTCGGGTGGCGCCCTGGCTCCAGACAAGGACCAGCTGCGCGCGTCAATGGCGCCGAGATGGGGCTCAAAGCGGCTGAGAGGTCTAGGCTAGATGCTTGAGATACCACTAGACTGTCGATCCTCGGGGTCGGGTGGAGATCTGCCGCCAGGCGGCTACCACAGATACGGTGATGACGACAGCGACGATGATCTCCGGGATGCCGTGCGTGAGCGCGACGGTGCCGGCCAGGCTGATGCTCATGTAGCCGCGCAGTACCGCCAGCCCGAGGACCAAGACGGTGTTCGTACCCGTGCCGATGGCTGCCCCCACGCCGACCGCCACGAGTTCGTTGAAGCGCTTCAGGCCCGCGTAGGCGAGGTAGGCCGTGATGCCGATAAAGAGGCGTGGGATGATGGCCACCAGCGGGTCCTTGAAGATGGGCGTCGCTGCCCGGATGAGGCTGAAGAGGCCGAAGAAGAGGCCGATCAATCCTCCTACCATCCATCCTTCCAAGATGCCACCCACGATGGCCGGGATGTGCAGGGTCGTGGCGTTGACGCCGGTGGGAAAGGGGATGAAGCCCCCCACGGGCAGTAGTCCCAGCAAGACCGTGATCGCCACCATCATGGCGGCAATCACGATGCGACGTACGAGGACGGTCGTCCCTTGTCCATTCGTTTTCACGGTATCCTCCTGTTTGGAGCTACTTCAAAGACGCTAGAAAGGTGTCCAGCCAGGCGATGAGCACCTGATCCAAGGAAATGGTGTCAATCCATAGAATCGCCACGCAGAACCCTGTGGCAGCGATCAGCGCGACGTAGTCGGTGGGACCGGCGTGGAGCCGGCGGCGCTGCGTGCGCTGTCGGCCGCCGGTGTAACCTCGCGCATCCATGGCCACGATCAGCGCCTCCGAGCGCCGCAGACTGATCAGGAAGAGCGGAACCAGCAGCGGTAGCAGGCGGCGCGTGGCCTTGATGATGCGGAAGGGGCCTGACGTGCCGAAGTCGGCGCCTCGCGCGATCTGGGCTTTGACCAGCCGCTCCATCTGCAGAGCCAGCGTCGGCACGAAGCGCAGCGCGATGGTGACGACCAGGGTCAGCTCGTGAGCGGGGAAGCCAATCCGCTGGAGCGGCGCGAGCACGCCCTCGGTTCCGTGCACCAGCTCAGTCGTGGTCGTCGAGAACGTCAGGAGGCTGGTGAGCACGAAAAGCTCGACCAGCCGGGCTGTCGAGACGACGATGAGCTGGAGTGTGCAAGTCGTCAACGTCACGAAACCCCATTGCCAGATGACGGTGCAGTCCTGGGCTGGTCCAAAGGACTGGGGAGGAAACAGCATCTGGAAGAGGGCCAGAAGGGCCAGAGCCGGCAGGGCAGGCCGCAGCCCTCGCAAGGTGTGACCGAGGGGAAGCTTCGAGAGACTGAGTAGGAGCGCGACCATCAACACCAGCAGGACGTTGGCCGTATAGGTGCTGCTGAAGGTGACCGCCACGACGATCAAGGTAAAGGCCAACAGCTTGAAGCGTGGGTCCAAGCGGTGGATGATCGAGTCGCGTCCCAGATACTGACCGATGGTCACGTAGCGTAGAAACTCGAGCTGACTCACGCTTCTCCCCCGTCCTCGACGGCGTTCTGGCCGGATCGCGGTGGGGGCAGGCAGGAGAGGATCGCCGCTGCGGCTTCGTCGATGGTCAGCGCATCCTCCGACCGGCACCAACCGCGTTCGTGCAGTGCCGTCATCACACTCACCGCGGAGGGAACGTCGAGTCCCAGGGCCCGCAGTTGCGCGGCCCGAGAGAAGACGCGGCGCGTCGTCCCCTCCATCACCACCTGACCCTCGTTCAACACGTAGACCCGCTCGGTCAGCACGGCGACGTCGTCCATATTGTGGGTGGCAAGGATCAACGTCATCCCCTCTGCCGTGTTCAGGTGGCGGAGGATCGCCAGCAGGTCACGGCGGCTCCGCGGATCCAGGCCCGCCGTGGGCTCGTCCAGGAGCAGCAGCTGAGGACGCAGGGACAGTACGCCCGCCAGCGCGGCTTTCCTCCTCTCCCCTCCGGATAGGCTCTGGGTGAAGCGGTCCTTGTAGGCCTGGAACGGAAGCCCCATCAGGTCCATCGCCCAGCGCACGCGCTCACGCACTGCTTGATGATCTAGGCCGAGCTGGCGCGGTCCAAAGGCCACGTCATCGCCTACGTAAGTCTCGAAGAGCTGTTCCTCGGGGCGCTGAAAGAGGATGCCGATTCTGCCGCGAAGTCTCCGTTGGTCAACCTCCCGGGATGAGCTCGTATCCTGGCCCAGCACAGTCATCTGGCCGGCGTGCGGCTCCAAGAGGCCCGCGATGTGCTGAAGCAGTGTGGACTTCCCCGAGCCCGTTGGCCCTAGGAGGGCCACCACATCTTCACGATAAACCTCCGCGCTGACGCCGTTCAGAGCCTTTGCAGCGAGCGGCGTGTCCGCCAAATACGTATGGTGCAGGTCGCGGGTGACGACGAGGGGCTGACCGCCGGCGTCAGGAGGTTCCGGCGTCGACAGTGTGGTGGGTGGGTGGGACCCAGCATCAGCGAGCAGGGGGGTGAGACCATCGATCAGCTCGTCCTGCGTCAGCACCTCGCCCGGAACTTCTGGATGATGGCGAGCCACTTTCGATGCCAGAAGAGAGACCGGCGGCGGCTCCAGGCCCAGTGAGGCCAACTTGTCCAGATCAATGAACAAAGACCGGGGGGAGCCGTTGTGCGCCACGCGGCCCTCCTGCAGGGCGATAATCCGCTCAGCCAACGTCGCCTCGCTCATCCAGTGCGTGATCAACACGACCGTCATGCCATCGGCGTGGAGCCCGCGCAGGAGAGCCTGCATCTGTCGGCGGCCGGCGGGATCGAGCATAGCGGTGGCCTCGTCGAGCACCAGGCAGCGCGGCTGCATAGCCAGCGCCCCGGCGATCGCGACCCGCTGCTGTTGACCGACGGAGAGGAGATGAGGTGGCCGTTGACGCTGCTCCCACATGCCCACCGTCGTCAGCGCTCGTCGAATCCGACGCTCGATCTCCTGAGGGGCGTGTCCGAGGTTCTCGGGACCGAAGGCGACGTCGTCCTCTACCGTCGTGGCCACGATCTGGTCCTCCGGACGCTGGAAGACCATCGCCACCTCAGACCGGATGGTGGGCCAGGCAGCCCGATCGTGGACGTCCAGCCCAGCCACGCGGATGCGGCCTCGGGTGGGCAGAAGTAGCGCGTTGAGATGTCGGGCAAGGGTGGTCTTGCCGGAACCATTAGCGCCGACGATGGCGACAAACTCGCCATCCTCGATGGTGAGGTTCACGCCGCGGAGGGCGTGAACAGGCTCGGCACCGGCTCCCTCGTACGTGTGGTGCAGGTCCTGGATCTCGATCAGCGGTTGAGCAGGTTCCACAGGTAAAAGGCCTTCCGCTGAGATCGGAAGGCACAAGGGAGAAGGGGAGAGGGCGGAGTCATGCCGCACCTTGTCGCCGTCTCGGTCGCCTATGCGATCCCAGCAGCTTCAGACAGTAAGTACAAGCCAGATGTCGGTCCGTTAATCGGGACCTAGCTCACGGCCCAATGGGTCCGTGGCAAACGCATTCTACCTCAGGGAGCAGGACTGTCAAGGTGAGGCTGTGCAGGGATTTCGAGACGAGGCTGTGTTAACCCCCGGCCGATGCTCGCCCTGCAGGTCCGCTCGTCCGGGTCCGCCAGTCCTACCGACAGATCAGCAGAGGCCGGTCGCTCTTCCGCAGCACCTCATCGACCGTGCTGCCCAGGACCGCCTCCATCACCGGGCCCGCGCCGTAGCCGCCCATCAGAATCAGGTCGCACTCGGCGTCGTCAGCCGTTCGGAGAATGGTATCAGCCACCGTCTCCCCGGACTGTGTCTCTCTCTTCTCATACTCGGCATCGACCCCGTGGACCTCCAGGTATTGGCGCGCATCCGTGAGCGTCTCCGCATTAACACGGTCGTCTCCGCACACCGAGAGAACGGTCATCGGAACGCTCCACCGAGCTGAGATGTACGTAGCGACGAAGAGCGCTTCCCGGGATTTGGGTGTACCGTCGTAAGCCAGAAGGGCATGCTGGAACCAGGATGGATCCTGCGGCACGGTGAGGACGGGTCGGGGACAGCGTCGGATCAAGGTGACGAGCCCGGAGCTGATCTTCGACGCGGGCTTCCGCTTCGGAGGGTAGTTCAGGCTCGTCACCACGAGATCGGCCCACCGTGCACGGTCGCATATCTTCCGGTGTACCGAACCTACGTCGAAGGCGAGATTCCCCTCGACACCGGCCTCTCCACATCGGCGCTCGAAGGTGGACCTCACAGCTTGCGTCTCGGGACGCGCCACCTGCTCCTCGGAGGAGAGGACGTGCAGCCCCTGCAGGCGCGCCCCTTCGCGACCTGCGATAGCCAGTGCCTGCTCCAGAGCCGCCCAGCCGCTCTCATCGCCGCGGATCGCCACCAAGATGCTGGTGAACAACCGATCATCCTCACGCGGAGCTAGACGCTCCTCGCGCCACTGACCGGTGGGTGGGCCCGGCTCTAGCTCGGCCGGCGTGATGGCGTCCAGCACCCGCCTGCCAATGCGCTGAACCAAGCGACCTGGCTGTTGGCTGAACCGCTCGACCAGATCGCTCACCGCCATCTCCGGTGAGACCTCCCAGCCCAGTTCGTCTTCGAGCTCGGCCTTATGCTGCGAGAGCCAGATGTAGAGGTCGGTCTCGGTTCGCTCGGGGAAGTCACGGAGGATTCCGCGCTGGCGAATCAACCGCACCACGGGCACGTAGACCTCGTCGTACCAATGTCCGACTGCTTCCTCGTAGGGAACGTAACGCTCTTGTTCCCGGCCCATAAAGTAACGATGAACGGCGATATGCTCTTCCAGGACCTGATATCGCCCAGGAGCCGTCACCCGGAGATCGGCCTCGGGACGGACTTTGTCAAGCTTCGTATGCTCAAGGAAGTCGGCGTGCTCCGCCTTGATGATCAGATCGTCAGGCTTGACATCGGGGGAGAGAGGGACCTTCGTATCCACTTCCGTGACGTATGCTTGGATGTAGTCCGAACCGAATTGTCTGGCCACGGAGACGCGGTGGTTTCCGTCACGGACGAAGTACGCGTTGCCGACTTTGTAGACCTCAATGGGTGGCACGCCCTCCATCCCCGTCATCGCCACCTCGACCCGAGCCCAGCGATCCTTCGCGCTGGCTTGCTTGGGCAAGAAGCTTCGGGTGAAGTCCTTGTATCGACCGACGCTGCCGACGATGGCGTTCAGAGGAATGTCCTCCAGCTGTTCCGAGGATCGCTCACGAGCCTTGAGTCTCTTTCGGACCTCCTCGTACGATAGGAGCTCCGTCGAACGCCCCGTCAAGCGGGCAACGACGCTCTCTAGTTTTGCCCGGAGGCGAGCTCGGTGGAAGTCCTCCACGGCCGAAGCCAGGGTTGTTTTCATCATAAACGCTTGCATCCCTCCAGACCGCTACGGCCCCGCGCCGGACCGTGAAGTCCTCAAAACGAGTTCGCTCTCCGGGTCGAGTCTACAGTGAGCGATCAACGTCAGGTCGGGCCATCCACCAGGGCCTGTCAGGGGCGCCCAAAGTTGGCGATGATATACGTGCCCCAGTCAGCCTCGGATACACCGAGTCCCACTTCAGAGAACCAGTCGCTCAGCAGCGTGCGGCGGTGAGGATCGTTCGGTGGCGTCTCGTCCATCCAGATCTCGACTGCCATCTCGGGCGTCTGTGTTTGGGCCCAGCACTCCGCCCACCCGTTCGGCTCGTATCCTGCCTGTACGATACGCGTCTTGATGTCCTCTCCTCCAGAGCCCGTATGGCTGCACCAGCCTCGCTGAGCACAGTCGTTGGCATGGGCCTGGGCCGCCTGTTCTAGCGTCTCATTGTAGGCATAGGGGGGCAGACCGTGTTCCGCTCGCACCTCGTTTATCAACCTGGCGATCCTCTCCGGCCAGGCCGCCAGATCTGGCGGAGGGAGCGCCTCGGGTCCGCGCGTCGGCTCTTCCGAGGAGGCTACTGACGTGGCTGTCCTAGGGGAGGCGGTAGCCGTCGGCAACAGCGTGTCTGTGGGCTGGGGCAGCGCAGTGGGAGGGACGGTGTTCGTAGGCTCCAGTCTGGGCGCAGCGGATGGTCCACCCAGCGGCAGAACGAGACGCTGCCCGACCGTTATCCGGTCGGCGTCGTCCAGCCCGTTGACCGCCTGCAGTCTATCGATCTCCAGGTCGTAGGCGCGGGCGATGCCAATCAAGGTTTCGTTTGGTCTGACCTCGTGGACGATCCAGAAAGGGGAAGACCCTTCCCATTCTTCCTGTGGAGGGATCGTCAGGGTTTGATCCGCTTGCACGACGGTGGACTCTCCCATTCCGTTCTCAAGCTGTATGGCGGCCATAGGAACGCCATACTGCTTAGCGAGTCCCAGGAGCGTGTCGCCGGGCCGGACGGTGTGCGTGGTGCTGTTCTCGCTCCCGGCCGTTGGTTGGATCGCCGCCATCGTGGTGGTGGGGGCATGCTCCACTGTCGGAGACGGGTCCTGCTGCGGCATGATGGGTGTGATAACGGGAAAGGCGGGAGGGGCAGGCGGCGTGGGCGAGCTCCTGGCCGGACCGGCCGCGCACGAGGTAACGAAGAGGACGATGAGGAGCTTTGCGATCAGATAACCGCGTGTCGATCGCCATGTCTTGGGATCGACTATCTCGCCGCTCATAGACAGCCATTCTAACCGGGCTGCCCGGGATGTCAAGTACAGTATCAGTGGGTCATCCAGTTAGGTGACCAGCGCTTGCCTGATCGACTCATACACCACGATCGATCCAGCCCAGCAGGTTATTCAGGCTGTGGATTGGTGCCGACGTGAAGGTTGCCCTGATCCGATAACGCCGCTTCCAGATCCCTCCTTCGCGACTTGACCACCTGGGCTCCCGATGTAGAATTGCCTCGACCCCGGGGGATGAGACACGTCCGCGAAGTAGAAGAAGATCGTCGCTGTGCGAGCTGTCTCACCCTGTGAAAAGTGTAACCCATCAGTAAGGAGGAAGTCATGAGGAGACGATGGAAACTGGGGCTTCTGCCCCTAACGCTGGTGCTCGTGATCACCGCAGCCTGTGGGCCGGCCCCCACTGCGGAGGTTGTCGAGGTCACCAAGGAGGTCGTCAAGGAGGTCACGAAAGAGGTTCCCGTGGAGCAGACGGTCGAGGTGCCCGTCGAGGTGACGCCTACGCCCGAGCCCCTCGATGCCATCAGCCAACTTGATCCCTCGGGACAGGAGGTGACCTTCTGGCACGTGTCGACTAAGATCCACGAGGAGGTCCTCACAGAGCTGATCGATGAGTTCAACGAGACCAACGAATGGGGCATCACTGTGGTGCCCGAGTACGGGGGCTACTATGGCGACATCCGCAAGAAGACGCTGGCCGCCATCACGGCCGGCACGCCGCCCGATATGGCCGTGGCCTACCAGAATATGGTCTCCGAGTACGCCGACGCAGACGTGGTCCAGCCTCTGGACGACTACATCGCCAGCGAGACGTATGGGCTCTCCGAGGCCGAGGTTAACGATTACTACCAGGCTTTCCTGGAGGGAGACCGATATCCGAAGTTCGATGGCAAGATCCTGAGCTTCCCCCCCAACCGCTCCATGGAGGTGATGTACTACAACAAAGACTGGTTGGCTGAGCTCGGGTATGAAGGCCCCCCGCAGACCTGGGACGAATTCGCCGAGATGTGCGAGGCGGCCACCGACCCGGCGGCCGAGACCTCCGGCTATGCCATCAGCCCCAGCGCTTCCACCTTCGCCGGCTGGGTTTGGACCCGCGGCGGGGAAATCCTCAACGAGGATGCAACGGAGGTGCTCTTTGAGGAAGAGGGCCAGGAGGCCCTGGCCTTCCTCCAGAATCTGGTCGAACAGGGCTACGCCTACCAGATCGCGGAACGCTACGGGGACCAGACGGACTTCGCCAATGAGAAGGCTTTGTTCACCTTCGGCTCTACAGCTGGACTGCCCTACTATGACGCCGCCATCGAGGGCCGGTTCGACTGGTCGATCTCTCCGATGCCGCACAGCACGGAGGAGCCGATCGTCGATATGTACGGCCCGTCCATCACTGTGTTCCAGACCACGCCGGAGAAGCAGCTGGCATCGTGGCTCTTCCTGAAGTGGTTCACCGCGCCGGAGCAGACCGCCCGCTGGGCCATTACGACCGGTTACTTCCCGGTGCGCAAGAGCGCGGCTCAATCGGACCGTATGCTGGAGCACTTCTCCGAGAACCCCCTGTATGCCAAGGCCTTCAGCTTCCTGAAGTACGCGAAAACGGAGCCGACCCTGGCTGGTTGGCAGACCGTGCGTGATGTCCTGGAGGAGTCCATCGTGGCTGTGGTCACCGGTGAACAGACTCCAGAAGAGGCGGTCAGTGAGTCGGTTGGAATCGCCGAGGAGGTCATGACGGAATAGGCCAGCCGCCTACTGATGGAGGATGACACCTCCTGAGGAAGTGAGGGAGGGAGCTGCCGGCAGCTCCCTCCCTCCCGCTGACACGAACGAAGAGACGGAGGTTGTATGCGACGAAAGCGTTTGACAGAGCACCTTACTGCCTATCTCTATCTGCTCCCCGCGACGTTAGTCCTTGCCGTCTTCCACCTCTTGCCCGTAGGCTATGCGTTCTACATCAGCCTGCATAAGTGGAAGGTGAAGAAGCAGGCCTTCCTTGGGCTCCAGAACTACGCTGAGGTGTTTCAGGATCCCGAGTTCTGGGATGCTCTGAAGGTCACGGTCTTCTACGTTCTGGGTACCATTCCCGTGCAGCTCATATTGGCATTAGCCATCGCTTATCTGCTCTATCAGAAGATCCGCGGCCTCTCCTTCTACCGGACGGTCTACTTCCTGCCCTACATCACCTCGACGGTGGCGGCGGCGGCGGTCTGGCTCTGGATCTTCAATCCCGGGCACGGGCCGATGAACCAGATCCTGCAGCTCATAGGGATCCCGGCTCAGAAATGGATGAACGAACCGCGGGGCATCTTCCGCCTGATGGGCGGAGCCTTCGGCCTGGCCGTGCCCAAATGGGCCGAGGGGCCCAGTCTGGCCCTGGTGGCGGTGATGATCTTCTCCATCTGGCGCTACACCGGCTACGATGTGGTCATCTTCCTGGCCGGCCTGGGAAACATCCCTACCGCGCTGTATGACGCCGCCAAGATCGACGGCGCTGGACGGTGGGATCTATTCCGTCACATCACACTGCCGCTCCTGTCGCCCACAACCTTCTTCCTGGCGGTGATGTCCACCATCTGGGCCTTTCAGGCGTTCAACAGCATCTATGTGATGACCTGGGCCTCAGGAGGTAAGCTGGGGGGGCCGCTGGGGACAACGACCACTGCCACGATCTACATCTTCGACGAGTTCTATAACCGGATCAACTTCGGCTATGCCGCAGCGATGGCCTTCGTCCTCTTCTGGATCATCTTTGGGCTGACCATCGTGCAGCGGCGCATCGGCGAGAGGCGGGTCTTCTATGGCTAGACGGCTGGGCATCTTCCGCTTTCTGGTTCACGCCGTGCTGATCGCTGGGGCAATCATCTCTCTGTTCCCCTTCGGTTGGATGATCCTCACCTCGTTCAAGAGCTATCGAGAGGTGGCAACCCGCGTCGTCTTTCCGGCTGAACTCCGCTTTTTCAACTACGTCGAGGCGTGGCAGTCGGCGCCTTTCGCCCGCTACTTCCTCAACAGCATCACGATGGCGGCCTTCACCGTTCTCGGCGTGTTGATCACCTCTACTCTCGCGGCCTACGCCTTCGCCCGACTGGACTTCACCGGGAAGAATGCGATCTTCAATCTCTTTCTGGCTACCATGATGATTCCTGGGGCCATCACGCTGATCCCCAACTTCATCACGATTCAACGGTTGGGCTGGTACGATACGTACATGGCGCTCATTGTGCCCTGGACGGCCAGCGTTTTCAGCATCTTCCTGTTGAGGCAGTTCTTCGCCCAGATACCTGACGATCTCTATGATGCCGCTCTCCTGGATGGATGCGGTCACCTGCGCTTCTTGGTGAGCATCGTCCTTCCGCTCTCCCGGGCAGCTCTTCTCTCGGTGGCTCTCTTCACCTTTATCGGCAGCTGGAACGCTTTCCAGTGGCCCCTGATTGTCACAGCTCGCGAGAGCATGCGGCCGATCCAGGTAGGGCTTGCTGTCTTCACCAGGGAGGCAGGGACTGACACGCAGCTCCTGATGGCCGCTGCGGCGATTACGATTCTCCCCATCGTGGCGCTCTATTTCCTGGTGCAGAACACGTTCATCGAGGGTATCGCCAGCACCGGGATTCGCGGATAGACGGGGGGATAACAGTCCACCGTGGGAAACGCGGAACGGGCGGGACGATCGCTGTACATCTTCGATCTGGACGGCACCCTGGCGGAGAAATGGAAGGCGACAATCCTTTTGGGGGTGGTCGAGTGTTTGAACCGCGTCGAGGGGGAGATCGCCGTAGCTACCAACCAGGCGGGGGTGGGCTGGCACGCCGTTGAGGGAGAGCCCTATCCGCGACCGGACGAGGTTGGACGGCGGCTGGTAGAGGTGGCCGATGCGGTGCCCCGGCTCAAACGCGCCCTCTGGCTGGTGGCTATTGGAGACGACCGTGTTTCGCTGCCGCCGGGGCGGTGGCGCGTACTGGCAGATGCGGTCACCAGGGCAGCCGCCCCGCTGGACGTGCGCACGTCTGGTGATCCGGCCTGGCGCAAGCCGCGGCCGGGCATGCTGCTGGAGGCCTGCCGGGCGTTCGATGTGTCCCGGGAGAAGACCGTCTTCATCGGGGACCGAGAGGAGGACGCCCAGGCCGCCGAGGCCGCCGACGTCGGCTTCGTCCGCGCCGATCAGTTCTTCGGAAGGGGATGACGACCGCGGCCGGAGCTGAGCCGGGACGGAAGAGGTATTGCGACCGGGTGTCGCCAACGGGTGGCATCACCTAGTGCTGTTTCACAGGACAGACCCTGGCTCTTGCCCTGCTCCCACCCCCCGCCTCCGTCGGGGCAGGTCGACTCCAGCCAAGGTACGGTCAGACCCGTCAGTCGCCCCGAGACGGAGCTCAGAGCAATCGGGAAGTCCAGGTTAGATGTGTGACACGACGCTGGGCTCTAGAGCCGCTCCGGGATCTCCTGGTCGTACTCGGGGAAGTAGCGGCTGATCGCGGTCAGGTCGAAGGAGCGGAGAATCGACTCCTTGGGCTCTCGCTCCAGGAGGAAGCGGAAGGACTCGGCCACCAGTTCCTTCGGGCTGGCACCGCCTCGAGCGAGCCGCTCGTAATCGGACTGGTCGAGGGTGACCGTGTGGTGGGTTGAACTGCCCCCTTCCTCGACAGTTACCTCGAACTCGTACCCGTTATCCCGTTCCGATTGTTTCACCCCAATATCAGCCATCTGTCTCTCCCCGTAAGCTACTGGCCAGAGGCCGCTTCGCCGGTGCTGTGCCGCTGACCGGTCCGGTCTGTCGTGCCTCGGCGATCTCGCGCCGCTGCCCATAAGCCCCCACTCACGATGAGCGCGCCTCCGACCAGGTGGGTTAGGGCGAGCGGCTCGCCGAGGAGGAAATGCCCCAGTAGAGCACCGTAGAGGGGCAGGGTGTTGTAGAAAACCATTGCGCCGCTGGCCCCCAGCCGACGGACGCCAGCGTTCCACGAGAGGAAGCCGATGACGCCGGGGGCGACGCCAATGTACAACAACGGCAGGATAAGCTTCGCTCGGAAGACAAACTCGGAAGCGTGGATTTCCCAGGCAGCGGCGAGCAACAGCACAGGAAGCCCCAGGAGGGCCGAGAAGGCGGACGTGGCGAGGGCAGAGCGGCGGCGCATCGCCTGACGGCCCAGGACCGAGTAGAGCGCCCACAGGGCGACCGCGCCCAGAACGATGAGGTCGCCAATGCCGCGCTCCATCGTTCGCCAGAAGCGCAAGCGGCCGCCCGAGATCAGCGTCATGACCCCGGCCAAGCTGAAGAGAGCGCCTCCGATCTGACGTCCGCTCATACGTTCGCCGATCAGCAGCGCGGCCAACAGGCCGGTGATCAAGGGCCCCATGCCGTTGATCAACGTCGCGTTGACGGCAGTGGTATGCTGCAAGCCGAGATAGAGGGTCGGAGTGAATATCACTACCCCGCTCAAGGCCATACCCACCAGCAGCCAGCGCTCTTTACCCAGACGGCGCTCCTCAGGGGGCAGACGGCGCAGCATCGCCGCCATACAGAATGAGGCGACGAGGAATCGGGATGCCGCCAGGCTTATTGGCCCGATGTCGTCGCGAAGCCAGCGCCCGAGGGTCATGTTCGATGCCCAGGTCAGTGTCGCCAGGTTGACGAGGGCGATGCCGACCCACGCGGCGGTCCGAGACTGTCCGTTCTGGCTCTCCGGGTTCATGGTAGACGATGCATCCGTTCTGGACACCTCCTAGCTGCTCGACAACGCCTTCACGGGCTGTGTTCCCTGTGCTTGTCTGAGAGCCCCGAGCCAGGACCAGGCTGCGGTCTCCTCAAGAGAATCGCAGCCTGATCCCACGTCGTTGTCGAGACGTTTACGCTTCCGTGCTTACCTGGGCTCCCACTTCACTGCGTCGAAGGCGATGAGACGCGTCACCCGCGGTTCGTAGGTCGCGTCGGCCAGCGAGACGTACCCCGTGCCGTTACCCAGGAAGCGATACGTTCCCAGGGAGACCCAGTTATCCCCCTGTGCACTCTGGTCCACCACGCGCAGCGTGTAGCCGTTGGCGTGCCGTACCCAGTAGCGCGCATGGGACGTGGTGGTGTAGCGGAAGGGGATGTAGACGAAGACCTCGTATCTCCGCGCCTGAAGCTGCGGATACCAGCGCGCCCAGTTGTAGTTGGGGCGCGCCCAGTCGTTGTTCCGCGTCCAGGTCAAGCTGTTGTCGTAGCCCTCGGAGACGTAGCGCCAGCCGGCGGTCACGCCGCCCCGGGTGAACCCCGGGTCCCTGTCGTCGACGACGACCGTTCCAGCGGGCGGCGAGGGGGCCGGAGCGCTGCCGCCGTCCCAGGACAGCTTGGCCACGGCGAAGCCTCCATTCTCGTAATACTCTAGCTGAATGGTGACGTTGCCCGACAGGTGGATGTCCTCCGTGTACGTGGTCGCAGCCTGATCGTACCAGGCATCGATCAGCATGTGCCCGTTGACCCACAAGCGAGCACCGTCGTCAATGGTAAGCGAAAAGCGGTACATGCCGGGATCCACGTTCGCGGTTCGCGTCCAACGTGCCGAGAAATTGTCGGAGCGGATGCCCGCCGCCGGTGAGCCGGCGCCGAAGTCGAAGTTGACGGCGGTCTCCTTCCGCGTCAAGGCCGGGGTGCCGCTCAGAGACATGTTGTTGAAGTACTGAGCGTCCCATTCTCCGGTCGACGGGGTCTGGCCCTGGCGGGCCCAGGACATCTTGGCCACTGCCTGGCCGCCATTCTCATAGTATTCAACCTTGACCAGGTGGTGTCCCTCGCCCAGGTACCGCGTGAAGGTCGATGTCTGTGCCGCGTGATCGTACCACTCGTCGAGCAGCAGGACGTCATCAATCCAGACACGGATGCCGTCGTCGCTGGTGACGCTGAAGCGGTAGGTTCCGGGCGTGACATCGATGTACCGGGTCCAGCGGACCGAGAATCGATCGACCGGAACGCCGCCTCCCGGGGAGCCCGCACCCCAGTCGAAATCAAGGTTGCTGTCCTCCCGAGTCAGCACCGGTGAGCCCGAGAGGTCCGGGTTGTTCCAGTATTGAGCGTGCCACGTGGGGTCACTATGCTGAGGTCGTATCGGCCCTTGAGCAGCGACAGGGGCCGCCGCTCCCAGGACGATGATCAACAGGGCTACGAGTGCGAATCGCCTAGCCGTTTTAGCCGCCATCTTAGCCTCCTTATGTTCCTGACAGAATAATAGACGTGCCCTCTATACTTGAGACGTGAGACTGGCCCTAAAGGTTCCGTCTCTTCCACCAGCGGTAGCTGGATCAGGGTAGTGCGCTGTGATGTCGGTGGTTGTCTGATCTGTGCATGGAGGCTGTCGCCTGGTTCTTCTGACTCAGCTGCGGAGGTCCGCCCGCCTGCGAACCTAGCGAAGCCGGGCTGATTCGTCTCTACGGCTCGATCCGTTCCGGCAGATCAAACCCCAGGACCTGAGCGTAGAACGAGAGCTCGGCCTGCAGTGCCCGTCGAATGGTCTCTGCCCGGCGGAATCCATGCTGCTCACCCTCGAAAAGGATGTAGGCCACCGGCAGGCCCTTCTCTCGCAACGCGTTGACCATCGTTTCGGCCTGGTTCGGCGGCACGACCTCGTCCTCCGCCCCTTGAAGGAAGATGACTGGGCAGGAGATCTCGTGGGCGTGATAGAGCGGGGAGCGCTCCCTATAGAGATCCTTACGCTCCGGATAGGGCCCGATGAGACGGTCCAGATAGCGGGACTCGAACTTGTGTGTCTCCGTAGCCAGGGCCTCGAGATCGCTGACCCCATAGTAGCTGGCGCCGGCCGCGAAGTCGTCGCGCCAAGTGAGAGCCCGGAGCGTTGTGTAACCACCCGCGCTGCCTCCGCGGATGAGAAGCCGCTCGCCATCGGCCTCCTCCTGCTCGACCAGATAGCGGGCGCCGTTAATGCAGTCTTCTACATCGGCGATGCCCCACTGGCCTTCCAGACGCTCTCGATACGCCCTCCCATATCCTGTACTCCCCCGGTAGTTGACGTCGAGCACGGCGATGCCTCGGCTGGTCCAGTACTGAATCGCCAGATCAAACGTGCTGGTTGTTGCTGAGGTCGGACCGCCGTGGCTTATCACCATCAAGGGCGGCCGTGCGCCCTTCGGCTCATCGAAGTCCGGGTTCTGAGGAGCGTAATGGAATCCATAGGCTTTCAGTCCATCCTCCGTGGGGAACTCCACCGGGTGCGGGTATGAGAGATACGCCTCGTCGATCGGAACATCTGTAGAGCGCCGGAGCACCTCCGTCTCTCCCGTGCCGAGGTCGAGCTCCACGACCGACCTTGGCGTCGTAGGGGACCCTCCGCGGAAGACCACCCGGTTGGGAGAGGCTCGCACGTAGGCAATATCGGTGTACGGCAGCTCGAAGGGAGACAGCTCCCCCGTTTCCAGATCGAGGCTGGCGAGGCGCCAGATGCCGTCCTCTGTGTACGAGCAGACCATCTGGTCGGCGGACACGAAGTCGTAGGTCGACATCCCAAAAACCCATTGCGGCTTGCCGAACTCAGCTGCCATGTCCACCAACTGCTCCACCCGTCCGTCGCGCCACCGGTAAGGATTCCACCAGTTAGAACGATCCGAGATGAAGTACAAGGCACCGTCCGGTGACCACTCAGGTTGGAAGATCGACTCCTCCGGTCCTCCCGCCACGTGTTCCTTGTTTATGATCCTTCCATCGTCTCCCAGCTCGCCGACCCACAACTCGGTTCCGTTCCAGGGCATATTGGGATGGTTCCACGCCAGCCACGCCAATCGAGCGCGGTCCGGGCCGAGGCGAGGTGCCGCGTAGAAGTCGCTCCCCGAAACAAGCACCTCTACCTCGCCAACTCCCTGGAGTGGGACGCTGACAATGGCATCGACAGGCTCTCCCTCGACACGGTGGTCCTCGCGCACGCACACCATACGACCCCGACGCCCATCGATGACGCCGTCAGCGTAGCGGGCATCGATCTGCGGCGTTATCGGCCGCGGTTCGCTGCCCGGTTCCTGACGGTAGAGCCGCTGATCCTCCCAATTGGAGAAATACAGCGTCTCGCCGTCCATAGCGTAGCCGCCCCCGCCGTATCCGTGGGCTCGTGTCCTGGCGCTGAAGCCTGCGGGGATAGCGTCGGCGGTCGATCCCTCGGCAGAGCGCCGGACGATCACATACCGGCCGTCCTCGGCGGGACGCATCTCGATCCACGCCGTCGTCTGGTCGTCCATGGCAGACTCAAGCAGGCCCAACGACTCGGAGGCGACCAGGTCGGCCGTGATCGGTGACTCCCAGGATCCGTACGGTTTGATTCTAGGCTGTGGCATTGTCGTCTTAGCTCCTTGCTATGCAGGTCCCGAAGGAGAGCCGGGCACTCTGTCGGCAGTTGACTACGTCTTCCGACCACCTATCGCTGCGGATGCGCCTCCTATGCCGAGCATCAGCAAGCCGATCAGGATCCACGAGCGGCGTCGGGCCAGGGGAGTCTGAGAGACGGGTGTGAAAGACGCCGACGGTGCGGCGGTAGGGCTCGCTGACGGCGACAGAGTTGGTCGACGTGTCGCGGTCTGTGTGGATGTGGCTGTGGGCGTCGACGTGGCCGTTGGCGTGGCGGTGCTGGTCGGCGTACCGGTTGGTGTCGCCGTAGCGGTAGGCACTGGTGTCGCCGTGGTGGCAGGCGTCGGACTCGGGGTGGGTGTGTCACTCGGCAGCGGCTCAGGGGTTTTCGTCGGAGTGCTCGACGGGGTTGCGCTGGAGGGCTCTTCTAGGACCGGAGTTGGCTCGTGGTCAGGAGAGACTGTTGGCTTGGGTTCCTCCGTGGGCGCCGCCGTTGGAGGCCGAGGGGTAGGCGCCGTTCTGGCTCCGGCCGCGGCATCCTCGACCAGCAGATAAGGCGCGCCGCCGATCTGACACCCCCCAGTACAGTCCGCACCCGGCAGATCGACGTAGTAATAGCCGCGCTCCGGATAGATGATGCGAGCCGCCCCGTGAACGTCCACCATCAGCGCCCGTGTGGTGCGCGCCGCTACCATCGCCGTCTGGGGCACGCCCGTGCGAGCCCAGACGACTGACGTGGTCTGATCGCCTCGGTCGACGGTCACTAACGCCACCTCGTCGCGCCGTTCCCAGCGAGCGCTCCGGAAGCCCGATAGGTAGCTCGCCGCGACTTGGTAGGCCGTGAAGGCGGGGCGGCGGCTGCCGTCCGAGCGAATCAGGCCGAAGGGCTCAGGATTCGCCTGTCGGTCCGTTGCCGTATCCGCCATCTTGTAGACTGCTATTCGCTCCGCTCCCGCAGCGATGCCCAGGCTAAAGGCTTGCACAATGTAGGCGGCCTGTTGCTCCAGCGAAACGTTGAACTGGGCGTTCGGCACCGGCCATGCCGGATCCTGGGAAGGTGCGGCGTTCGTCTCGGCGATCCAGATCGGTTTGTGAATCCCGTGGCCTCGCATCATGTCCCGGTAGTGGACCGTGATATCATACACAGTCTCCGGCTGAAAGTAGATGTGGAGCGTCGCAGCGTCGAAGTAGTAGTTATGCGCCGCTGCCCCGGGAGTAGCAATCAGGGCGTCGAGGAACTGGCTGAACCAGTCCTCGTTCCACCAATGGGTCACGGCCGCCATATGGATCGTAGCGTTCGGGTTCGTCTCCTTGGCCACGGTATAGGCTACCTGGAGCAGACGCACAAAGTCCTGAGTCGACCCGCTCCAGCTCATATGGCGCGTGTCGGGGATGTCCGGCTCGTTCCAGATGATCCAGTGGTCGATCCGACCGGCGTACCGACTGACGATGGTGCGCACGAAGGTGGCCCACGTGTTGGCAGGATCGTCCGTAGCGCGGTGGAGACCTCTTGGGACCCCGGGCCCGATCTCCGGATCTGTAGCCCATCCCGGCGTGGTGACCAGAAGCCCTACGACCTGGCGGCCCTGGGCCAACTCGCGATTTAAGACCTGGTCCGAGATGGGTGCGACGTTCCACTCCTCCGGCCCGTTGGGCTGGATCTCATTCCAGCGGAAGGTGACCCGGGTCCATCCCGCCCCCAAAGCGCCAGCGGCGGCCGGTGCCTGGTAAGCCTCCACGACACCGAACCGGGGATCGGGAATGCCCGATGCGCGGATCTGCTCCGGCCGCCAGAGGCTGAGCAGAAGAGAACCCAACAGGCTTATGGCGAGGACGACGAGTGTGATGTCTCTCTTCATTTATGTGGTCAAGTGCGTTTAACCGGCCTCGATCGAGGGCGGTTCCCGTCCCCGGAAGAGATCGCCCAGCCGGTCAGGATCAGCAGGTTAGGTGGAACGCCCCAGCGGCCTTGCGCTTGCTTCGAAGGTCATTATAGGTGCGCCAGGCATTTCCGGTCTCAGCGATCTCCAACTCAATCCCGGCTTCTCTGATCGCCTGTCGAGTTTCGCGAGGAACCGTCATCACGCCACGGGCTCCAGTGCCCACCACGAGGATCTCTGGCTGGGTATCGAACACCTCTTCCAGGTCGTTGACGCTCAAGCGGTGTCCTTGATCTCGCCACCAATCGGAGATGATGCGGTCCGGCAGGAGGATCAGGTCGTTCGTGTGGGTCTGACCGTCTACCACCATCTTCCCAAACTCGTAGCTCTCCACTTTCGGTGCGCTCATAGAACACCTCCGTGACTATGTTCTGCAAAAGGGCTCGCTCAACAGCAAGTGGGTCTCAACGTACGTGGTCTATGATAGCACGAGGGATAGGGGTGTCAAGCCTTGGCACGGAGGGGCTGCCGCAGTATTGCCTCACAAGCCCCTGTTCGCTATAATGGGTTCACCGAGGAAGCCGACGTCAACAGGAGAGGCCGAAAAGGATCACTATGGATACCATCCCCCTGCTGAAGGAAAAACGCATTGTGCTGGGCGTTACGGGAGGCATCGCTGCCTACAAGACCTGCACCCTGGCCAGCCATCTGACGCAGGCCGGGGCTCAGGTGGACGTGGTGATGACCGACGCAGCGGCGCGCTTCGTAGGCCCGCTGACCTTCGAGGCGTTAACCGGCCGTCCCGTCTATACCAGTCTATGGAAGACCGCCGGAGGAGCGCTCCCAACCCACATCGCGCACGTCGGGCTGGCGCACGCGGCCGATCTCCTGGTCATCGCTCCCGCTACCGCCAACACCATCGCCAAGCTGGCCCAGGGCCTGGCCGACGATCTCCTGTCCACCCTCGCTCTCGCCGCTCGCTGTCCCGTGCTCCTCGCGCCAGCCATGGACGTGGGTATGTGGAGCCATTCGGCCACGCAGGCGAACGTGGAGACCCTGAGGAGGCGGGACGTTCGATTCGCCGGCCCGGCCCGCGGGAGAATGGCCTCTGGCCTTGAAGGAGAGGGGCGCTTCCTGGAGCCGCACCAGATCCTGGGCCATATCCGTCTGACGCTGGGGCGGAACGGGACGCTGAATGGCCGGCGGATCGTGGTGACCGCTGGTCCTACCCGAGAGTTCCTCGACCCGGTCCGATTCCTCAGCAACCCGTCTTCGGGACGGCAGGGCTTCGCGCTGGCTCAGGCCGCATTGGATCGGGGGGCGGAGGTCACGCTGGTGAAAGGCCCCACGGATCTCCCCCCGCCAGTGGGGGCAGCGTGTGTGGAGGTGACCTCGGCCGAAGAGGTCAGACAGGCGGTCCTGGACGCTGTTGCTGGGGCCGATGGGCTGCTTATGGCCGCCGCCGTGGCAGACTACCGTCCTCAGGAGGCCGCTGTGGAGAAGATGAAGAAGAACGAAGGGGACGTGACGCTCAGGCTGGCCCGAACAGCAGACGTCCTGGCCGAGGTGGCCGATCAGCGCGCCTCGTCCGGCTATCCCCGGGTCGTGGTCGGCTTCGCGGCGGAGACCGAGGATCTGATCAACAATGCCCGCGCTAAACTGGAGAAGAAGGGTCTCGACCTGATCGTGGCCAACGACGTCACCGCGCCCCGGGCCGGGTTCGGCGTCGAGACGAACCGGGTGGTGCTCCTCGATCGCGACGGCAGCGTCGACGACGTGCCGCTGATGACCAAATCCGCGGTGGCCGAGGTGGTGCTCGAGCGGATCAGCGGCCTGCTGGGCGCCGATGGAGAGGCCTAGGGAGAGGGGAAGAGCCCAGCGGTCTGCGCCGACACCGCTTCATAAGACAAGCGCCGGCCGGGCCGCCGTCTGCGGCCCGGCCAGGGCCGAGCGACTAGGGATAGCGGAGCAGCAGAAGTGGTAGGTAGACCCCGTACGGGGATGACAGCTGGGTCGTCAGCGGGCCGAACCACAGCCTCACGTCCTCCACCCTGCCGAAACCAGATGCCATCGACGTGGGACCGATTTGTGATGCTGCCGTTGGCCCAAAGCTGAAGACGAGTGTGTTGTCGGAGGAGAATTGGTCCGGGCTCAGGTAGATCACCACCTCCTGCGACCCGGGCCCCGAGGCGTACGTCTCCGAAAACGAGTCATTGAACCAGACTGTTATCTGCGTGGTCCCCATCTCGGAGAACGACTCGTGGGCAAAGGCGAGGGCGCTCCCTTCCGTCACCTGGTTGAGCTCTGGTTGCGAGAGGGAGACCGCCATGTCGATCCGACAGCTCCCGTCCGCGTCCGTCCAGCTGCAGGACCCGTCGCCGACGTCGCCGTCCGGCGTGGTAGGCACCGCACCTCTTCCCCCGTGGTCGGAGCTCAGGAAGAAGAACTGCTCATTCGGGTTCATCAGCCCGCCGATCTCCTCCAGCGTGCGGGTCAGGTTCTCGAGGGTCGCGCTGATCATCTCTATACCGGGGTCATCGGGGAAGGGGGAACCGTCACCATCGCTCCCCGTCGGCCAAGCGCCGTCCCCATAGAGCACGTTGATCTGACCGGCCGTGAACCCGTAGGTCGACGTGAGCAGATGATACCAGCGCTTCAAGTCGCCCCAGTGCCGCGCCCCGTCGGGATTTCCCGCCAAGAGTATGGCGTGAAAGGAGTCAGCCCCGGTCATCGTGACCGTGCTCGAGAGGGGACCAGAGCCGTGATACTGAGGATGCTCTTTTCTGTCCCCGGGGTCGCTGGCGTAGGGTCCGCGCGGGTCGCGCTCGCGGGCTAACTCTGCCGCCTCTTCCAGGGAGAGCGTGGGGGACATCTCCAGGATCTCGGCCAGTGCTTCCAGGTAGTAGTCCTCCGACCGGTTGCCCCAGCTTGGCTCGTCGTGCCGCGCGGCTGACTGCGCAGAGACGGTGCAGGTGATCCCGGCCTCGGCCAGCTCGTCGATCATGCCGCCGCCGAAACACTGTCCGAAGACGAACTTCATGCTGTGACAGTTGGTGATCCCCAGGTAGGTAGTGATATAGCGCGCCAGCTCCCGGTCGCTGACGCGATCGGCTCCCTGCAGGGGCAGGTTCGAGCTGCGTGTGACCGGCTGTTGCTCGTACGCGGGAAACGGTTCTGGGTCATCGTCTGGGTCGGGTGGGATGGGGGGCTCGCCAAGCTGCGAGGCCGCCACGCCGTAGCGCCAGAGGGCCAAGCAGACGGCGGCTAGCAGCAGTGTGACGGCGATCTGTCCTGCTCGATGATTCTTCATGGGCCTATCCTCCCGGTGGCACGACGGCCACCAATCTTGCGGGCGGCCGTGCGGACGCCCTTGGCCATAGTGTAAGCTCCAAGGAATACGCGCAATCCGGCCCGGATCAGGCGCGGGCGGCGCGGTATACGAGTCGGGATAGGACGGTCGTTGGACTCGCCTCTTCCAGGCTATTTGGTTGTACGTCTTGTGGATGGCAGGTCTGCTAGCGTCAAGTCAGGCGGTCCTAGGAAAGCCAGTGCTGGGTGAAGAGGATCGCTGGCACGTAGGAAGGAGAAGACAGCCGCTTATCCCTAAGGAACCAGCGGTAGTATACAATTGGGCTCTCAAGCTGTCAATGCGCCGTTCGGCGCGCAAGGTGGTTGTCACTGGCTTCAGGCGTCGGGCACCCTGTAGATCGCCGTCTGACCCTGCTCGAAGACGGGCTCCAGCAGCGTCTCGAACTTGCGCAGGCCTTGTGTCCCGCTGCAGGTCCGGTCGGAGGAGCTGCACACCTCGTCCGCGTAGCGGCGCTCGGGCGGGCCAACGATAACGTAATCCACGTCCCACTTGTGGAGCAGCTCCATCGCCCGCTGGCTGTCTGACGTGGTGTAGATGGTCTCGATATCTGGCTCTCGCTTGCCCTGCTCGACGTAGTCGCCTCGCCACTGGCTTTCGTGGAGTGCCCAGCCAAGCACCGCTGGGTATCCGGTGAAGGCGCTGATGCGGCCCTCGTAATTGTAGCTCTTGCCGGGGGCTTCCAGAATCACCGGCACGCCCTCCGCATGGGCTCGCAGCCACTCAATGGCAGCCCAGTCATCCGGGTGGCCCTGGGCGATGTTTGCTGCTCCGTTGAGAACCGGCGGG
>Ga0207797_1000019_pt1 | contig 98258 bp, 70 predicted proteins | sample PRCRCaboRojoPR_6_FD_187275 | JGI IMG/M metagenome (GOLD analysis project Ga0207797, IMG submission 187275) | Marine sediment microbial community from Cabo Rojo, Puerto Rico - PR CR 10% Liquid 1 (SPAdes) | ecosystem: Environmental > Aquatic > Marine > Coastal > Sediment | place: Cabo Rojo, Puerto...
CAATGCCCCGGGCGCGATTCGAACGCGCGACCTTGAACTTAGGAGGTTCCTGCTCTGTCCAATCTGAGCTACCGGGGCTCACTGGCGATTATAGCACGCTCCGAAGGGCGAAGCAAGGATAGCAACGGACAGAGTCTCTCACGATGAGCTCGCCGCAGAAAGCCAGTCCGGGATGCTTCGGTCAGGGAGCAGGACCCAGTCGGTTTTCCCAGCGGTCACTGCAAGACGCTCACAGGTGATCGCGCAGATGAGCATATCGTTGCCACAGTTTCCAGGGAGATGGCAGCGACGCCATACGAGAGAGCATCCGGCGTCCTGAGACCTGCCGAAGAGACTCGAACTGCTTCCGCTTCTGGAGCGCGCTCGGCAAGTCGAACAGACCTCTGATCCGCCCAAGGAGAGGTTGCCAATCGCCTCGCCAGATGAGCGTGTAGGGTAAGGAGCCCAGATCGTAGAGGAGAATCAAAGGCAAATACCAGAGCAGCTGCGGCCACGGGTAGTTCTTGGCAATCAACCAGACCTTGTTCCGGCCCAGCAACCGGTTCTTGAAGGGTGATCCCTCGCCGGAAGTCCCGGAATGGTAGTGGAGCACCCGGGCCGTAGGAACAGACAATGCGCGCCACCCAGCCCATTGGGCCCGCCAGGCCAGATCTACATCTTCCAGGTACATGAAGAAATCCTCGTCGAAGAGGCCTATCTCCTCCAACATGGCGCGACGGTAAAGCGCGGCTCCGGCACAAGCTCCGAACACCCCCACCGGTTCCTGCTCCTCTCGATCATCCGCCTCCCCGCCCCTCCAGTCCCAAGCGATCCCCGCCCGGTCGAGCGCAATGCCGGCCGAGTTGATCATCTCTGGCCTATGAGCAAAGAGCATTCGCGAGGCACAGGCTCCCACCTTTCGGTCCGCCTCAACCGCCTGCACCAGCTCGCTAAGCCATTCGGGAGCCACCTCTGTGTCGTTATTGAGCGTGACGACAAACTCGGAGTCGGTGGCACGGATGGCTTGATTGTTGGCGGCTGCAAAACCCCGGTTCGTCTCGTTCACTATCAGGTGCACTTGGGGGAACTGCTCCCGGACGAAAGGGACCGAGCCATCGGTAGAGCCGTTGTCCACGAGGACGACGCCGAAATCACCGTAGGTCTGCCCGAACAGGGATCTCAGGCAGCGCTCCAGAAACCCCTTCCCGTTCCAGTTTACGATGACGATGGAGACCCGGGCCTTCATGTGAGGAGCTCGATGGGGTCAGCCGCGAGAGCGACTCAGGCTGTCCATTTTCCAGCGCAGGTATTGGCTGCTGCGCTGGATGAGGATGGGAAGCCCGTCCTGAAGAAGCGTTCGCCAGGCTTTGCTCAACAGAAGGCGCGGCCCTGTCCTAGAGCACGTGGACGAGGATGCTTGCCTGAGATAGACCCTGTCACGTGCCATGTGGGGATCCCTACAGAACCTGACGAGAGGCTGAATCACGGCATCCCATTGGTAACGAGCCGCTATCCGGCTCGCACTTGAGGCAGCTTCGCTACGGAGAGAGGAATTACTCAACATGGACAGGATAGCATCTGCCACACCTTCTACGTCACGCGGCGAAACAAGATACGCCAACCCTGCGTCGCTCAAGCGTTCGCTCAGCACATCACCTGCAGTTCCAACAAACGGAAGGCCAGCCCACAGGTAATCTAGCAACCGTGTTCTGAAGGAGAAGCGGGTTTCAATATGATCAAGGTGGAGACTCGCGCCCACATCGGCCTCCAAGAGGTAGTTCTGTCGCTCCTCATACGGCACCCAGTCGTTGAACAAGACGTATTCCTGGTGCAGCCCCAACTCTTGGCTGAGCCTTACCGCCTCTTCCGCCGCCATCGCCCCAGCACCGGCTCCGTCCGGAGGAGAGACCCCCATGAAAAACAGCTTGACATCAGCGTGACGATCAAGGATAAGCGGCATGGCACGTATCAGAGTCTCGGCGTCCAGCCAGTCCCAGATACCACCTCCCCAAAGAATCACCTTGTCCTCTGGGGCGACTGCCGGATGGATACCTTTAAGCACCGGCCCTGTGTACTCGGGGGGCGCGGCGGGTAGACCAAAAGGCACTACGTCGATCAGACGACGCAGAGAAGCATCATCATGATGCGTATATGGATTCACTCTCCCCGCTACTGACAGCCCTCCCAGCCAGTAGTCCCGCTGCTTCTCATCAGCACAGACAAAGAAGTCCCCCACATACATCTGGTCTCGCAGGGCTCTCAGATAGCCTTCGTGAGGGTCGAGCTGCGTCTCCGGTTCGGCCCCTGCTTGCCGCTGCAAGTTCTCCAGCAAGAAAGGGTCGTAGAGATCCACGACGACGGGTCTATCCAGCTGCCCAAGAAAAGGATAGCGGAGCAGGAGAGCGCCCAGCATCACCACAGTATCGGAATCCTGAACGAGCAATCGCAGGTCGCGCTGATGATCACAGACGCAGACCCGCGCTGGGAATTCTTCCATCGAAGGCAGGCCGTCTATGGGAACAAAGGGAGGAACGGCTAGCGTTACGTCGACATACCGCCCCAGGGCCCGTGCGAATTCCCAGTAGCGTATACCTGGGCCGGCCATGTTTCTGCCGACCGCGTCGTTGCAGATGAGTAAGACCCGGGTCATTCGACACTCCGATCGACTATCACGGGAGCATTATACCATGGCCCGCCCAGGGCTGCATACCACAGAAAACAGACGCGACGAAGGAACTCCGCTCAGCCTCACCCAACTGACCTTAACAGCCTCTGCTTAAGCATCTCCAGCTGCGAGGAATGCCGATTATCGGTCTTGGCGGCGGCAGAGCGACGTGCTATAATGCAGCCCGACCAATTCTTCCGTTGTGGCTCTAGCGAGTACATCAGATGACGTAGGCAGGTGGTATGAAAAGTAAGACTTCCCCCTCCGTTCTCCTAATCAGTGGCTGCAAAGCTGGTACCACGTTCGAGTACCGCGTGCTACAGAAGGAGGAGCAGCTTGCCCTTCAGAACATCCGGGCTACTGTGTACGAGGGTGTGCCTGGTCGGAAAGACGCTTTTGCACAGATCGCATCCCACGATCTGCTCTACTTGTATCGCGTTGCCTACAGCCCGCTCGTCGAACGGATAATCGAGTATGCCCGTGCCTGCGACGTCCCTGTGGTCTTCGATGTTGATGATCTCGTCTTCGAGCCGGACCTTGTTCACCGGGTCGATCCCGTGCAAACTATGTCCGAAGAGGATGCCGCTTGTTACTACGAAGGTGTATGGCGCTACCGGCAGACGCTGCTGACCAGCGACTACGTGGTGACCTCCACCGAGTATCTAGCTGATCTGGCCAGAAAACTACGAAAGGTAGCGTTTGTCCACCGCAACGGACTCAGCCGATGGATGATTGATATGGCAGAACGCCTGAGGGAAGTGGAGGGAGAAGCAGCGGACGACCGAGTGGTCCTTGGCTATGGCAGCGGAACGGAAACACACCGCAAGGACCTGGCGGAGATCACCGATGTTATCGTCGAGATAATGACACGCCATCCCAAGGCTGAACTCCATATTGTAGGACCTATGGAGCTGCCAGACGCTCTGAACCGGTTGGGGAGCCGTATCAAGCGGCGGCCCCTAGTGCCATGGAGCGAATGGCTTTCGGTCCTCAACACCTTTGACGTCAATCTGGTCCCCCTTGAGTCAGGCAACCCCTTTTGCGAAGCCAAGAGTGAAATCAAGTACACCGAGGCGGCTCTCCTGGGGATCCCCACCATCGCCAGCCGTATAGAGGCCTACGAATTCGCTGTGCGCGAGGGAGAGACCGGATTCCTTGCCGACTCCACCGATGAGTGGATCGCTAAGCTGGACAAACTCGTGACGGATCGGGCTCTTCGTTCACGGTTGGGCGAGACTGCTCGCTCGGACGTAATAGCGCGCTACCAACCGGAGACGTTAAGCGACAGACTGGCACAGACCCTGGAGACGATCCACAGTCTCTACATCAGCGAAAAAACGACTTCGGCGGGTGACCAGGCTGATGACCCAGGAGAGACGCCTTTGGTGTTGAACTGGATCTTCCCCGAGCCGATTCCCGGGTCTGGAGGGCATACGGACATCATCCGAATGATCAATTTGCTGTCCAGCTTCGGTCATCAGAACAACGCCTATGTCGTCCCTGGTAGAGATCTCTGGTATCAGAGCGAGTTGGAGATTCGTCAGTATCTACAGCGAGAGTTCGGGGAACTAAGGGCCCAGGTGTTCAAATGGAAAGGGGGTCCTATGGTCGAATCCGATGCCGTGGTCTTGACCCACTGGACGACGGCCTACATGATAGACGAGGTGGATAACACCTCCCAGATCTTCTACTTTGTACAAGACTGGGAACCCTTCTTCTTCCCGATGGGGACCGAATACCTGCGCGCTGAGCAGACGTACAAGATGGGATTCTCCTGCATTACGCTTGGTTCTTGGCTAACGGAACGGTTGACAGATTGGTACGAGGCGGAAGCTGACTACTTCGACTTCGCGGTGGACCATGAAATCTACTATCCTCGACCGGTCACCAAGTCGGAGCAGCCTCGCATCTGTTTCTATGCCCGCCCTTCGACGCCTCGCCGGCTGTTCCCACTGGGCGTGGAAGCTCTCCAGTTAGTCCACGAGAAACGGCCCGACGTTGAGATCGTCTTCTACGGAGTGAGCGATGCAGAACTGCGCCGACAGCGCGTTCCCTTTCCGCATACCAATCTGGGGATTCTGAGCGAAGAGGAGTTGGCTGAGCTCTTCTCCACCAGCGATCTAGGCATCGTCCTCTCCTCCACCAATTGCTCTCTCGTGCCGCCCGAGATGATGGCGTGCAAGTGTGCCGTGATCGACCTGAATCGCGACACAGTAAAAGGAGTCCTAGAACATAGGGAAAACGCGATGCTGGCGGACCCGACCCCCGAGAGTATCGCCGAAACCACGTTGGAGCTTCTGGAGGATAAATCGCTGCGCGAGGAGTTGGTAGACAAAGCCTATCAGCAAGTACAACAGCGGTCGTGGAGCAAGTCAGCGCGGAAGGTAGAGAGCATACTGTACCAGAAACTCCCGGAGCGTCGGTGCGCGGTGGATCGAAGACGTGCTCCAGCAAGGGTTCGAGAACCGGCGTTAGCCGAACTTCCCGCGGCGCAGCAGGATCTTCTGAATACTCTCCACGAGAGGAGATCGGAAGCAAAGGCACGGTGGCGAGCGCGATTCAAGGAGTTGGTCAAAGGACTCGTGGGAGGCAACCGGGACATCGCGCTCAACAGGAAACCGGCTCACATTGTGGGGGAACTGGTCCAAGGTCGACGCGTCGGCCAGAGCTTCACCGCTCAGCACGATAACCTTTATCGCATCGATCTGCTGGTGGCGACATACGGCCGCCGGAACACGCGCGACCTGGTTCTGCACCTGAAAGAATCAGTAGATGCGAGCCAGGATTTGGCGACGGTCCACCTCAACGCCAGCCTGCTGAGAGATAATGCCTACGCTTGTTTCATGTTCGAGCCTCAGCCCGAGTCCGGCGGCAGGTCCTACTACCTATCGGTTGAATCTCCGGAATCGGTGCCTGGTGACGCCGTCAGCCTATGGGCCTACAACCAGGTGGATCTTAATGATGCACAGCGATATGAGAATCGGAATGCTCGCGAGGGTCAACTCATCTTCGGCCTATTCTACGAGGACCCAGTAGTCGGAGAGGTAGGAGAGCGCCCCGTGCTGCAGAGCTGGACTAGAGGCAGTGCTCTACTCTGGAGCAGGCTGGAGAAAGCGTACCGTATGCTGGCGGCCCGAGATTTCGGTGGGCTCTTGTCAGAGACCTTGAGCTACTGGAAGTGGATAACCCGGAGGACATAATCCAGTAGAGCGGCAGGGACTGTAGCCCCACCGCTCAGAGGATCGCTACTGGAGCCCCAGCCGACGGAGCACGGTTTCACCCCAGTTGAGCGCCCGCATCACACGTCCGCTACGAAGCCGAGCGAGCTCTTCCTCGCACCTCACCGCCCTCTCTCCTTCGGTGACACAAGCCACCCATCGGTAGTAGCGTGCCATATCCATCGGTTCTTGCTGAATCTCCGGACTGGCCTGGGCCTGATCAATGCCACCGGGGTTCTCAAAGTCGAGAGGATATCCCCAAGCCTTCATCTCCTCTTCGCACAGTTCAACGAGTATGCTTCGCTGCTCGTCATTCCAGGGCACCGGATAGACATAATCACCCGGCTCTCGATCAGGGAATGCAGAGTTCTCCCTCCGGGACGCGAACACCCCACCGAAAGAGTCGGCATATTCTGGCACTTGCAGAAAATCGGCCACCTTCTGACCAATGTGTTCTGGCCTTCTCGCCACTTCCTCCTGTTCCACCTCAATATACCGCCCCGCCAGCAGGTGTCTCAGCTTCCGCCATGTTTTCATCACCCGCACCCAGCTCTTACAGGTTCTACGAAAGGCAGCAAGATCCTCTTGCCGTGAGATGTAGTTGATCGTGGAATCCACTGTCGTGATTGCGTTCCGCTTCATGAAGATGAAGTCGGCCTTCGGGAATAGCTCCGCGAGCATGGGGGCTACCCGCACCGCGTCAACACCGGGCGATTTGTCGACCCAACGCACGAGTTCAGGGGGCAAGAGATCACGGTGGAATCTATCCATCATCAGAGCGAAATACTTCTCAAGCACCCGGTTCCGCTTGGCTCCCAGGGTGAAGATCTTCTGACGGAACAGGCTTTTATAGCCAGGATCTCGAAAGGGAGCAAAGGCCTCGACCAGATCAAACCATAGATGCCCCTCGTTGAAACCCAAGAAGTTCGCTGCTCGAAGCGTTCTCCACATGATCGAGGTGCCGGTACGCTGCCGGCCCATGATGAAAATCGGATCCAGCTGTTTCCACTCCTGATGGAGGCTGTGCTGATCTCTCGACCTTGCTGTCATAGGCCGCCTCAGCTCCAACGCCAGCTGCAGCGCTCACGAGAACCGAACGACATCTCAACCCCCCACCTTTCGCCACAAGCGCCGCCCCGTCGACATCAACCGGGTGACCGCACTACGGAAAACGTCCTCTGTCGTTCGCCTGTCCATCGAGCGGACTGTATCTTTGTACCTCGCTCTCTTGTCCAGTTGTTCCTCATAGTCGCGGATCATCTTCCTCAGGCTTTCGATCTGGGCCTCGTGCCTTAGGACGTCTCTCTTCATCTCTGCAGCGTAGCGGCTGGTAGAGGTAGCCAACTCCTCCAGAATATCCTCCGCTGGAGCCGGAGGCGCACTGTACTCGTCGACAACGCGCTGTATTGTCTCGAAGAGATGAGATGCCCTCTCCGAAGGCCTGTAGCGGGCATACGCAGTGCGGCGGGCCGCCTCGCCCATTTGCCGTCTTCTTTTGGGGCTATCGAGGAGTGTCTTGAGGGCTGTCTTCCATTCATCCAGTGTGCTCGCCAAGAGTCCGTCCCGACCACTCGTGATGGCAAACTCAAAAGCCTCCACCGGGCTGGCTATGGTAGGCACACCTACCAATGCCGCTTCAACAAACTTGTTCTCGCTCTTGGCCCGACAGAAAGGATTATCTTGCTCGAGCGGAGCGAGGTTGACGTCAACCCGAGCGATGAGATGGGGCAGCTCGCGCCAATCGATATAGGGCGCTCGCCTGATTCGATCTTGATAGGGCAGGAGGACACGGTCGAGCTCCAAATGACCACTGATATGAAGCGACGTCTGAGGGTAGGTGTCGAGCATCCAGATCAACGGTTCTGTGATTAGACGGAAATCCCGGTTGTGGGATCCAGTGCCACTGAAGTAGGCCACCACCAGGGAATCTCTCCCCTGTCGCCCCTCATCCAGTCGTTGGCAACGAGCAGCAAATGCGTCTTCTGATATCTCGATCATCTGTTCACTGGGCGCATTGCGGTTGACGTAAGCCGGCTTGCCTCGGCTGCGCGCCTCCCGTGCCAGGAAATCTGTCGTCGTCAGCACACAGTCGCACCGCTTGAACGTCTCCAACTGGCGGTGTAGATCACGCCGAAACCGACGAGCGTCCTCAGGCGAGAGCGTATCCACAAAGCCAATATCATCGTAGAGCTCCGGGGCGAAAACCAGATCATCCGTCTCGAATATGATCGGTCGTCCCCGCAGCCGCGCCACATCAATGACAGCCGCAATCAACCAACTATAGGACACGCGGTGGAGTACAAAGAGGTCGTACTCGAGTGCATCGACTAACAACTGCGGCTCGTCACACTCTCGGAACTCGGTGACTACGCCCTTCATAGCCAGTTGCTCTTGGTGGTGGAAACAGCGGTACCGTTGAGTATCTCCGTCCATCCCGCTTACGAACAGGACCTTCATACCGCCGACCTCCTCAGCCATCAGGGCGCCACTTCTGTCAACTCGGAAGGGAGATCGATATCTCCATCTCCTTTAGTCGCGTAGACGTAGCACTCCGTAGAGCGATCCAGCTCCATTAAGCACTGATGCGTGATCCTAGCGTTCGCGTCCACTTGACCAACGTAGTTACCTGCCCTATCGAAAGTCTCGTCAATACTGTTCTGCAACTCGTCGACAGTCTCCTGAAGAGCTTTGTTGAAACCCTGCAAGGTCTCCTCCAGAAGCGGTCGAACTAACAACCGCGCGGCCCAGGTCTTGACGGTGCTGATGGCTCTCCCGAGCACGCCAGAGTACTTGGACGGAATATGCCAATCAGGATAGGCCACCCTGACACTGCGCGTCTCGCTGATCGACCAGGTCAGCTTTTTATCAGGGTTTTTCAAAGCCACGTCCCGCCAGAGTGGATCCGCCATCCTAGGGTTCTCGCCCATCCGCGGGTTGGAGAAGCCCGAATAGTCCAGGAAGAAGCTCAGAAGCTTCGGGTGATAGAACGTGACGTGTCCGAAGTGCATATAGAAGCTTTCCAGATGAGGATAGAGACCGCGCACATTGGGCGTCGCCAGGAGAATGATGCCGCCGGGCTCAAGCACTCTATAGGCAAGCTGGACCAATTGCATGACCTGCTGATAGGGAAGATGTTCAACCAGATGAGCGCAGAAGATCCCACTGACGGTATCTTCAGCGATCTCCTGTAGATAGTCGAACACATCCTCACACACGATGTCGACACCACGTTCGCGCGCCTGTTGACAACACGCGGGGTCGCTGTCCACACCGAGAGCATCGACTCCGTTCTCAGTCAACAGTTGCACGAAATCACCGTGACCGCAGGCGAGGTCCAAGACCCGCCCCCGACACTGGTGGAAGAAGGGAAGATAGAAGCTCTGAATTCTACGCTGATTCTCCGGTGTAGCCCGGATATAGCGCAGGAACGCATCGTCCAAACCGGGATGTTCCATACTCGTTACCCGTCCTCTGAGAGGCAGACGCTTCCTGCAGAATCCTTTAGACGCCAATGGCCGGACAAGCGCATCACACCCAAGGTATCCCAGGCTGATCTCGGCTGGACAGAGAAGGCGAAAGCGCGACGATGATAGTCGTACTTATGAGTGACGGTTTGGTCATACGCCGACACGGAGAGCTCGTACCGACCTGCCGTCAAGGGCAGATCGGGGATCACGAAATCGAGCTGGCCTCTACCCTCCACGGCTGGTATGTGGCATTCCGAGACCTTGGTGTTGGGGCCAGCTACGTGCAGGTTGTCATCTCGATGGATGGCTACGCCGAAGACGGGCCCTTCAACTCGCTCTGCCGCCTCGAAGACCAAGCGAATGGTCAACTCTTCCCCAGAGGTGAAGACCTCTTTCCGATCTCCAGCTCTGTCCAACAGTATTACCTCCGTAACCCGGATCTCCCCACTGCCAGAGCGGCTGGGCCTGGCCTTCCGGACTGAGGTGGGCTGGGATGCCGACGACGAGGGTTCGCGGGCAGCCTCCTCTTCCAGGCGCTCACGGTCTTTTCTGTTCACCTCGGCGAGATAACCTTCCGTCACATCTCGGGCCGAACCATCTACGACCAACCCACCTTCGTCTAGCCAAATGGCCCGATGGCAAAGGCGCGCTACGCTCGCGATACCGTGAGAGACGAATACGATAGTGGTCCCGTCTGCCCGCAGTTCATAGATTCGGTCCAGGCACTTCCGCTGAAAACTCTCATCACCAACCGCCAGTACCTCGTCCACCAACAGAATCTCCGGGTCAATGTGTGCCGCCACGGAGAACCCCAGACGCATGCGCATTCCCGATGAATAGTGCTTGACCGGCATGTCGATGAAGCGGTCGAGCTCGGCAAATGCGATGATCTCGTCCAGTCTATCGTCAATCTCTCGACGGTTCAGGCCAAGAATGGAGCCGTTCAAGTAGATATTCTCACGGCCCGATAGATCAGGATGGAAGCCGGCGCCCAACTCCAGCAGCGCTCCGACCCGCCCATTGACCTCGATCTCTCCTGAAGTCGGTTCAATAATACGTGAGATGAGCTTAAGCGCCGTGCTCTTGCCCGCTCCGTTGGGCCCGATGATGCCCACTGTCTCTCCGTGGTCCACGGTGAAGCTCACGTCGCGCAGCGCCCAGAACTCCTCGTGCCGTTGACCGACGCCACCCTCCGTCATCTCACAATCCTGACCAGAAACTGCACCGTCTCGCTTGAAGGTCTGAATAACCAACTCCTGAAACGAGCGCGGACGTTGATGATGGAGGGTAAATCTCTTGGAGACGTGATCAAATCGGATAGCGGTGCTCAAGCGGTATTCTCCTGACTGCACTCATAGGCAAACAACGCGGCGCCACCCCTGGCTCCGCTTCGTTCATGATAGCACATCCTAAGTCAGGTGCAACAGCCCCGAGGATTCGGAGAACGTGCGGATACTTCCATCCCGCTAGTCTCTTCGCGCTGCCTCGCCTAGTACAACCCCAGATGAGCCTCCCTGGACGGCGGACATCCAGGAATCAAGGGCAGCCCATACGTATCCGCCAGCTCGCGCGCACAGTCTCCGTAGCAGACCAGGCGGCCTGTCGCAGCCGGAGGGATTCCCTCGACCCGGCCCATGATGAGATCTGTTCGACGGAGGATGCAACTCCACATACCCCGCAGAACATGCTTGGGAGAGCGCCAGAAGGCTACGGCGCCGTCGTGCATGCTCTTGAGACAGCGGGAGCACGCGCTGGGCGCCGCATGGATGTGGAGATTGGCAATCCGGGCTGTCGGGACCAAGGCAAACTTGACCCGTGAAGCCTCGATGGAGGAGCCCAAAGCCCGATATGGCACGCGCTCAAGATGGCCAACCTCTTCAACATCTGCTGAGATCAGATCACAGCAAGCGACATCGACGGCGCGCATATCTCGCCCGACGACGAGCAAACCAGCGCGTCGTGGACGTCCCATCGTCGGCCCGCCCCCTTCCAGCCCGACGATGCCATCGACGATCGTTAGAGCGGGGCATACCGCATCGCTCAGAGCCCGAATGGCTTGATGCAAGTCCAGTTTCTGGTGAGCTGCGATCTTGTCGGCGCTGGTGAGCAAGCCCTTCTGGTTCTTGCAGCCCAGAGTGACGCCGGTGAGAAGATGTGTCTTCAGTTTGGGAACGTTGATGTATTCGTGAGTTCGCAGTAGCGTCGGCAGCCGCAGCGTTCCGAAAGCCCAGTCGACCTCGAACCGTTCTGTCTCGTCCAGGTTGACCAGCCGTGCGCCATAGCGGCGCGCCAGAGCCGCTACACCCGTCTTCTCCAGTACGTCGTCAGTATCCGAGAAAGCCAGAGCCCCTTCGGCAATGGTGACCTCATAGCCTGAGAAGACCCGCAGCAGAGCCTCAATGAACCGCACGTCCGTGATGGCCGCCTGCGGCGTCCCACCCAGCGGCAACCAGCGAGGTACAGTGACGAGGTTGGGCTTCAGCAGGATCCGCCTTCGTCGGGGGCGATAGCTCAGGAACTGGAGAGCCTCTCGTACCCGGGCCTCCGCAGTCTCATACGTGGCCGTCAGGACAACGACTGGAGCTTCCCTGGCCCTCAATCCACTCCCTCTGATTCGACTGCCGCGGAAGCGTGCGACGGGGGATCACTCTGTTGGCGCGTCTCCGCCTCCATTCTCACCTATTCATCGGGGGTTACGCGGCACTTGCGAGGGGGCTTACGTCGTCGGAACAACGATCTCCAGGATATCATCCACTGTGACGAAGATTTCGTTCGGTGCATACGTCTTGAGGGACTCGACAGTGTTATAACCCCAGGAGACAACCCCGGATGCCACACCCGCCTCTTGGGCCGCCTCGACGTCCCGCACCTCGTCGCCGATGTAGATCGCTCTTCCACGGGGAATGCCGGACTTTCCGAGGACCCCCCTCAGCTTGGCCGCTTTGCCAAAGAGGGAGACGCCACAGATGAAGGTCTCTATCAGCTCGACGTTGTCGGAGCCCAGGACGCGGCGCACGTTCTGCTGTGAATTGGAGCTGACCACGGCCAGCGTCACGCCCGCCTGCGACAGCTTCCTCAACAAACGGTCGATGCCGTCAAAGAGAGAGATCTGATCGATATCTCGTGCCAGGAGCCCCCTCAGATGATAGGCAATCAACGGCACCTTCCATAGAGGCACACCCAGTACCTCAAGTAATCTGCGAGGCGGGTAGCCTCTCAGCATGTCATGGTCCCCTTCTTCCACGCGCTTGAACCCATACCGGTCGGCGACGTGGTTGACGACCCCCGCGAACCAGGGCACCGTGTCGGCAAGTGTGCCGTCAAAATCGAAGATAGCAAGCTTATAGCTCATAAGGCCCTCTACATTGGTAGAAACCTACGTCTCGCCCCCATCCGTGTTCCAGTCGATGGGGCCAGAGCGTGACTGAGATCCCTGCTTCCTTTATCATACCACGGTAACGTCTTCCGACCACCGAACGAGCGTCAGCAACGTCAACCACTACCCCTTGGCTGCCGACCGACCGGCGACCCATCCGGTCGAGAAGGCCGCCTGCAGATTGTAACCGCCGGTCTCGGCGTCTACGTCGAGAACCTCGCCCGCGAAATAGAGCCCGGGGATTACGCGCGAGGCCATCGTGTGCGGATCGACCTCCCCCGTGTCTACACCTCCAGCCGTGACGATGGCCTCCTTCAGCGGCCGGTGGTCGATTACCTCTAGTCGGAAATCCTTCAACCAGACACGGAGCCTCTTTCTCTCCTCCGCTGTGATCCGGTGGGCTGGCTTATGGGGTCGAATGTGGGTCAGATCGAGGCATACCGGAATCAGGCTGCTGGGCAGCAGCTCTTTGAGCATGTTCCGGACGTGGCGCTTGGGGCTTGCGTCGATGTCGCGCAAAATGCGGGCGTCCAGCGTGGGGTGATCCAGAGCGGGTTTGAGGTCCACAGACAGCACCACGCGCCGACCCGCCCGAAGCGCGTCCACAACCTCTCGGCTGAGCGTCAGGATGATAGGGCCAGAGACGCCAAAGCCCGTGAATACCATCTCCCCGAACGCTTCGTTCGTCTTGCTACCATCCATCCATACGGAGACGGTGACATTCCGCAGGCTCAGCCCCTCCAGCCGCGAAGCGATGTCTCCAGCCGTCTCCAGCGGAACCAACGCCGGTCGGATCGGCACGATGGTGTGGCCTACTGACTCGGCCAGCCGATAACCGTCGCCGGTCGACCCTGTGGCGGGATAGGAAGCACCGCCGGTAGCCACGATCACGGCGTCAGCGCGATAGGCACGTCCGTCGGCGAGCCGGGCGCCGCTCACCCGCCCCCCCTTGACGAGCAACTGATTCACCGCAGACCGGGTGCGCAGCGTCACACCCTGCCTATCAATCCAGCTTGTCAGGGCCTCGACAACATCACGGGCGTCCTCGCTGACCGGGAAGACGCGTCCGCCGCGCTGCACTTCAGTGGGCACACCACGCTTCGCCAAGAAGGCTCGAAGGTCGTCGCTCGAGAGGTCGTATAGTGCTGGCCGAATGAAGTATTCACCGGCGGGGAAGCGCTGGATCGCCTCACGAACTGGGTCCACGTTGGTGACGTTGCAGCGGCCCTGCCCTGTGATGCGAAGCTTGATGCCCGGGCGGTCCATCTTCTCCAGCAGCACCGTTTCGGCGCCTTCGGTTGCACTCTGCCCGGCGGCCATCAGACCGGCTGCGCCGGCCCCAACCACGATCACCTGACGACTTGACATAGTCTTCGTCTACGAATAGGTCCCCCTCCCGCTGCCTCCGCCGACTGGTGTGGAACTCTACTCGCTCTGCTCCCGATAGTCCTCAATGAAGCGCAGTCCCTGCTCATCCTTGCCCAGAATCACGTCGATGCCCATGATAAATCGGCGGTCCTGACTGACATCCACGATAGGACAGTTGACCCCGTTCAAGATAGCCATCGCCGTAAAGGCTTGATCGAGTTTCTCTCGCTCGGGCAAACCAAAAGAGACGTTTCGGGGCCCGAGTGTCATATTGACGCCCAGCTCTTCGCGTACCCGGCGGATCGCCTCCAGTGTAACGCGCCCCGCCTCCGGATCGGTGCTCACAGACAGAGCCATACAATCGACCACCACGTCCTGGGGAGGAAGCCCCTCTGCCTCGGCACGCTCCAGGATCTTCCGCGCCACCGCCAGTCGAGCCTCCGGCGTCTGGGGAATACCGTCATCGTCCAGCGTCATGCCGATGACCGCTGCACCGTACTCGACAGCGAGGGGCAGAATCGCCTCCAGATACCGTTCCTCGCCGTTAACCGAGTTGATGAGAGGCTTGCCCTCCGGGGCCAGCTCCTTATGAGTCACCAGCGCCGCCTCCAAAGCCTCGAAGTCAGCAGTATCGATGGACATCGGCACATCCACTGTCTCCAGTATCATCCGCACCGATTGGGGGAGCCATTCGACCTCATTGACGCCGGGAGCGCCGACGTTTACCTCCAGCGCGTCGGCTCCGGCGGCTACCTGTTTCTCGGCTTCCTGGCGCAGTGGGTCGAGATCACCTTCGCGGAGCGCCCTGGCAAGGTCATCTCTGGCAGCAGCGCTGATCTTCTCGCCGATGAGCACCGTCGGTCGGCGCGGGCCAATGACGACCGTCGTCTCTCTGCTCCCAAGAATCGTCTCCATGGACCCCCTCCTCCGTAGCTGACTCGCCCGCTGTTGCGCCGCCTCTAGGCCTGCCCGCCTGTCGCCGCCAGCTTTCTCGGCGTCGGGGCTGCCTTAGGTAAGGCTCCAACTCGCGTCGATGCCTTGAAGGCCGTCGCTGCCAGGTTCTGGTCAGAGACGTTACCTGGATCAGCGGCCGGCGGCAGGCAACAGGACTCCCTGCGAACTGATTCGCGGACGTCAACTCCGTCGCGAGGATTCGCAGATGGTGAGATTAGTGATATGGCCCGTCGTGGCGCATCTTCTGACGTTGGATAGCCTCAAACCGGCGCTTTTCAGCGCCCTCCAAGCAGAGAACCAGCCGCCCCCAAGCCGGCCGCCCCCACCCCCAGCACCAGGTAGATAACTGCTGTGATGATAACCACGATAACCCACCCGATAGCCACCGTGATGAGCGTCTTCGTCGAATCCAGGTCCAGCGCCTCGCGTACGCCGATGAAGCCCGCAACGAGAGCCCAGATGTTCCCCGCTAGGGCAATCAGGGCACCGATGCAGGGGATGAAGCTCAGGATGCTCAAGGCCCGCGGTGTGCTGGCGTAGCCCAATACACGGAGCAGCTCACCAACGTCCACGGTGGCGTTGAAGAGCTGTGTGCCGACGAAGTAGGTAACGTATGCCCAAATGTAGTAGGTTACGACACCCATAACGAGCGCCACGATAAGCGCCAGTACAGCCGATAGGAAGCCTTCAGCGATAATCCCGCCGATGAAGCTACCGACGCTTCCTACCAGGGACACCAGAATCACCACCATCAACGCTTCCTGGGTCAGGCTGGTGTCCGCCTCTGCCTTTCTATAGAACTCGACGTCGAGCATCGCTGCACGCATCATACGGTTGATCATTGTGTCCTTTCCTCCCTTATGTCTTCGTTGTTACGCGGCTCTCTCCCGTTTCCGGCTCGACGGTGATGAGGCCGGGCCAATGGCCAGTCTACATCAGAGTCCGCTTTCGTGCAACTATCCCGCTCGATAGCCACGGCCAGCTCCCTTGCCGGGTCCTTCGCGTGACGCGAGCTGCCTACATCTGCATATACAGAGGAGATGAGTTAAGCTCGGACGCAGCTTCGCCCATGATCGGGCCCTAGACGAGCAGCGATGATTGCACTAGCGGTGACAATCAGGTACAATGCGATGACATCACTAGTGAAAGACAAGGGAGACAACAGTGACGCGAATCGATTGGAGAGAGGAGGCCGAGGCGCTTCGAGACCAGCTCGTAGCGTGGCGGAGGGACTTCCACCGGCATCCCGAACTGGCTCTTCAGGAGCATCGTTCAGCGGGGATCATCGCAGAGATACTGGACGACCTGGGCTACCAGGTGAAGACCGGCTTGGCCGAGACCGGCGTCATCGGTCTGTTGAAGGGCGGTGACGCAAGCCCGGTGGTAATGGCTCGCTTCGATATGGACGCCCTACCTATTCACGAAGCGAATGATACCGATTACGTCTCGGAGAACCCCGGCATCATGCACGCCTGTGGTCACGACGGCCATATGGCTGTTGGTCTGGGCGTAGCAACGCTGTTAGCTCAACATCAAGACTCGTTAACTGGCACGCTGAAACTCGTCTTCCAGCCGGGCGAGGAGGGAGGCGATGGAGCCAAGATCATGGTGCGCGAAGGCGTCTTGGAGGACCCTCGTCCCGACGTTGCGCTGATCGCTCACATCTGGAATGAGAAGCCTGTCGGCACCGTGGACATCACACCCGGCGCGGTCATGGCGGCGGCCGAGAGATGGACCTGTACCGTCCGGGGCAAGGGAGGACACGGCGCGCTGCCCCACCATACGGTGGACCCCATCGTCGCTGCCTCCCACGTGGTCTCGGCCCTCCAGAGCGTAGTCAGCCGCAACGTCAGTCCACTGGAGACAGCAGTGGTGACCGTCGGTTCCTTCCAGAGCGGCGATGCCTTTAACGTGATCCCCGATCACGCCGACCTCAGCGGCACAATCCGCACCTACGACGCGCAGGTCCGAGAGGACGTGCTGCGCCGAGTGCGCGAGGTGATTGAGAACGTCTCCGCCGGGTGCGGCGCATCCGCCGACTTGGAGATCACCCACCTGACACCCGCTGTCGTCAACGACCCAGACGTCGTAGAGGTAGTCCGAGAGGCTGCTAAGACGGCGGTGGGGCCCGCGAGCGTGACGTCTGGGGAACGAACAATGGGGAGCGAAGACGCTGCCTATTTCACGGAGCAGGTACCTGGGTGTTACTTCTTCGTTGGATCCGCTAACTCCGAGCGGGGCCTGGACGCGCCCCATCACAACCCCAAGTTCGACTTCGATGAGGACGCGCTCTCCATTGGTGTCGCTGTGATGACAGAGGCGGTGATGCGCTACTTATGAACCGAAGCGGTGATGGCATGTCGGTGACGCAGGCCGGCCCCCTTCAGTGGCGCTCTGGGAGGGGTTGGCTGGTGCTGGGTGGCGGCGGTTCGTGGCGAGAGAATGAAACAGGCGAGATAGACGCTGCCGTCCTCGGCTGGGCCGATCTCGACCGGCCGATAGCCGTCCTACCGGCAGCCGGCACCTCGACGATGGAAGGTGAAGCTCTGCTCGATTACTACGCCGATCTGGGCGGGCCGAGCGGGTACGTGGTGCCGATCTACGACGCTGTCGGTGCCCAGCTGGCCGAGAACTGCGACCTCCTGGAGGAAGCAGGCCTCATCTACATCAGCGATGGGCCGGAACCGGTGGGCCTCGCGAGGGCGCTGCGTGAGAGCCCGGCTATGGAAGCTCTTGCTCAAGCCTTTCAACGAGGTGCCGTTATTCTCGGAATGGGCGCGGGGGCTGCTGCTCTAGGCTCGTGGATTACCGACCGAGATACGCAGGAGGCTGAAGCGACGCGCGCTGAACCGGGGTTAGCTTGGCTGAAAAACGTCATCGTGGCACCCTCCTTCGAGGGAACAGAAGTAGCTCATCGCCTCCGGCAGCTCTTGAATCTGAAACCGAACTGCCTTGGCCTCGGCATCCCCGAAGGGACCGCCTTGGGGCTGGGGCCATCAGGTGAAGTAGAGAACGTGGGGCCGGGCCAAGTCACCGTCGTGGTGAGCGGCCTGGAAGTAGAGGTATAGGATGCACCAACAAACCACAGCTTCGTTGCTGGACCTTCTCAAGAACAGAATCGACATCACACAGGTTCCCTTCAGTGACCGTGGTTCGCGTCTACTGGTTTATCAGGTGCCGGGGCAAAGCCGCTTGTTGATCAAATTGGCGGAGCGCCTCACTGAGCTTCAGCCGGGCCTAGATACCTATCGTCACCGCCCACCCTTTATCCACAGCTTCTCCCTCGTGGATGAATCCGGTGAGCAGCTCGATTTCGAGAAGGTCGTCACCTACCCGCATGCTCTTTGCTTCCAGACGAGGCTGGGTGAGTTCCGTCTCGTCTTTCAGGATGAGCGAGTGCTGGCGCTGGGCGTGCCGCCCAACGTAACCGCTGGCCTCCGCTTCCAGGTCTCACCTCAGTTTTGGGAAGAAACGGAGAGCGGTGGGGTCTTCAAGGCAGTCCGCAACCTAGCTTACGCCAGTAACGATAGATGCATCCGTAACAAGATCACGCCAAAGGGAGGAGGCTACGTCGTCGACTTCGTCGTCGACTCTGGTGACGACTGCGCGATCACCATCACCATCCGGGGCGGCCTGGATCTACACCAGGAGGTTCTCCCCTTCTCCCTATCGTATGGAAACGCGGAGAGCCGGTGGCGGGATTGGTTCTCCCGTGTGCCGCCTGTTTCTGAACGGTATCGCTCTACTTATGCATACGCCTGGTGGGTGATGGCGAGCAACCTTATCAGCCCCCAGGGCAGGGTCACGTACGAGGCGATGACGCCGTCGAAGATGGAATATATCGGGCTGTGGCTCTGGGACAGCGCTCTACATGCTCTCGCCTATCGACACGTCGATCCTGAATTAGCTCGCGATCAGATTCGTGCGATGATCGCCCATCAGCTTTCTGATGGGATGCTTCCCGATGCAGTCTACGATGAAGGCGTTGTGGCCGAGATTGATCATCCTATTCGGGCCGAGGTCACCAAGCCGCCCATCCTGGCCTGGGCGGCGCTCAAGCTACACGAGAGTGACCCCAATCTGGACTTCTTGAGGGAGATTTATGTCCCCCTCGTCCGCTGGAACGCGTGGTGGTTCAGCATGAACGACGACGATGTGGACGGTCTGGCTCAGTACAACCATCCCTATTCCTCTGGCCTGGATGACAGCCCACTATGGGATTACGGCATGCCCGTCGAACCTCCGGATCTCAACACCTACCTCTGCGTCCAGATGGGGTCTCTGGCTCTCATCGCCGAGTTGCTGGGCATGGATGCTGAGGCAGCTATGTGGCGCCGGCGCGCCGAGGCGATCGTCAGGCGTATGTTGGAGGACTTCTGGGACGATGAGGCCGGTCTCTTCTGGGCCTTGCACCAGGAAGAGCCCGTTCAGGTGGTCACCCCCTTCAACCTCTATCCGTTGTGGACCGGGCAGTTACCGGTGGAGATACGAGATCGACTCATCGACCATTTGACGAATCCCGACGAGTTCTGGGGTGAGCACATCATTCCCACAGTGTCTCGCAGTGATCCACACTACGACCCGACGACTATGTGGCGCGGACCCGTCTGGACCAATATCAACTACTTCTTCGTCGAAGCGCTGCAACAGGTTGGCATGGACGACCTGGCCCACACGCTCCGCGACAAGACGCTGGAACTCGTGACGAACCACCCCAGTGTGTACGAATACTACAACGCGGAGACCGGCGAGCGGCCTGAGGAAGCTGCCGATATCTTCGGATGGACCGCGGCGGTCTTCATTGACCTGGCGGTTCAGGCCAGTCGCGAGGAGGAGGTAGAGGAATGATTGATCAGGAAAACGCCACGGTTGGTCAGAGTGTCGAGGAGATGCGGCAGCGCTGTGCTGGACTGCAAGCCGACTTCTTCGCCGACAGAGCCTTGATCATTGCCGCCAATCGAGGGCCGGTGACCTTTGAGCGGGATGAAGAGGGAAAGCTGAGCTACGAACGAGGCGAAGGCGGTTTGGTCACTGCCCTACTCGGAATGTGCCGCCACACCCAGGCCACGTGGATCTCCAGCGCTCAGACCGACGCCGACGCCGAATGGGGCTCTGGTCAAGTCGAATTGGGAGATGGAAATACGGTCCTCCAGGTCCAGTTCCTCACGCCAGGTCCGTCGGTCTATCAGGACTACTACAGCGTTATCGCCAATCCCCTTCTCTGGTTTCTCCAGCACTCTATGTGGGATGTCGTGACCTCGCCGATCATCGACCGTGACACCTGGCAGGCTTGGGAAGACGGGTACGTGACGGTGAACAAGCAGTTCGCCGAAGCAATCGCGCAACGCGTCCAGCAGGCGGAGCGGCCGACCTTTGTGATGCTTCAAGACTACCATCTGTATCTGACGGCTGGTTTCCTCCGCGATCACCTTGGTGAATCAACGTGTCCGACGCTGCTCCACTTCGTGCACATCCCGTGGCCTGGGCCTGAATACTGGTCGATCCTTCCGCCCGAGATGCGAAAGGGTATCCTCGCGGGCCTTTGCGCGACAGACGTCCTCGGCTTTCAGACAGGGCTCGATGCCCTGAACTTCATCCGAACCTGTGAATCGTTCCTCCCCCGCGTCCAGGTGAACTACGAACGAGGTTGGATCTGGCACAAGAACCACATTACCCACGTTCGGGATTTCCCCATCTCCATTGACGTGGAGTCGCTGAGGGAGCGGGCAAGGACGCGAGAAGTAGCCGAGTATCGAGCTGAGATCAAGGAGTTCGTGGGGGATCGCCAGCTGATCCTGCGAGTCGACCGTATTGAGCCGAGCAAGAACATCGTGCGGGGCTTCCACGCCTTCGACGAGATGCTAGACCTCCACCCTGAGTATCAAGATCGGGTGAAACTGGTGGCTCTCCTGGTGCCGTCCCGGCTCGGCGTAGGGCAATACCAGGACTATCTAGATGACCTGATGGCTGCTGCGGGACAGGTCAACGCCAAACATGGAGATAGCGACTGGGAGCCGATTCGTGTTTTGGTCGGCGACAACTACCCGCGCGCAATAGCGGCGATGCAGCTGTACGACGTACTGCTCGTCAACTCCATTGCCGATGGCATGAACTTGGTCGCCAAAGAGGGACCTACAGTGAACGAACATGGCGGCGTGCTCGTACTCTCCGAGCGGACTGGAGCCCGTCAGCAGCTAGAAGCAGGGGCTATTGTCATCTCTCCCTGCGACGTGTACGCCACGGCTAACGCTCTCCACGAGGCACTCCAGATGGATCCGGAGGCGCGTTGTGAACGAGCGGAGCGTCTTCGTTGGCTTATCGAGCGAGAGGACATCACTGCCTGGCTCTGTCACCAGCTGGAGACAGTCCAGGAGCTGGGCCTGTGCGAGGTGTAAGAAAGATGAGTGGCGCTACCTTTGAGGACAGACCCCGGACCGCCATTCTGCACTACGCAGCTCCTCCGGTGGTGGGGGGAGTCGAGGGAGTGATCGAGGCCCATCTGAGAACGTTCGTGCAGGCGGGATGGCCTGTCACGATGATCGCAGGCCGAGGCGACCGTGAAGCGCTGCCGGCGGAGGTTGAGTTCATCAAAGTCCCGCTGGTCGATACTCGCCATCCAAGGATCGCGGAGCTCAACTCAGAGCTACGCGTGGGGAGAGTGCCATCGACCTTCGAAGAGGTTGTCTCCCAATTGGTGGAGGAGTTGACGCCGGAGCTGTCCCCTTTTGATCACCTCATCGTGCATAACGTCTTCACCAAACGCTTCAACCTGCCCCTGACCGCCGCGCTCTTCAGACTGCTGGATGACGATATCATCCGTCACTGCGTCGCATGGTGTCACGACGTTGGATGGACCAGCGATCACTCACGCCCAAACTTGCACGAAGGGCACCCATGGGACCTGCTGCGCACCTACCGAGAAGACGTCGTCTATGTGGCGGTTTCAGAACAGAGGCAGGAGGAACTGGCAGGTCTATTCAGCCGCCCCTCCGAAGAGCTTCGCGTGATCTACGATGGGGTCGATCCGGCCTTCCTTCTGGGACTGACCGAGGAAGGTCATCAACTGATCGAGCGGCTCGATCTGCTGACCAGCGACCTCATTCTGCTTATGCCAGTGCGGGTCACCCAGGCTAAGAACATCGAGCTGGCGCTACGTGTTGTGGCTTCCATGAAAGCCCGGGGATCGAGCGTGAAGCTAGTACTCACCGGCCCTCCCGATCCTCACGACGAAGCGAGCATGACCTACTTCCGGGAGCTCCAATCGCTGAGAGCGGAGCTCGAGATCGAGGACGACATGCGGTTCGTGTTTGAATCCGGTCCAGAATCGAAGGACGGATTCACGATTGGCATGGAGGTGGTCGCCGACCTCTTCCGTACCTGTGATGTGGTCTTTATGCCCAGCCATCGAGAGGGCTTCGGAATGCCGATCCTGGAGGCCGGCATGGTCGGCAAGCCCATCGTCTCCACGGAGGTTCCGGCGGCGCGAGAGATAGGCGGGGACGACGTGATGATCATCGATCCCGCAGGCGATCCGGAGCAGATAGCAGATCGGATTCTGTCCCTGGTCGCAGAGTCGCCGGTGCAACGAATGCGCCGTCGCATCCGGAAAGGCTATACCTGGAAAGCGATTTTCGAACGGGATATAGAGCCGCTGCTCGAGGGAGCGAGTGATAGTGATGCTGGACGCCCCTGAGGCAGTCAGAGAGCGAATTGCAGAGGCGAGTCGGCTGCGACTCTTCTTGGATTACGACGGCACGTTGGCCGAGTTCGCCCCTACGCCAGACCACGTTGAACCAGATCCTGAGATCATCACGCTCCTCACTGAGCTAGCGAAACAGCCAGGCATTCTCGTCACCGTGGTCAGCGGTCGGCGGCTGGAGCACGTTGAGAAGCTGCTGCCGGTGCCAGAGGTCCTCTTGGCTGGAACCTACGGGGTTGAGCTTTTGCTCCCGAGCCGGGAGAGCGTGGACAGAGTGTCTTACGACGACCTCCGTCCTGTTCTGGAGGAGCTCAGGCCGCAGTGGGAGGCGCTGATTGCCGAACAAGATGGTTTCTTCCTGGAGGACAAGGACTGGGCCTTGGCTCTCCATGCTCGCTACGCCGACGACTTCGTCGCGGAGAGAGTACTCGAGGAAGCGCGAGAGCTCGCTTACGCTTCCATAGAGGAAGCGCCGGATCCCGAGATGTTCCGCGTGTTAGGCGGGCACAAGTTCCTCGAAATTGGCCCTGCATTGGCCCACAAAGGCAGGACCGTGGAGCACCTGCTTGAGCGTTACCCCTTTCCCGGCGCGCTCCTCCTCTACATAGGCGACGATGACAAAGACGAAGAGGCCTTTGGCGTGATCCAGTCTCACGGCGGCCTGGCAATCCGGGTCTGTAAGGAGCCGTGTGAAACCCAGGCCGACGGGCGGCTGGCGTCGCCACGGGAGGTCCGGCAGTGGCTGGCGATGGTAGTCACACGCTTCAGCAGCACGCAGAGCTGAGCGCCAGCCTCTTCTGCGCCCTTGGACGAACGTCGATAGTCCAAAAGTCCTATTGCGTCCAGATGGATGACCTGTGTACCATGCTGTTGCGCAGCTCATAGTCTGCGTGGACTTGATTGAGTTAGCGGCAATTCGGTGGGACTGTAACGACGTTGGGCGGAGCGATCAAGAAAGACCCGAGTCACCGTAAACTGAGGATGCTTCTGCCAGGTTGTCAGGTCACTTACCTGACAGTCTGTCCATCCGTTCTCCATTCCATCTTCGAAGCCGGCCCGCAGTTCTCTCCCGAAGACTGTAACGATTGCCCAACCTCTTATACGCGGAGGAAGCAGTCGGCGCTACAACTCGACCGTTTCTTTGAGACAGCAGCCCGCAGTATTCATACGGAGAGCTCCCCTGCTGAGTCGTCAGCCGTCGGTAGCGGTTTGGTATCGCCCCAAAGGTAATTATGCAGATTTCCTGGGATAGGAACCGAATACTGAGCCGAGACCGGGTCCTGGCCTCGGCACTGGTTTTGCTGGCGACGTTGACACGCCTGTGGAACCTGAAGGGACCGTCCCTCTGGATGGATGAGGCCTTCTCTCACCTTCTCGCAGTCCTACCGATGGAGACCGCCTGGTCGGCCATGATCACTGACGCCGTACACCCTCCGCTCTATTACCTCTTGCTGCGACCCTGGCTCGACTTGGCCGGTGCTAGCGAGTTTGCACTTCGTTTCCCCTCGGTCGTTGCTGGAGTGCTGACCGTGGCGCTGGTGATCCGCACGGCACGGCAGTGGTTGGGCCGACGAGCGGCGGGCTGGGCCGGGCTCCTTCTGGCGGTCAACCCGTTCCACGTCTGGTACAGTCAAGAGGCACGGATGTATGCCTTGCTGGGTGCTCTGGCGCTGGCAGTGCTGGCAGTTTTCTGGGAGGCGCTGCGTCTCCGGCAGACCAGGCCCTGGACAGCGCTGGGGGTGCTCAGCGGCTGTGCTTACTTGAAGCACCACTTCGCGCTCTTCTTGCCCCTGGTACAGTTCGTATGTCTGCTCGCCACATTTCGCCGCAACCACCGCGCGCTGGTTCGATGGACGGTGACACAGACAGCGGCCTTTCTGCCTCTTGCAGCCTGGCTCACAGCCCTGTACAGTACCGGCGGCGGGACCTTTGGCATCGGCTGGATACCCCGACCTGGTCCGGACGACTTGCTGAAGACATTCTGGGCTTTCACCATGGCTTATGACGGGCGCTTGAACCCCTTAGTTGTGGTCGGCACGTCGGTTTCGGCAGGTCTGCTACTATGGGCCGTTTGGCGCGCCTCGGAAGGCCAGGGGACCAAAGGGCTGTTGTTCCTCTCGGTAGCTCTGCCACCGTTGGTCACGTTCGCGCTCTCCGCTCGCCGCCCCGCTTACGTCGACCGTTACTTCATCGGAAGCTTGCCTCCTTTGATTATGCTTATCGGGGCCGGCCTGGATCAACTACCGCGACTGTGGCGATGGGTAGCGGTCTTAATCCTAGTAGGACTGGGGGTACGAGATGTCGCTCGGTTCCAGACCGACCCGGTGTTTGCTCGTGAGGGCTGGCGAGAAGCAGCATCATATGAGGAGACACACGAGAAGGAAGACGATGTCCTGGCCGTGCGCCGTTTTGGGTACCGGGTGCCCTTCGACTACTACTACCGGGGGCATCTGGAGATCAACGCGGTGACGCTGAACCAAAGGCCCCCCCCTGGCCGATCTGGCGGCAGGTCATCAACGACTGTGGTTGGTCTATCGCGAGCCGCACATCGATCCACATCATCTCGCGTGGAGTCAGCCGTTCGATCTTGAGTCAGATGAGAAGAACACAACAGTGCGAGATTGGGTTCTTGCCCATCAGGGGGAGATCGTCGTGTCCCGTCCTGGTGTGTATGTGTGGCTCTTCCATTTAGGAGAGAGACCTTGAGATTGATGCGCGATCAGTGGCCCCGGCTCCCCCTGCTTCTTGCCGTCCTCGCATACGTGACGAAAGTCTGGTGGATGCGGAGTGGCTCGTATGCGATTTCCGACGGTGTCTTCATGTTGTTCCGGCATGCACACAACTTGGGGCACAAACACGGTTTGGTCTTCAACGCTGGTAGTCAACCTGTGGAAGGATACGACAACTTCCCCTGGACTGTCCTGCTCACATCATCGACGGAGTTGCTCAGAGCGCTGGTCTGCCCCAAGAGGCAAGGATGAGCGATATGACTTCAGAAGAGCATACCCCTGCGGAGAACATCGCGAAAGCCGTGGGGGTGATTCTATGGCTGTTCGCTATCACGGCGGGCTATTTCTGGGCGCATAAGCCTTTCACAGTCGACGTCCTGGACGGTCTCTCGCGGTCGCTTTCGGGCATCGCGGCTTGGTTAGGGATCACCTGGCTGGGTGCCGCCTTGGGCAAGCGAGTAGCAGGAAGATGGTTGACTGGCGAAGAGCCGATGACGCGACTGACACTCTCAGCAGGGATAGGCTTGGGGCTGCTCTCCCTACTGATGCTGGCCCTTGGATTGCTCGGTGGGCTGCACCGTGTAGTTGCTTGGGGGTTAGTCTTGGTTCTGGGACTCCTTCTATGGCCCAGCTCACGCTCTCTGCTGGCTGACTTGAGAATGCTCCAGGTTCCGCGTCCTAAGAACGGCTTCCAGCGCTGGCTGATGATCTATGGAGGGCTCAGCCTTCTACTGACTTTCTTCCTCGCTCTGGCCCCTCCTACCGGTTGGGACACCCTGGTGTATCATCTCACCGGCCCCCGCCTCTTCCTGGAGGCGGGTAGAATAGCTCACCCCTTCGACTTGCCGTATTTGGGCTTCCCACAACTCGGCGAGATGCAGTTCACCCTGGGGATGTTGCTCGCAGGGGAACAAGTAGCACCGCTGCTACACTTTGGATACGGACTGATGGCGTTCGGCATCACGGTCTCTCTAGCGAGACGTGCCTTCGGGCAGGATGCGGCTTGGCTGGCAGGTGCTCTGCTTCTCTCGGTGCCAAGCTTACTCTCCCTGATGACTCGAGCCTACGTGGACGCCACCCTCCTCTTCTATGCCACCGCGACGCTGTACACCCTCGTCCGCTGGCGAGAGTCGCAGACAGACGAAAACCCGGCCGAGAGCTGGCTTATACTCTCGGGCCTTTTCTGTGGGTTTTCTGGGGGCGTCAAGTACACCGCTGTCGTCATTCCCATGGCTCTGGCAGTAAGCATCGTCTGGATATCGCGCCACAAGAGGGTGAGAGTGATCGTCGGGCGCCTGCTTTTCGTGGCAGCTCCCGCAGTGCTCCTCGTTCTACCGTGGACGTTGGAGAACTGGTTCACCACCGGCAATCCGGTCTATCCTTTCTTTCTATCTGGCGGCATATATTGGGACCAGTGGCGCCGTTGGTGGTTCGGGAGGCCCGGAACTGGCCTGGCGGCCACTGCCCCCTGGCGGCTTCTGACCGCTCCGATTGAAGCAGTCATCTTGGGTACTGAAGGGGCGGACCTCTATGACGCTACCATCGGGCCGCTGCTCCTTCCGAGCCTACCCCTTCTCATCGCTGTCTGGCAGAAGCTCACGCGGAAAGCCCGTGGGGTCGCCGGCCATCTCCTTCTGTTCTTCGCAGTGGGTTACGCATTCTGGCTCAATGGGCTGGCTCGTACGGCCCTTCTTCTGCAGTCTCGACTTCTATCCTTGACCTTTGGGGCAGTAGCCGTCCTAGGTGGCGCTGCCCTAGAGAAGCTCCAGGCTCTACGGTCTCCTCAACTAGCCGTTGACTGGCTAGCCCGAGCGGTCATAAGCCTGGTCCTCGCCCTGCTACTTATGTCAGGTGTCACTACCTTCCTTCAAGTCAACCCACTGCCCGTCAATCTGGGCCTGGAAACACGAGACGAGTACCTAACCCGCAGATTGGGTTGGTACTACCCAACCATAGAGTATCTGAATAATGACCTCCCAGAAGACAGTGTCGTCCTCTTCCTGTGGGAACCGCGCAGCTATCATTGTACAGCAGACTGTCGACCCGATGCGCTGTTGGATCGCTGGTTGCATACAATTGAGCATCACGGGCGCGATAGCAGATCGATTGCGGCCGCCTGGCGCGCCGCTGGAGCGACGCACTTACTACTTCACCGAACGGGGTATGAGAAACTCGTAGAAGACGGATTTGATCCGATTACAGAAGCTGATCAGGAGACCCTGCGCAAGCTCCTGCGGAATCAGACTGTGAAGCTGAAGGACTTCGGAGGAGCATACCAGGTATACGCTCTCCGGGACCAGGGCTGATCGTGAATTGGGGTAGACTCTTGACCCTGTCGGCAGCATTCCTGTCGCTGCCGCCCGGAAACCCATTCCACGTCATGGAAGCCATCTCGACTCATCTTCCAGCTCTCTTCTGGCTTGACCGCCGATTCATAAAGGTGGAGCAAAGGCAGTTCAGGGACCTCGTGATCGCCCGCTATCATCGAAGGGACAGGTAGATAGATGGATCTGGATACCTCGATCTTCTCCCCAAGCATCGTACTCAAGGGAGCCCTCGTCGTCGTCGCTGTGGCCCTCACGGTCTTCGCCCTGCTCCAGATGCCGTGGGTCCGCGTCGCGAGCTCTGACCTCTCTCTGTTCTTTCGCCCTGCGGCTCGGGCATGGTTATCGGGGAAGAACCCCTACGAGATACGCGGGTATGTCAATCCTCCTTGGACCCTGCCCCTGTTGGTTCCTTTCTCCCTAGGACCGCTTCGGTGGAACTACGTTCTGTACTTCCTCTTCTCCTGCGCCGTACTGGGCGCTGCTGTGCGGGCTTTCGGCGGCAGACGTTGGCTGCTCTTGGGCGTCCTGATCTCTCCGCCGACCATCAGTCTCTTGGCCTTAGGACAACTGGACATATGGGTGTTATTGGGTGTGCTGCTGGGTCGATGGGCCGTGGATCAGAAGCATGGGATGGGCCTAGGGGTCGCGCTGGCGCTCGTACTGATCAAACCGCAGGTCGGCGGGCTGGTTGCCGTGGTCTGGATTCTGACCCAGCCTCTCTCCCTGAGCTGGAGAGCTGTCGCCACGCTAGTCATGATTTGGCTTCTGAGCTGTCTGGCTGCCGGCGTCTGGTGGCCCTTTGGGCCAGATCTATCGTGGTATAGCGTGAACCTAGGCAAAAGCATGTCAACCCGAGACCTCGTGCAGGATCTGGGGCTCCACATTATCGTCTACCCGATAGTCGTCGCGGGCCTGGTTGCTCTATGGGGATGGGCCGTACACCGTCGAGGTGCCACGGACTTCACTCTCGCCCTCTCCCTTCTGGTGACGGTGCTCTCGACACCCTACGTCCTCCGCCACACCTTCTCCGTGCCTCTGGCCACAGCCTTCGTCCTGCTCGGAAGCTGTTCCCGGACCTGGGCGATCCTAACCTACGCATTGACCTGGCTCCCCATCCTCACCCTGTTCCTGGATCGCGGTCGAGGTTGGTGGGAAGTCGGAGCTTGGTGGCTGTTGTTGACCGGTCTGGTCCTCGCTCGACGACACGGTCTCAGGAGTAGAGAGGTTTGAGAAAGCGGGATCTCCTGCTGTTATTGCTCTTCGGCTTGCTGATAAGAGCAGGCACGGCCGCGCTCATCCCCCACCCCGGGTACATGGACGCCGCCTACTACGCCGCCGGCGCCGTGCGCCTGGCCCAAGGTGGCGGCTTCAGCGCCCCGTTCATCTGGAACTACCTGAATCGCCCCTCCGGCATTCCCCACCCTGGCTTTCTCTACTGGATGCCGTTGCCTTCCTTGCTGTCCGCGCCCTTCGCAACCCTGTTCCCAAACTCATTCTTCGCACTTCAGATCCCCTTCGCTTTGGCGGGCGCCATGATTCCCCTGGTAGCCTACGGGCTCGCCTGGCAGGCCACCAGGCAGAGGCTTCTCGCGTGGGGTGCCGGTCTCTTAGTCCTTTTCAGCGGTTTCTTCTTTCCATACTGGACCCTTCCCGAAACCTTTACCCCTTTCGCGCTCTTCGGCGGTGTCGCGCTGTGGCTCGCTGGGAGTCCGAAGCCCGAGATTGGATCGCACGGGGTGGCGTGGCGCCGCTGGCTGCTGGTGGGTCTGCTCGTCGGACTCGCCCACCTCACGCGCGCCGACGGGATCCTGCTTCTACCGGTGGTGGCTTTAGCTGCGCTGATCCGCGGTCCGAAGGCTGAAGCCAGGGCGAGCGCGAACGCGTTCCACACCTCAAGCGTTCAGAACTGGGTGACAGGTCAAGGAATGCGCCTCCTGATGGTGGGGCTGGGATACCTCCTGGTGATGAGTCCCTGGTTCGTTCGGAACATCGTCGTGGTGGGGACACCCCTGTCATCGGCCAGTACGAAGACTATCTGGCTGACCGAGTATGACGACCTGTTCTGCTATGACTGCAACCTCTCACTGTCTTCGTATCTGGCCTGGGGCTGGGGGAACATCTTGCACTCCAAGCTTGCAGCACTGTGGATCAACTTCCAGCGGTTTCTGGCGGAGGATTGTCTCATCTTTCTATTCCCCTTTGTCATCGTCGGCCTCTACCGCTTGCGCCGCCGTCTATCTTTCCTCATGGGCTCGCTCTACTTGGTCGGCATCTATCTCGTCCACTCAATAGTCTTCACGTTTCCGGGCTGGCGTGGGAGCTTCTTCCATGCCAGCAGCGCAGTCCTTCCTTTCCTGTACGCGGCTGGCATGAAGGGCCTGGATGTAGCCGTCCGCTGGGCAGCGCGCCGGAGAAGAACGTGGCGGTATCAGCAGGCGAGGACCGTGTTTGCAACGTCAGCTGTCGTTGCCGCCATAGCGTTGAGCAGCTACGTGGCCTGGCAGCAGATCTCTGGGTGGAGAAAGACAGACAGGCTTTACGTCGAGGTTGACCGGTGGCTCGTGGGACAGGAGGTTCCCGATGCGGGGGTGATGGTGGGGAACCCGCCGGCTTTCTGGTACCACGCACAGCGTCCGGCCGTCGTCATTCCCAACGGAGACGTCGACACGTTGCTGGAGGCCGCCGATCACTATGAGATGGGATACGTGCTGCTGGAGGAAGACCGCCCTGCACCGCTGGCGACTCTACAGCCTGACGAAGCGCATCATCCAAGATTGGTGCCGGTGAAGACCTGGACAGACGGAGGAACGGTGCTCTACGAAGTTCGACCGTGAGACTCGCCAGGCTGAGAAGCTTCGGCAACCACGTCAACCATCTGCTGAGGTGGGCTGGCACCGCGAGCAGAAATACGTGCTCCGCTGACCCACCTTGACGCGCTCAATCGGCTCACCGCAACACCCGCAAGGCTCTCCCTCATGCCCATAGACCAACAGCTCGTCGACGAACTCACCTGCCTCACCGTTCGCTTGCCGGAAGTTCCCGTTCTCGAGCGTGGTACCACCTTGACCGATCGCGGCGCGCAGCACCGAACGAATGGCGCGGTGCAGAGCCTCGACTTCTACACCAGACAGGCTATCCGCCGAACGCAGGGGGTGGATCCGCGCGAGCCAGAGCGCTTCGTTAACATAGATATTACCCAGCCCGACCAGAAAGCGTTGATTGAGCAGCAAAGACTTGATGCGGCCCCGCCGCTCCGCAAGCATCCGCTTGAACCGCTCGACCGTGAAATCGTCATCCAGTGGCTCGGGTCCTAACTCCTCCAGCACACTGGCGGGATCGTCGGTCAACACCATCCGTCCGAATTTCCGCATGTCCGAGAAGCGCAAACGGTCGGTGCCGCTCTCACGATGATCATTCAGCTGAAAGACCACGCGTGTGTACTTGCCCTCGGGACATTCGGCTGGCTCGAGCAGCAGCTGGCCCGTCATTCTCAAGTGGATCAGGAGAGTCTGTCCGTCATCCAACTCGATCACCACCCATTTCCCGCGTCGATCGACACGGGTCACTCTCCTCCCACGGAGCCGTCGGACGAAGGATTGCGGATCAGGCCGGGTGATGCTCCCCGACCAGTTGACGCGAACGCCCGTAATCCTGCGACCTGTCAGACTCCTGCGGAGACCGCGGACGACTGTTTCTACTTCCGGCAATTCAGGCATAGCGGCATTATAGAAGGCATCCCCTAAATCGCAAGGTGACAGGGGAAGCTGGGCAGAGCGACAAGATGGTAGCTTGCAAGAGACGGGACGAGACATGTTTCGTATTTTGTCACGAATCATGGTAGAATAGCCGAACGCGGAGAGAAGTCTCTTAGACTATGGGAGCTGGTAGTATGCAGCCGCGCACACTGGGTATGATCGCTGTCGTCGCATTGGTTCTGGCTGGTGTCCTCTTGGGCATTACCTTGGTCTGGCGGCGAGGACCAGAACCGAGTGACTCTGTTACGCCCACGAGCATAGTGGAGCTTGAGGCGACCTCATCGCCGACGCCCGAACCTTCTCCGATCCCGTCACAGCCCATGACGTACACGGTGGAGTCAGGGGACACGCTGTCAGCCGTTGCTCAGGAGCACAACGTCTCTCTCGAAGCACTGATTTCTGCGAACGATCTGGCAGACCCCGACGTCCTGCAGGTGGGACAGGTCCTGGTCATCCCCGAGGATGAGGAGCCGATATCGGCCGACGTCTCGGTCCAGACCCCCGAACCGGGCTCATCGGCCGACGCTGAGGACCTTCTGATCCCTCCGACGCTCACCCCCGCCGGGCCCTCCCTGGTCGAAATCAGCGAGGCAGTAGGGGTAGGCACCCTGGAAAGCGAGAGCATCTCTCTCGGTAACCAAGGCGGTATGGTCAACCTGGAGGCCTGGACCCTTTCAAGCGCGGCCGGTGAACAGTTCGTCTTCCCTGCCCTGACACTCTTTCCGGAAGGACAAGTGAAGGTGCATTCGAAGACAGGTGAAGACACGCCGCGTGATCTATACTGGGGTCGGACGGAACCGGCTTGGCAGGAGGGGGAGTTGGTGACTCTCCGCGACGCTGACGGCAACGTGGTAGACACCTACATCCTGCCGGAATAGTAGAGTCGCCGACGCAGATCCAGAGACAACCCCTGGACGGTTTGATATCTTAAGATCCGCCACGAGGCTGCAACGTTAGGCCTCGTGGCGTGTTCTTTCTACTGGTGGATCGATAAGTCTAGCTTTTCTTTTAACGGAGGATTTCGTGGAACCTGTCATTGTAATCTTAAACCCGGCAGCCGGCCGGGGCTACGGCGCCAGAGCGGAGCCCGAAGTGCGCGAATGTCTGGAGGCTGAAGGTCTCAGTTTCGATATCGTTCACACCGAGGGACCGTGGCACGCGGCGAAGCTCGCGAAGGATGCAGCTGAAGACGGTTTCAAGACCGTCATCGGCGCGGGAGGGGACGGCACGGCGAACGAAGTCATCAACGGCCTGATGGCAGCGTCGGTAAACGGCACCGAAAGGAGGATGGGCGTCATCCCGGCTGGCTCCGGCAGCGACTTCGCCAGCGGCATCGGATTACCGCTCGACCTTCGACAGGCCTGCCATCATATAGCCCAGCAGAGGGTCAAGACGATCGACCTGGGACGGGTGACGGTTCCAGGACAGGAACCGCGCTACTTCGGCAATGTCGTCGGAATCGGTTTCGATGGAGCTGTCCTGATGCAGACGCTGAACATGAGGCGCCTAAGGGGGCTTCCACTCTATCTATTGGCCGTCCTGAAGACTGTCCTATTAGACTTCAGGACTCCCAGGGTGACCATTGAGTACGACGATCAGCATATGGAACTACGAGTGACGCTGGTGTCGATAGCTAATGGCCAGCGCGAGGGGGGTGGATTCGTCATTGCACCGGGGGCAAGACCGGATGACGGGCTCTTCGACCTCTGTATCGCAAGAAAAGTGAGTCGGTTGACGATACTCCGTCTTCTTCCCCATTTCCTGCGCGGGACGCATACCGACCTGGACCCAGTCACCATGGCTCAGGCTGAGACCGTGACCATCTCTTCGCCCGACGGGCTGGTCGCGCACGTCGACGGGGAGGTTCTCTGCACAGACGCTCCGGAGATCAAATGCGAAATCCTTCCTGGCGCCTTGGAGGTATACAGCTAGGTTCTGTCAGAGTGACGCGTGGTCCGCGCAGGGCTGCAACTACCGTACGACAGCCACTGCACGGACCGGGTCAGATGAGGGGAGCTACACGTCGACTTCTGATGGATCAGGAAGCCCCATCGCGTCCATGTAGGCACTAGAGAAACGGGAGTCCGTGGTCAGTTCGATATACTCGACCTGAGCGGCAATCTCCCTTGCCACGTCACGACAGCGGCGAGAGAGCAAAGCGAGTTTCGCCCCGATCCCGGCGGCATTGCCCACCTGATCAAAGCGATTCAGAGGTAAGGGAGGAAACATCCCGATGGCACGTGCGCTCGCCACGTCGAGATAGGTCCCGAAGGCTCCCGCAACAACGACCCGCTCAACCTCCTCAAGCTCTACGCCTGCCTCGTCGAGGAGAACCTCGACGCCCGCACGGATGGCGCCCTTCGCGAGCTGAATCTCGCTCACGTCCTTACGACTAATGACGATATCGTTCAGCGCCCCGTTTTCACCAGCTGGAACGAGCAGAAACTCCGGTCGGTCGCCCCGTTGGCGAACGCGAGAATGACTGTCCGGCCTCATCGAACCATTCTCCTTCAAGACGCCGATGCGCCGCAGTTCGGCTACACTGTCCAGAATCCCTGACCCGCAAATGCCAACCGGGGATGCACCGTCGATCGTCTGATACTCAATGCGACCGTCGACCATCTTGACCCATTCGATGGCGCCTGGTGCGGCTCGCATCCCGTCGCGAATGTGTGCCCCTTCAAACGCGGGGCCAGATGCTGTGGAGCAGCTCAATAGGCGGCCCTCGACTGCCAGACTGACCTCGGTGTTGGTGCCAATGTCCAGTCCCAAGGTCACCTGTGCGGCCTCGTGGAGCCCGCTGGCCAGCACCATCGACACGTGGTCAGCTCCGACGAAACCAGCGATATTCGGCAGCAGGTGAACATACGCTCCGCGAGCGATGTTCAAGCCGAGATCCCGCGCCTTGACGTCGCAGGATGCGGAGAGGGCCGGTACGTAGGGCGCCACGCCGAGCTGGTCCACGGGTAGGCCCATCACCAGATGGTGCATGCAGGTGTTACCCACCAGGACGGCCTCCAGAATCTCCTCGCAGCCCCGCTCCCACGTATCGCACAATTCGCGGGTGCGGTCCTCGAGACCTCGTACGATAGCCTCTTGAAGCTCGCCACCGTGTCCCTGCCCCTCCATGGCATAGGCGATGCGGGCCATCACGTCCTCGCCGAAGGCAATCTGAGGGTTCATCTCGCCCGATGCCCCCAACGTCTCTCCTGTCTCCAGGTCCACCAGATAGGCAGCCACCTTCGTCGTGCCGATATCAACGGCCAGGCCCAGCGGATGGGTGCCAATCGGTGCTGCCCCGATGACTTCAGGAGAACCCCCACCATCCCGAACGAAAAGTCGAATCTCCCAGTCGTTGGCCCGAAGCTTGGGAGGAATCTCTGCCAACACGACTGGATCAAACTGGACGTTGGCGAGTCCATGTTCCCCACGCAGGGCTTCCTGGAGACGTTTTTCATCAGACCGCAGATCATGCAGCCCCGGGGGTTCCGGATGTACATCATAGGATCGAACAGCCGGGTTGATCTCAACGGTCCGCTCCTGCCCTTCAATCTGTGCACGCTGCGGAGCACTGATCGATTCAGGGGGGACGTCCACTAACACGTCCCCCTGGACCTCAACCTGACACGCAAGACGGTAACCTTCGTCGAGCTCATCCTCATCCAAGAAGTTCGCCTCAGACTTGTTGGGTGGCGAAACGATACCCTCCACCACCCGTATCCGACACGTGCCACAGACACCGGCACCACCACAGACCGCGTTTAGGCCGACACCGGCCTGACGCGCCGCCTCCAGCAAGGTCCTCCCTTCGGCTACCCGTACGCGACGACCTAATGGTTGGAAGTCTACAGTGTGATCAATCGTCATCGACTACCTCTCCTGAGTATTGATGGTCTGCAAACCAGCAAAAGGGCGTTTCAAGCACGGCGACCGTCGAGTTCTGGCGCGCTACGCCTCGACCCGCCAGGGGCAGCGACTCCGCTTCGAACAGAAATCGCACGCCACCGAGTCGGGCCTCATATCCGGGCCCATGCCCATTACGAAGGAGACCGACTTGCGAGGAATCATCAGATAGCTGTCCGTTAGGCGGACTCCGATGTCGTCGGTGGGAAGGTGCTCGAAGACTACCTTCTGCTGCCGGATCGACCAGCCTTCCTGTCCCGGCTGAGCGCGCATGCCCGAACCCCAGTCATGCTCGGCGGCGATTTCTCGCACATCTGCAATAATGGCATCCGATATCTTCCTGAGCGCGGCCACCCCAGCGCCGTCCAACGCCATGGCACGCACTGGATCCTCCGCGAAGAGATGCTTCATACACTCCTCAAGCTCGGGGCCGATGGTGCAGACAGCCAGGGCTACCTTCTCCGCACCGGCCAGCGCCCGTGCGGCCAAAGGTCCCTCAAAGACCGCACCCCCCTCAAGCTCGATCGTCTTGTGGTGGAAGTCCTTCACGGTCAAGACGTGATAGATCCCCCGAGGCTCAACGAGGTCAGAGATGTCGTCGATAACCTCTTCGGCGGAGCCAATGAGCCCCGACCGCGCGCGCTCGGGGTCAATCCCCTGACCTTTGAGGACATCTTCGACATCGAGCGCCATCTGATTGCCACTGAGGCTTACCCTGCGGGCAGCCGGTCTTGTTTTCATTTCCATTGAACACTCCATTACGTCACTATCCTGGTGTAAGGAACCAGACACGAATCTGTGACGACCCAGCGCCAGGAGGAGAATGCCCCAGCCCGGTGCCAGGCACGCTACTTATTCTCTTGGCAGAGTCCGCGGCAGCGCGGGAAGCAGCCAGGGGACGTGATGCGAGGATACCCGTCGGTGGAATCTGGAGAACGGAAGATGTGCGCACGGTCAGAACTGAACCGGCTCCTGCCGCGTCTCGGCGTCGAGGAACTGGGCCAGTCGATCACGGAAGAAGAGCTGGACCGTCCCTGTGGGGCCGTTACGGTGCTTGGCGATGATCACCTCAGCGATGTTCTGCTGCTCCGTATCGGGGTTGTAGAGTTCATCCCGGTAGATGAACATCACAACGTCAGCGTCCTGCTCCAAGCTGCCGCTCGCCCTCAAGTCCGCCAAGATGGGTCGCTTATCGGAGCGCTGCTCAACCGCACGGGAAAGCTGCGAAATCGCCACGAGGGGAACGTCCAGTTCACGGGCCAGCCCCTTAAGGGAGCGCGAGATGTAGGAGACCTCCTGAACACGGCTCTCATTCCGCATATCCCCAGCCGTCATTAACTGTAGGTAGTCGACCAGGATCAGGTCTATACCATGTTCAGCGTGGAGACGTCTCGCTTTCGTGCGCATCTGGAGCACGGAGATGGAGGGCGTGTCATCAATGTAAAGAGGCAGGTCAGACAACCGCCCGGTCGCCTGGACGAACAGAGGCCACTCCCGTTCACGCAACTCGCCAAGACGCAACCGCTGCGCATCGATCCCTGTTTCGGCGGAGACCATGCGCTGCACCACCTGTTCGCTCGACATCTCCAGGCTGAAGATCGCCACGTGTTGACCTAGATCCGCCGCATGCCGCGCCACCGATATGCCCAGCGAGGTCTTGCCGACAGACGGACGCGCTGCAATAAGGATCAGGTCGGAACGCTGCAGACCTCCCAGCAGTCGATCCAGATCGACGAAACCCGTGGGAACACCCAGCGGCTCGTCCTGATGGTCATAGAGATACTCGATGCGATCGTAGTAGCGCCGAATCACCTCCTGGACGGGCGCCAGATCGCGGGTGATGCGGCGCTCAGAGACGCTAAAGAGCGCCTGCTCGGCGCGATCGACCGTCAGATCGACGTCCTGATCTTCCTGGTAGGCATACTGGGCAATCTTGCTCGCTGCGCTGATCAGGCGCCGGCGAATCGCGTTCTGCTCAACGATGCGCCCGTAGGCCTCAACGTGGATCGCGCTCGGTACGGCATTGATCAGGTGTGTGACCCGGGCCGCGCCGCCGATCTCCTCGAGCCGTCCCTGACGCTCCAGCTCGTCACATACCGTGACGAAGTCGATCGGCTCACGCCGCTCGTGGAGTCTCAGGATCGTCTCGTAGATCCAACCGTTCTTCTGGATGTAGAAATCGTCGGGCGTTAGGAAAGGAGAAACGCGGAATAGCGCCTCAGGATCGATGAGAAGGGAACCAAGGACCGCATCCTCGGCTTCAGTATTGTGCGGGACAAGCTTATCCGGCGCTGCCATGAATTACCTCTGGAGTCCGTGAGTCGCTCTCTTCTAGGACGAAAGGTCGTCCAGGTTGAGTCCTTCCACGAAATCGCGGAAAGCTGAGAGGTCCTCTTCATCCTCGCCGCCCTCGGTGATGTCTTTCTCCGGCGTGATGCTTGCCTCTTCCATCACACCTTCGGCTACGAAGATAGGGACGCCTGCACGGACGGCCAGGGCAATAGCATCGGAGGGGCGTGAGTCAATCTCTAGCGTCGTTCCGTCCAGATCCACGGTGATCAGAGCATAGAAGGTGTCGTCACGGAGATCATTGACAAGAATGTGAGAGATATCGCCCCCCATCTCCCCAATCACGTTGTTAAGCAGATCGTGAGTGAGAGGTCGAGAGATATCCACGTTCTTCAGTCGGATGGCGATTGCCTCAGCCTCGTACGGGCCGATCCAGATGGGAAGATACAGCTCGTCCTCAAGAGTCTTGAGGACGATGACTCGGTGCTCCGACATCAAGCTGACGCGAATGCTATCGATCTCCACTTCAATCATGTTATCCTCCTGACAGGGATGCTACCCTGTCCCGATTATACCTGAGCGACTCAGGTTGGCAAATGGCATTCTTGAGTCATGAGGCCTCAGGGTGAAGCAGCATGAGCGACAGCGCGGATCTCAGCTTCCTCTCCCCACCAGGTGAGTATGGAGCAGTGTACAGGGGGCAATGATCTACTCAATTCTTACGGGCGTCACCGGCATCGAGTCCATCGGGTAGCGGTCGCCTCCAGTCTGTTGGGCCGGTAACCGCTCTCCCGTCACCGGATCGTACCACCCCAACATCAATGAGTACCGATCAGGGGCAACACCTTCCAAGGATAGCTCTATCGTATCCCGAACTACCTCGCCCTTGATCCAGCGATTCGTGGGATACGACCAGCGCCGAGGCACAGCATCCGTCTGAGCGACGACGTCCCCGGAAGCCGGATCGCGAAGGTGCAGGAATACCTTGTAAGACCTGCTCATCTCACGCAGCGTTTGCCAGTAAAGCGTGAGGGAGAGCGTATCAGCCGATTGCTGAAGATCATATCCCCTAAGCCGGATGCGGTCTCCAAACGCGGCCTGCGTCAGATGCATCGGCTGCAGTGAAGTCACCTGGATCTGTCCAATATCAACAGCCCGCCCGACAAGCGCCCCATCATAGGCGTCCGCGAGATTCGCGACAAGAGAATACCGCCCCGGTTCAAGAGACAGGGGCACAGAGAGGACGAAGGACCCACGAACCACTTCGTCTGCTTTCCATTGCGATGAGGGCCATTGGGGAGAGAGAGGCGTGCAATGAGGCTCGGTCGCTCTGCCGGCTGGGGAGGCGAGCCTGAGGCAGACGTCATAATCCGCCTCAGGCACTCCGATGCTACCCCATCGGGCGTCCATCCGTAACGCCGCTCCTTGTATTGTTTCGGTGGCGGCGACGGTCGCTCGGATCAACCCCACGTCTTCGCTCAAGGGATGTGCAAAGGTGAAGTCGCGGCCCCACTGTGGATCCGTTCTGTAAACGACCAGGTCTTCATCTTCGTGCATAGGTTCAAAGGTCAACCAGTCACGCCAGTTGAGAAGCTGCGCGGCGCTGGCGAACTCCTTATGGAGAACGACGTAACGTACGTTGGCATCGGCGAGGGTATCCAGTTCGGAGGTTACGTTCACCATCGCGGGATCCATCGTGTTCTCATCATGGAGCTGCTTCAGGAACGGACTGCTCTCCAAGAAAGCAAACGCTTCCCGAGGTGGCCGTGCGATCTTCCCCTCCACCAGAGGCTTCTGGTGCTTGATCTGATAGAACATATACCGCTTGTTGTACGTCTGCAGACCGACGGGCAGGTCCATTACCGCGAAGCCCCCCGGCTCCTCAGACAGACACTCATACCAATCCGGCGTCACTGGACGTTCAGTGTGATAGGGAACAAGGCTGTACTCTATCAGAATGAGCGCCGCCAGTATACCCACCAGGAGAGCCGATAGCTTCCGCGATCGACGCCGCACAAGGGCGGTCACTCCCAGGGAGACGAGCAGCGCCACCGGCAGCGCCAGGAACAGGTTGAACCGATTCGGAACGCGCACAGCCCGTATGAAGAATAGATCTCCCACTAAACGATAAGGCATCGGGACTCCCGGATGGAGCTTCCCATTGACTCGCAGTTGTGGTCCGAGGGAAAGAGCGGTGTAGGCGGTCCCCGCCAGCAGCCAGAGACGGGCAGTCTTCCAGCGTGTCACGACCCCGTAGAAGCCCACAATCAGAACTGTGTAGCCTAGGAACGGGACGTAAACCTTGTTGTGGGTGAAATTCTCGTAGAGTCGCGCCACTCCGTCGTTCCACAGAGGGTGATAGGGTGTAGGCAGGACATATGCCAGCAGGTCGGTCTGCCCACTAGCCTCCTCGGTGAAGAGCACATCGCTGGGATCGTCTCGGGCGAGAAACGCCCTGGCAACCGGTATGCCAAGCGGAGCCATCAGAGCTCCAGCTAGCAATCCCGTGAGAAGCAGGAGGCCAATTGTCCGCCTATTCCAAAGAGCTTTCTCTCGCGCGAGCCTCCACGCCAAGTAGAGGGCGAAAAGCACCGCGGCCATAAAGAGCAGCTGCCAGCGAGTCAGACCGACCAACGCCAGGAAGAGCCCTGCCAACAGCGCATCCTTCACGCGCTGCTCATCCAACGTGCGCCCGAGATAGAGCAGAACCAGCGGAGCCCAGCAGGTCACCTTCATATTAGGATGGCCAAACTGAGACATCGCGTAGGGCCAAAAGGCATACACCAGCCCCCCGACAAAAGCTGCCGGCAGGGAGTCGACCCACTCACGGGCCAGCAAGTACATCGCGAACCCGTTCAGCGTCGAGAAGATGAGAAAAGTCAGGCTGTAGGCTGCGTTACCACCGACAAGGAACTGGAGCGGAAGCCAGAGAGCGATATTCACCCACGCAATATTGTGAAAGATGAGCGAAACGCCCTGAGGAAAGAATAGGAGGTGGGTGTTGAGAGGATCGTGCCCCTCAGTGATAGCGTGCTTGATCCACCAATACGTCCAACGGTGAGTCCATAGGTCCACCGTCCCGCCGGGCACATGGGTGGAGAGGCGAGCAACGACCGGCCACGTCATCAACGCTGTCAGCACAGCGTAGCCAGCCAGGGCTAACCACGTGGTCTGGTCGCCAGGAAGTGATCGTCGGAACCGTCGGAGTCGAGACATAGCAGCGCCTAGGGTTCGGCCACCGCGTACACGGTAGTCTTCACCTGGAGCGTAAAGCGCCCTTCCTCTTTCACGCGCTCCCATGCGTGCTTCGTAAGGAGCGAGCGCCTAAGCCAGTCTCCGGTGTCGTAGAGGTCGACGTACAAGACTTTCTGATTAACTGGCTCAAGCATATCACTCATCTCACCGGCGTAGACCCACCAGACGGGCGCACCCCAAGGTGCTCCTTCAAAGGCCACCACATACCGCACACCGCTTGCCCGAATCTCCTCTCGCAGCAATTCGATGTTCTCTGGAGAGGCGTCTTTCAGGAGGGCCGACGGCAGAGAGATATCCTCAAAGCGCGTACCTGGAGGAACCTCATGGGTGCCGAGGTGCCAGGTGAGGGCCCAAGGGCTCAACTGGTCCCAGAAGTTGATCACGAAGAAGCGTTCTCCAGCCGGAACTTGGCTCTGAATCCATGCTGCGAGGGTCTTCAGCTTGGGGTGGGTCTCATAACTCACCTCCATCAGCGACGGATAGGTTCTGTAGCGTTCGACCAAGACGGGAATCGCTGCAAGGAGGCTGACCAGGACGAGCAAGGCCACCAGCTTCCGCCATCTTCTCAAGGGTGACTGATGCCAGCGGTTGAGGCAGGCAACCATCATCGCTCCCGTCAAAGCGTGCGCGGCCGGCACAAACGTGGAGATGAAGCGAGGAGACTTGGGGAAGTTGAGCGTCATCTCTCCCATTCCCACCGCGAAGTAGATCAGAAAGAGACGATAGACGGGCCTCCGCCAGCGCCCAACAGCCCATATCACGCCAATCAGCATCACCAGCGCAAACACCGGCGACGGCGAGTAATGAAGCGCGATACTGCGCGGATAGAAGAGCAGGGTTTGCAGGCTCCAAGATCGATGCGAGGGCTGCGCCGTGGCGTACGACCAGAACTCGGCGATCTTATACGGTTTTGCAAACCACACCGCTATGATCAAGATGAAAGGTCCGAGAAGCCAGACCCACCGTCGCCCTAGAACCCGAATCAGAGTCCCCTGTCTCCGTCTCTCGGCCTCACCTTGGCCGAATAGGAGCTGAGAGACTTCCATAAGGCCGACTGTGGCCACAGCTGCGACTCCGTACGTATACTTGGTCAGGAACGTTACAGCTAGCAGAACACTCGTGCCAGAAAGCCTGGCCGCGGTGGGTTTCTCTAGTGCTCTGACGTAGAGCCACAAGAACCCGAAAGTCGCCAGCAGGCCGGGCACCTCCATCATCACCAGCGCGGATGTGATCAACAGGAACTGCGAGGTAAGCGTCAAAGCCACAGCGATGCCGCCGACTAGCCAACCCCAATGCTCATCCAACTCCCGGCTCGTCAGGTAGATCATCACAAGAGCCAGTGGCAGGCAAGCCAGGCTGAACGCCCGGGCCACCTGGGCCGACGCACCAAAGGCTAAGAACGTGACCGCCTTCAGCACTGAGAAAGCCGGAGGATAGAATCCCTGCCCGTAAACGGTGCTGACAAAGGCCTTGAGATCGCCCGCCCGGAGATCGAGCATCATCGCCAACGCGCTGTTCGCGTGAATAGCTTCATCAGCGTCGAAGGGATAGCCCTGAAAGGTCCAGATCGTCCTCCCAACCAGCGCAACGACCAGGAAGACGATCAAGATCAAGATCACCGACCCCACTCGACGTCCCACGGTCCGCCAACGTGCCGGCAGCATCTCAGGAATCACGGCTGTCCTCCAACCGACACTGTCTTCACACGGACGGCGTCAGCACCATCGGGGGTGAGCAAGCGCCCGCCTTGAGGCGTATATAGTCCAGCGTAAATGGTGTAATCGCCTGGCGGCGCATCCACGGGAACCGCAAGCACCCTTTTGTCACGGATGATCTCGCCATCGACCCAACCCGTAGTGGGACGCGTCCAATCCACGGGAACACCGTCTGACTGGTGGAGCAGTGCGCCATCCGGGCCGGTCAGGTGGAGAAAGACGCGGTAGGAGGTCGCGGTCTTCCCAGCAGCGCGCCAGAACAGTGTGATAGTCAAAGACGTTCCAGGGTCCGCCTGCTCTGCTTCGGGACTTATGTCGGCGCCAACCAGGGTAGCGACCTCGCCCAGCGGCTCGTTGATCTTGACGTCGACCGAGGGCTGGGCGAAGGTCCGCTGGGGAGCGGTCACAGAAACCGGTGACACGGCAACGGGCGAAGCGGAGGTGTCGGAGAGAGAAACGGTCCAGGTATAGGCAGCCGTCTTGAGATCGGCAGGAAGCTGGACCCGATGCTGGCCGCGCCAGACATCGGCAGCCTGCCAGTCCGAGGTAGGGTGCCAGGGTGCAACAGGAGAGCGAACGTATTCGGCCACCGGTGAACCATCGGGGCCAACCAGAGCCAGGCGGAGCTTACGATCCTCGTCTAGCTGCTGATCAGCGCGCCAGAACGAGGTCACGAAGACAGATTCCCCTGGGGCAGTTTCGTCCCGGTCGAAGTCGATGCCCAGCAACGTCAGGGGCCCGAAACGTGCGTCAATGCGATGGCCGATAGCAAGACGTTCCGCATCGACGGCGCGTCGCGGCGGTGTGAGGGTCACCTGTCCCAACGTCAGGTCCGGGGCAACGGGTTGTCCCTCCTCACTCAGCACCGAGAGGGGCGCCAGCGTCTCTCGATCGAAAACGGTGAGAACAACATCGTATCGACCGGGGGGCGTTCCAGGTGAAGGCTCGACCTCGTGGCTGTCCACAGCATAGCGGCCCGGCTCCCACACCGTCGTGGGCGGCGAGCCCTGGTAATCCGTGGGACGGAAGCTGTCTTTGGTGCTCCATCGAAGCCCCTGCGGCCCGACAAGGTGGACCACGCTCTGATAGCGCTGTGATGGCTTCTGCCGCACCGTCCAGTAGAGATCGACCAGCAGAGCATCGTCGGCCGGCATCTGCCTCGCCGGTCCATCCACCCCCAGCTCATATCCAATCAGCGTCAGTCCGTCAGCATACTGTTCGTAGAGAGGATGCGTGACAGATGGGAGCCTGCCCTCCTCCGTCAACGCGGGGTGCCGGAATGGGGTTCTCATCTGATCAACGACCGCTAGCTTGAACAGAAGCAGGGCAACAGCGGTGACGAGAAGGCTCAGACGAACCTCGGGCCGCTCAGTAGATCCTAAGCTCGAAGCCGCCATCGAGACGGCGTCTCCGGGGGCGACGATGCTGGAAGCACTGACCCCAATCAACGCCAGCAGAGCCAGGACCGACACCCCGTCCGCTGCGAGACGCACTCGCGTCTCTCCGAAGGAGACGCTCACCACGTGTCGGCCGGCGGGGACCTCAAACATGAGCAGTCCTTTCTTGTCAGTCGGCCTGACCTCCACCCGTTCTCCGTCCACGAAGGCTCGCCACCCGGGGAAGTAGAAGGTCCGGTAGCGAGCGTGAAAGGCCTGTGGCGAATCGACAACGATTTGCGCCTGGTTCGGACCGTACTCGGCATCCAGGACCCGCGCTCCATCCGGCAGGACACCTGCATCAAAACGCTCCACCCGCTCATTCTCGGCGTATTGGGCCTCCAGCGGCGACGCCTGAGGGCGTTGTTCCACCCAGACAGGGAAATAGGCCCCAACAGGATCCACCCCGACCAGGCCGCTAGCGCGCTCATAGTAGTGAACGTCCCGGATCGTGGGATAGCGCTTGGTCGGGCAGTAGCCCGTGGCCGGATAGCTCGAGGGCAGGGCGACCAGGATCAGGGCGATGACCAGGGCCGAGGGGAGCAGGCCGAACGCAACAGAACCGAGTCGCTCGCCATCGGTCCAGCGGCGCGTCAGTCGGTTCTGGAGAGGTAGGAGCACGGCTCCGGCGAGCAGGGCAACCGGCAGAGCGGCCCGACCCACAAACCGCCAGGGGAACTGGACGAAGGGCAGGAGCGGCATAGTCTCCCAGAGCCAGACTGACGCTGGCGTACTCATGAAGACGAAAAGAACAGCTGTCCCGGCAAAGAAAAGGAGGCTCCCTCGCTGTTCCCGGAGCTTGCGGCTCTTCTCGGCTCCGTGACCACCCCGTTCTGCCTCCTGGGAGTCGGGTGAGTATCCAGAGCCCTCGTGCTTGGTGGGGAGAACCATGCCGACGACGAAGCCTATGCCGCCCAGTAGAGACGGGACCGCCCCCAGCCTGACCTCCAGCGGCGGGTTCATCAGCGAGGTGTCGAAAGGCTTCGAAAGAGCGAACACCTCAGCGAGTCCGACGAAGTTGTGATGGAAGTCATTGTTGCGCGTGGCACCGGTGAGATAGAGCTGCACGTACTCTTTCTCGGCCAGCGCCGGGAACCAGAAGAAAGCCGTCAGTGCGAGGGCTAGTACAAACGCTAATCCCGTCGGCTTCCACGCCGCTCGACCGCGGTAGATGAACCAAAGGACAGCTAGGTAGGCAAGTAGAAATGGGGTGAACAGCAGACTGGAAATGTTGTGACCGAGGTAGAGAAGAGACAAGGCTGCGACGGACACCAGGAACCACCGCCGCCCGCTCCTGAGCATCAGCCTACGGAAGGCCCAGAGGATAAAGGGCATCAGAGCCAGCGCCACTGACTCCGGCGCGTTGCCTCGGACCAGCGCGTCGAGCAGTTGATAGGGCGCGTAGGCGTAGGCCACCGCCGCTACGACGCCAGGGAGAGGCCCAAAAAGGTCTCGTGCCAACAGGTAGGCCCCCAAAGCGGAACCGACGATGCTCAGCGCATAGAGCAGGTTGAGAGCCCAGGGAAGCGGTAGGCCCAGGAGGTAGAGGCCCAGCCCCAAGTAGTAGGAAAGCGGCGCACGATAGTTGAAGAAGGGAAAGCCGTAGCCGAAGGCCAGATCTGGCATCCAGCGAGAGAATACGATGCCGTGCTCGACGGCATAACGCAGGGCAACCGTGCGAAAGTAGTGGAGGCCGCCGTCGTGGGTACAAGGGCTGGTCCCGCGCAGCAGCGGAACGACGGCAATGCCGCATAAGGATACCACAATCAATACGAGCGGCAGTCTGCGCGCGATCAAACCCAGTCGGCGCTCAGTCACTTGGGCCTCCCGACACGGCGATCTGAGTTGGAAGGACAGCCTCATCGTCACCAAGCAGGATACCAGAGCTGTCCGTGACTGGTAGCCGACCACCGTAGGCGGGGTCGTAGAAGCCGATGACGATGCGGTGAGATCCGGGCTGGGCGTGGCCCGCCACAGGCAGAGCAACCTCATCGACGATCACCTGTCCGGCAGCCCAACGGTTCGTCGGTGCAGTGCCGCCACCCGGCGTGCGATCCACCTGTCCGCGGAGCTCTCCGTTCGGTCCGCGAAGATGCACGAACAACGTGTAGGGATGCTCAGTGGGACCATCCGCCCGCCAGTACAGGGTCAGCCCCACGTCTTCACCGGGACTCGTCTCCGACTTGCGCAGGTCATACCCGACAAGGTGGATAGTCTCTCCAAACGTGAGATCAAGCTCCTGGGCGGGCTGCTGGGGCAGCGCGAAGGTGCGTTCTTGAGCAGCGACGTGCACCATACCCAGTGTCTGGGCCCGCTTCCAGAGCCCTGGGTCCTCTTTCCCAATCACGTTTAGCGTCAGTTGATAGGCCGCCGGAGATAGCTCGGCAGGAACCTGGAATCGATAATAGCTGCGAAACCGATCACCAATCTCCCAGCGCGACAACGGGTAGGGACTCAAAGGACGAACGACCTCGTGGACAACCTGACCGGCAGAATCGATCAGTTGAAAACGAACGTCGTAATCGGACTTGACTGCCATCTCGGCTCGCCAGACCAGGGAGAACTCCAGCATGTCGCCAGAGAGAACCTCGTCCGCCGGGGGATCAAACCCCGTGAGCGTCAGGGGGCCGGCTGCCACCGCGAGCGACCGACTCACATCAATCTCTGGTCCATCACTCGCGTGAGCATGCCGCGTCACGTCGACCTCGCCGAGGGGAACCCGCGTCCCAGCAAAGGCTCCGCTTCCATCGGTCGCCCCCAACCCCGCTCCGGAGACGTCATCGTAGACGCGGACTTCAACAACATAGGGTCCTGGGGGAATCCCTGGGGGCAAGTTGATCTTGTAGCTGAAGTCCGTCCACTCCCCGACGGGCCAGGTGGATGTGGGGAAATCGACGTCGTTGCGGATCAGTGACCCGACGGAGGTCCAGGCATGGCCGCTGCCGTCGCGGAGCGTCACCACAGCGCGGAGATCGCCCTCAAGCTCGCTTACCGCTTGCCAGCGTAGAACTACCCTCAAGTCATCGGACCGCGTCACCGACGTCGGGGACAGGCCGTCTATCAAGGCTAACCGTCCCCCATAGATTGCTCGGTGAGAGGAAACGGGCTGGGTAGCCTCCTCCGTCTCCACCACGTACCGGGTCACCGAGCCGTCAGCGACGGTGGTCGTGGTGATAGGCTCACCGACGTCGCCCAGCCGCCGCTCCAGATGCGCCGCCGTGATGGGGGAGCCAGCTGGCGAGGCAACCCTCCAGACCGATCCGCCATCGCCAAGCTTCTGCTTCAGATAGTGAGCCATCGCTTCCTCGTCCGGCAGCGAGGCGACTGAGAGTAGGGTCCCCGGGCCTTCATACCGGCGGAGGAGCGGCGTGTCAGCGTCGAGCAGAATCAGATCATCCGGCGCAGCGTGGTCCGCCAGATAGTCAGCCTGACGGAGAGGCGCTGTGTTGGTCAACACAACGGCGTGGCTGAGCCCTCTCAGGCTGGCGGTGTAAGCCACGGGGAGATCGAACCTAGGTCGAGGGACTTGCGGAACGTCGCGCACCACGTAGTCAGCCTTCGCCGCGTGCTCCAAGGGAACTGTGCGCCCAACGAAGACGGTCCCGAAGGACGGAACGGAGGAAGCTGCGACTGTCAGGCTTCTGGCATCAGGGCGCTGGTTCAGCCAGCGGGCCGCAGCCCCCATACCCTCCCCCCAATCCGTCGAAAGAAGACGCTTACCCGTCCAAGGCCCCCCCAAAAGAGGATTGAGACCGGTCAACGGATAGGCAGCAAATGGCAGGAGTAAGAGAAGCTGCAGCAAGATAATGAAGAATGGTCTCAGCGCGGGCGAACCCAGTCTTGCACGCTGGCCGTCTGATAAGAAAGACGCGGCTATCACCGTCAGCGGCTGAACGGCTGGCAGAAGGTAACGTTGATAGCGCTTGACGTTCGGGGCCAGCAGGAGGATGTAGCCCAGACTGAACAGAGCGAGCCACACCAATCCCTGAGGCCAGGGCTCACCTTTGAGCAGGACCCAGCCCCCCCAGAGAAGGCCGATCAACACCAGAGGGTTAAGACGGAAGGGGAGCGCAACCGCATAGAACTGCGGTCCATGTTGCACTCCCATTTCTCCTGCGAAAAAGGTCGGCATGAGAGCCGTTGTCGACTCACGAAAAGGGGCGGCAACCAGATCACGGACTGTTTCTAGAGGACTTCCCCAAAGCGCTGGGTAGAGAGCGACGTAGATGAGAACGAGAGACAACCCCCAAAGGAACAGCCAAGTGACCATCCGTGAGAATCTGATTCGACCAGATAGCCAAGCCGAGATCAGAACGACCCCGGTGAAGATCGCCAGATACGCTCCCAGGCTCTTGGTGAGTAGGGCAAGCCCCCCGGTCGCGCCGCTGACCAGAGCCCAGGTGCCGGACCTCGGGTTACCTTCCAGGGCCATCAACAGCGACAGAACAGAAAGCATGCAAAAAGTAGCCAGCAGGCCGTCGGTATGAAGGAGACCTGAGAGCCCCACAACGAAAGGGTCAAAAGCCAGCAACCCGACAGCGAGGAAAGCCGTTGAGTGGTTAAAGAGGCGTTTCACCAGGCAGTAGATGGCCACCAAACCTACACCATTGACGAAGGCAACCCCGACCCGGCCTGGGGCCAGAAAGAAAGCCAGGTGGGGAAAAGCCCGGCCGTTTTCCGGCGCCAGCCAGGCTAGACGTCGGATCCAGCCCAGGTGATGAGCGCTCTCGATGGGATGGAGCCACTTCCGAACCGTCACTCCAACAGCTCCCAGCCACATCGTTGTCACGCCGGGGTGTCCGGTAGAGGGGATCGAAGCCCAATCCCGCGCCTTAAGGGCATTAGTGAAGCGGACAGACCGCTCGACCCAAGCGGGCTCATCGGGCGTCACGTAGCGGCCGAGGGGAGCGAGTCGGAACAGGAAACCCAGGGCGACCAGCAGGAAGAGCCCGATGTTCAGTAGATGCCTCCGTTCCAGGCCGAGAAACCTAGTCTTCGATATCATCGTGAGGTTCTCTAGCTCTTGTCACGGAAAAGCTCTCAGGCAGTCCTCCATCGAAGCTCCAACAATACCGGTTGGGGGGCTCGGAGACGGCAGGAGAATGCTGTCGAGCCATAGCTTCCACGCAGACTGATCGGGACCGCAAAACCCTCACCGAGCCTCCTCTTCTCAGCCCAGGTAACCCAGAGACCGCAGCCGTTCCTCTACCTCAGCAGTCTCCTCGTGAGAGAGCCCCTCTTCAGCACCGGCTTCGATCGTCTCCACCGACTCGTACTCCACCGGGCGATCGATGCTGAGAGCAGAGGTCAGTACGTGCCCATCCATATCCTCCGGCACGGGCAAGCCCATTAGATGAAGGATCGTCGGTGCTAGATCCATGATATGAGCGCCTCTGATTGCCTGATCGGCACGAACGCCAGCGCCCCAAGCAATCAGAATGCCGTGTCGGCGGTGACAGCCTGAATCGCCTCGAATCTGTCCCGTAACGACGTGTCGGTCAGCGGCGAACAGTGGGAAGGCGATAGCCCGATACCCATCGAGCACCAGATGGAGGTCGGCACTGCGAGACGCATAGGGGCCGTGAACGACTTCGCGACCTGCAATGACTTGGTCGACCATCGGTTCACCTGTCTCAGGATGGCGAAGCTCCTCCAGCGCCTCGATGACGCGCTGGAGCGCGGCCTCGTATTGAGCCCCCGACTCGACAATCCCTTCTGGTTCACGCCCCTTCAAGTTGATGTAGATCTGGCCCACGTGACCGATCGAGTAAGCTATGGTCCGGGACCAGTCCACGTCGTCAAAGGAGAGAAACTTGCTTACGACCTTGTTGCGCGCCGACTTGGAGACCTGCCAGACATAGTTTTGAAGTCCGGCCCCCTCAATCAGACGCCAGATCGAAGCGGGCGTTAACCCCGCGTTGAAGAGGTTCGCCTTGAGCCGAGTCCAAGCCCCCCTCTTGAGCTTCATCAAACCCTTCTCCAGAAGAAAGAGGTTCAGGTTAATCGAATTGATGAGAGATCCAAAGCCATGATCGGACATCACAATGACAGTGGCGTCATCGCCCACTCGCTCCAGCATCCGGCCGATGTAGCTGTCAATTCGCTGGTAAACCCGCTTAAATGACGGCCCGAAACGAGCAGCGAGTTTCCGATCGTATCGCGGATGCGATGGGTCGATGAGCTTCCAGAGGGCATGCTGAAGCACATCCGTGGCCTGGAAATGGAACATCGAGAAGTCGGAGGGGTGGTCCTCCATCAGCCGCAATGCATACTGTCCACGCCGATCAACAAGGTCCAGCAAGTCGGCCAGGAAACCCTCTTCATTGCCTGGTTTATACTGAACATCCGGAGCGATCCGATAAGGCTCCAGCTGTTTGGCGTATTGATCGAGGAACCTGGTGGGATACGTGAAGTCACCCGTCATCGGCGACAACATCCCGCCGATGATAAAGCCGTTCACCGGCTGGGGGGGATAGGTGACAGGCACGTTCATAATGCCGACTTTTCGACCGGCTCTCGACAGGATCTGCCAGAGTGTCGGAGCACGGAGTGAGGAGGCATTAACCAGTTCAAACCTACCGCCCAGAGGACGTATGAAATCGAATACCCCATGTTTCCCAGGGTTCTTCCCGGTGGCAAACGTCGGCCAGGCCGGCGAGGTAACCGGCGGAAGCGTCGATTCCAACGGTCCATAAGCCCCCTGGGCCATCAACCGAGCCAGGTTAGGCAGGTCTCCGTCGTCCGCCCAAGGGCGTATCAGATCAGAAGTCGCCCCGTCGATGCCAATCGCCAGAACGCGACTCATGCTCCCTCACCCTCGGCTCCGGTCTCAGAAGACCCCTGCGCTTCCAGCACGCGACGGACAACGTAGATCGGTTTCCCCTGCGCTTCGTGATACGTGCGGGTGAGGATTTCCCCTAGCAGGCCCATCATCAAGAACTGAACCCCGAGCACGATCAGCAGGACAGACAGCATCGTCCACGGACTGGTGCCGATCCGAAAGCTTCGGAACGCCTCCTGACCATAGAGAACCCCCCGCAGAAGCTTTGCTCCAACCAGATAAAGTCCAATCAGCCCTCCCACGCCTCCACTGAGTAAGCCAAAAGACCCGAAGAGCTGCATAGGGCGTTTGGAGTAGCTGAGCAAGAAGGAGACCGTCACCAGATCAAGGAGCACTCGAGGCGTGCGAGCCAAGGCCCCATATTTCGATTCGCCGGCTCGTCGCTGCCGATCTCTCACCGGCACCTCCGATACCCTGACGCCTATCAGGCTGGCTATCTCGGGGATGAACCGATGAAGCTCGCCATAGAGATTCATCTGTTTAACCAGGTCGTGTCGCATCGCCTTCAGCGAGCAACCTCGATCGTGGAGATGGATGTCACTGGCATTAGCAATCAGCCAGTTGGCAATCATCGAGGGCAGTCTCCGGGTGAGGAGAGGCTCTTTGCGGTCCTTTCGCCATCCATTGACCAGATCGTAGTCCCCCTGTTCCATCACCTCGAGCAGCCTCGGGATGTCGGCCGGGTCGTTTTGACCATCGGCGTCCATGGTGACGATCACCTCGCCTCGGGCGTAGTCAAACCCAGCGTCGAAGGCAGCCGTCTGGCCGAAGTTGCGTCGGAACTCCACGATGCGCAGATGCGGCTCGTCCTCCTGTAGCCGACGCAAGACACCTACACTGCCGTCAGAGCTACCGTCATCCACGGCTACGATCTCGTATGTACGCTGCAGACTCTTGAGGATCCCCGTCGTCTCCGGGATCAGGTCCGGCAGAGAACCGGCCTCATTATAAACCGGCAGCACTACAGAGATGTCAATTGAGCGTTCTGATCGTACCATTCTGGTCTCCGAATCTGGACGGCACAGGCTGAACAGTCAGAGGATGACGCCCCTAAGGGTCCGTCATGCCGATTTCCACATTCCTGGCACCACTTCGGTGCACCATAACACACTCCTTTGAGCGATCAACGAGTCTTAGGGCCGCGTAGCAATTCCTCCACCCTGCTTCGATCAGCCCGAGCGGTCAGATCATAGCTTAACGGAGCGACGGAGACGACACGGTCAACAGCCAAGGCGTAGATGTCTGAATCGGGCTCGGTGCGCTCTGGATGCGGAAGAGGTTCGTAGTCGATGACGGTTGGCTTGGTGAGATCATCCCTCTCGGGTGAGACGGGCGCGAAGTACGTATGCCGGGAGACGCGAGTCAGCCGCCAGGCCGTATCGGGCACAGCATCCGCAGGCACATCCACCTTCAGGACGTCAACGTCAAAGGGCAGCGCAACCTCAAGCAGGTAGCGCGCAAACCGACGAGTGAAGTGGACAGCGGCCTTGAAGTCCACATCTTCAGAGGGACGAAGGTGCATCCGTTTTGGGGTCTGCACAGAGACCGCCAACGCAGGCAAGCCATTGGCTGCCCCTTCCAGTGCAGCCCCTACCGTCCCAGAGACGGTGACATCTGCCCCTACGTTCTCACCATAGTTGATTCCGGAGATGAGAAGATCGGGTTTCCTCGGCGCTATCTCCAGCAGCGCGTGCAGCACGCCAGCCGCTGGAGAGCCATCTACCCGATAGGCCTGCAGTAGCCGCCCATCCACGTCGAGAGGATAGACCGATATCTCTCCTCGAAGATCGTGGGGGAGGCTCCTACCGGCCCCGGACCATTGACGGCTCGGAGCGACGACGAGAACGTCACCGAGGGGAACCGCAGCCCGAGCCGCAGCTCGGAGGCCCGGTGACTCGATCCCGTCGTCATTCGTGATGAGAATCAGGGGCGTCGTCTGATCGCGTCTAAACACGCCGCAATGATAACAAGGTTGCGGGTTTTCGACAAGATGCGGAAGTGCGCAAAGTCAGGAGGATCCCGCAGCTGTTGCCATAACAGGAACCACCAGGCGCAAGGCGGACCTTGTCGGGATCGCCAAGGGGAGGATGATTAGTCGAGTCCCGCTGCCCTGTTCTCCTCGTCAGCTAGACGGATACCTTCCTCCTCGTCCACCGAGAGGAGCAGCGCGCCGCCGACGATGAAGAAGACCACCAACGAGACGATGCTTAGCCGACTCGATCCGGTCAGTTGACCCACTACGCCGAAGATCGCCGGTCCCAAAATCCCGGAGAACTTGGAGCTAACGTCATAGAAGCCGAAGAACTCTGCCGTCTTCGCTTTCGGCGCAAGCCGACCGAATAGCGATCGACTGAGAGCCTGAGCCCCGCCTTGAACCGTGGCTACCATAAAGGCCAGGATCCAGAAGTGGAGACTGGTCTGTATGAAGTAGCCGCCGATGGCGATCAGCGTGTAGACGCCCAGAGCCAGCACGATGGACCGTTTTGCCCCCAGCCGGCGTGCCAGCCAGCCGAAGGCAAAGGCAAAGGGCACCCCGACGAACTGAACAGCAAGAATCGCTCCGATCAGGTCGGTGCTTTCGAGGCCTATCTCCTTGCCGAAGATCACAGCCATCGTGATGATCGTGCCGATCCCATCATTGTAGAACCAGAAGGCGATCAGGAATTTGAAGAGTTCGCGGTAGTGTCGGACCTCCCGAAAGGTCCGAGCCAAGCGCTGGAAGCCGGCCCGCAGCGGGTTGGGACTCTCGCCTTCCCGCTGGATGAAGGGAGGCTCGTTCACTCGACGCAAGAGAGGAATACTGAAGACCCCCCACCAGATGGCCACGCTCAGAAACGAGAGGCGAGAAGCAATCTCGGCATTGGGTAAGCCAAACCAACCAGGTTGCAGGATCCAAGCCAGGTTGATGACCAGAAGCAGACCGCCCCCAAGATAGCCCAACGCGAAGCCTTTCGTGGAGACCTGATCGATGTCGTCAGCGCGAGCAACGTGAGGCAACAGCGAGTCGTAGAAGACGATGGATCCAGAGAAGCCAATCCGCGCGAGGATGTAGAGACCGGAGGCCAACAGCCAGTCACCAGTGCTGACGAAGACGAGAAGTCCCGTGAAAAGAATGCCAATTCCGGCGAACCCGCCGAGAAAACGCTTCTTGGCTCCACTGTGATCGGCAATGGCCCCGAGAACCGGAGCCGCGAAAGCCACCAACATCATCGCCGCTGTGTTGGTGTAGCCCCAGTAGCTGCTTGCCTGCACAGGCTCCAGCGTTCCGCCGGCCACCTCACTGTAGAAAGTAGGCAGCACGGCAGCCATGATGGTCGTGGCGAAGCCGCTGTTGCCCCAGTCATACATGCACCAGGCGTTAATGGTCCTGCGATAGCCGTTTCGAAGCTTCGATTTCACCTAGAGGCCTCCTTCATTGGTTTTGGCCATTTTACCATAACAGATCGAGGCGCCAAAGCCGGGACAGCGCCCTACATCTGGGATACTGGTACGCTGTCCTCTCGTGAACCGCAGAACGGACCTTTGACTTATCGCCTGGACCGGCATATACTTGCCTGGCTTGAACCAACTCAGGGCGCTTCTTGCGTCTCTTCCCAGCACCTTCGAGGCGACAGATCGTGCCAGAACCCTGATCCTTCGATCGACAAGTGCGAGGAGAGGTCTACTCATATGATCAAGCTGCTAATCGTCGGGCCTAACGGGTCCATGGGACGAGCACTGGTGAGATCAGCCGTGGCAAATGCCAGCATCGAACTGATCGGAGGCGTCGGGCCAGAGGGCCGGGCTTACATCGGCAAAGACCTGGGGTTTCTCGTCGGCTTGGGACGCCGCGTCGGGGTCCGCGTAATGGACAGCATGGAACCCTTCATCGACGAATCCGACGTCGCGCTGGAATGCACGAAACCAGAGGTATCAATGGCTGTCTTGAAAACGTGCCTGGAGCACGGGAAGGGCTTCGTGACGGGCACCACCGGCTTCTCCGCCGAACAGGCGGCAGAGATTGAGGGCGCGGGGGATACCATCCCCGTCTTACGCGCCTCCAATGGCTCACGGCTTGTCCACTTGCTGTTCGATTTGATCCGCATGGTAAGTCGAGAAGCTGGTGCGGATGCCGATATCGACATCATCGAGATGCACAGCCGGACGAAGCGCGATGCACCCAGTGGGACGGCTAAGCACATCGGAGAGATCATCGCCCGGGAGTTGGGACACGACCTCAGCGAGGTCGCGGAGTACGGCAGGCACGGTTCAGGTGTTAGAGCGCCCAATACCATTCAGTTCAGCGCCATCAGGTCCGGAGGCATTACCTCGACCCATCAGGTGATCTTTGGCTTCCAGCATGAGCGGCTCGAACTGACGCATCGCGCCTACAGCACCGAGGCCTTTGCAGAAGGACTGATCGAAGCTGCTCTCTTCGTCGCCGGGAAGAACAGGGGCTCCTTCACCCTCCAGGAAGTCCTCGCAGCAGATGCAAGTCGAGGGATGCAAGAGGTGGTGCAAGAGACAGGGTCCGCGCGAGTCACTCCCATCGTCTCCATCGTTGGCCACTCGGGCAGCGGCAAGACGACGCTGCTGGAGAAGCTCATTGGCGAGCTGAAGCAGCGTGGCTATCAATTGGCCGTCATCAAGCACCATCACCACCGCGGGCTTCAACTCGACGAGCCCGGTAAGGACTCCTGGCGCTTCACGCAGGCCGGGGCGGACCACGTCGTCCTCGCGGGGCCAGACAGAGCAGCACACCTGCGCACTTACTCTGAGGAACCCTCGCTGCAACAGGTTGCCTCCGGCATCCGCGACGTAGATCTGATCCTCACGGAGGGCTACAAGCACGCCGACGCGCCTAAGGTCGAGGTGAGTCGAGGCCAGACGACCTTAGTCGCTGACCCGGACCATCTAGTTGCCATTGCCACCGATCGCCCGTTCGAGGTGGACGTGCCCCGATTCGATCTCGATGAAGTGAATCGACTGGCCGACTTCATAGAGACGCGGTTTCTGAAGTAGACCCGGTCAGTCCGCCTGGGAGGAGGGGGCCGTCGCCTCCTCCCAGACCGGTGTCCAATTCCCAGCCACCTCGGTCTAGACCTCAGCGGTCGTCGGGCCTGTCCGCTCCCCTCTCAAAAGGCGAAGCCCCCAGATCCAGATCGCCCCTAGGCCGAATAGCACAATGGCTAGCTTGACCAGCCACCCCAGGATCGGGACAGCGGTGACGATCACGATGATCACCACGCCTAGCAACATCGGCCACCAACGATTCGCCTCGGCCCGCGAATCCAGCGCTCCGAAGATCATCTGCCCCAGCAGGAGAGCGATGATGATCGTCGTCACATAGCGCCAGATGAGACCGAAGGTCAAGCCCGCGGCGGTCGTTACGACCCCGCCCAACGTCGCGAAGAGACCGGCAAGACCTCCCAGCGTCACAGCACCGAAGAGGAGCGTCAGCGCAATGCTCGTGAGGACCAACAGGACCATAAACACCGCGAAGGCAGCGATGGCGACCACGCCCCATCCGACGCTGGGCAGAGGTCTCTCCTCGACGTTGTCGGCCAGGTTCCGCATCCAGTTAGGCAGGATCCACATCAGCAGGACACCAACCACCAGCAGCGTCACCAAGCGGCGGAGCTGACGGAACAACCATCTGGCCACCAGAGCGACCGGCGAAGGCTCTCTTTCCTCCTCTCGTTCAGGCACGTATCGGTTGAAGTCGGTCTGGCCGGCCACCGCATCGTCCGGCACGTCTGCCCTGAAGTTGGCCGTATAAGTCAGATCACCCCCGATCTGCGCCTCTTCCGTCAGGGTCAGACCAGCGGGCACGGAGGGCACGGACGGTAGGGAGGGAACGTAGTTGTAGAAGGGAGGTACCGTTTCTCCTCGCTCTGTTCCCCCCACATCAACCCGCGCATCCCCCTCAATTGTCCCAGCGATCCTGACCGCACCACCAGAGACATTGAGTTCACCACCCACCTCGCTGGCCAGCAACGCCTGATAGCCAGCGTAGACGACATCGCCCCCCATCGACGAAGCGTCATCGGCCTCCAGGCTGAATCCTGCGGCCACAAGGTCGTCGGAGATACTCCCCTGGATCACGAGAGCGTAGCCAGCGATTCGAGCATCGTCCCCAACACTGCCGTTGACGATCACACTTTGCCCGGCGGCAATTAGATCCCCCTCGACCGTGCCGTTGATCCTTAAGGTGCCCCCAAAGACCACGAGGTCACCTTCAATAGTTCCCTCCAGTGTGAACTCACCAGCACCAACATAGAGATCGTCTTGGATCACCTCGTCCGGCCCGATCGTGACAGTATCTCCGCCTCGGCTCTCGAACGCTCTTGCGCTCGGCACGGCGACGAGCGCCCCGAGAAGCAGTAGTCCTAGCAGCGCGAACAGCCAGCGCGTACGTCGATTTACAGTCGTCATCTATCGTCCTCCCTTTCCTCAACAAAGCACGTAAGCAAAGCACACAACGGATAAAAAGCCTTCTGGCCAACCCAGCGCCGTCCGCCTTGGCCACCGGACAGCCTTGACTGGGTCACACCTTATCACTGAAGTTCAAGGAAATGTGAAACACTCTAAAACAAATCCCGGCTAAACTGCTCCACCTCGCCTTAGTTCTTCAGTATACCACGGACGACGACCTCTTCTACACGGAATTCGTTCGAGTTTGGGTTGGGATCCGTTTGATTTTCGTTAGGCCGGCGCGCTGTTGGAGAGTAGACACCCGCCGATCCGTCGCTGGTATAGGCGTCGCTTCACCGGAAAGCCACAGCCGCGTTTCCAGCGCTGCCATCATCTTAGTATCGAACCAGATCATTAACCCAGCTTTAAGAACTGGTAAGGGTTTTCTTAAGAACACAGCAAGAGACGTCTGCTCCCTACTGAACCATCTGTGAGTCTGCCAGACTATCGCAACCGAAGCGTGGTGAAGCCAGCACCCGGGTACATAACAGTCTGCCGGTTCACATCGATGGTGGCGCCCAGAACAGACCTTGGTACCGTCGGCAAATCGTGTTAGAATTCCCTCCGCGTACTACGGAGTGAGAGGAAACGTGAATCACCGAGAACGATCTTGGCTCGCCAGGGTAGGATTGGCACTGTTGCTTGCCAGCAACCTCCCCTATCTCATCGCCTGGGCCGTAACGCCCTCCGATGCACACTTCACCGGCTTCGTCTTTAACCCTATCGACGGCCACTCGTATCTGGCCAAGATGCGCCAGGGGTTCGAGGGGGCCTGGCGCTTCCAACTCGCCTTCACGCCCGAGCGTAGTCCTGGCGCACATATCTTTCTCTTCCATCTGGCTCTGGGACACCTTGCCCGCTGGACCAAGCTGCCACTGATCGCAGTCTACCACGGAGCGCGGGTCTTGGGGGGAGCAGCCATGCTGGCAGCGATCTACGCTCTGGTCGCTCGTCTCAGCGCCAAGCGGCTGGAGCGTGGTACGATGTTCCTATTGACTGTGCTGGGTTCTGGGTTAGGCTGGTTGATGATGATGGTTGGCGTTCGTACAGCTGACCTGTGGGTGGCCGAGGCTTTTCCGGTCTACTCTCTGATGGCGAATGCTCACTTCCCGTTTGCCATTGGGCTGATGAGTATTATTGGATACTGCGCCCTGCGTGTCCTCGACATAGACGAGGAGACCGAGGAGGAGTCAGCAGCGGCCTGGCCGTGGGGCTTGACTATGGCACTTGGGGCTGTCCTCCTGGGCGCGGTTCAACCCTTCGGGCTGGTGCCGGTCTTCGGAGGGCTGGGAATCGTCCTCGCGGCACGGATGATCTCGGGAGGCCCAGGGACCAGGAGCTTCATTCCTTGGCGCCCAGCCGCCTGGATCATCGGTGCAGCGACAGTAGCACTGCCCTATCCCCTGTATATGCAGGCGGCGATTCACTCCGATCCGCTCCTGGCGGCATGGAATGCTCAGAACATAACGAGCTCACCGCCTGCGTGGGACTGGGCCTTGAGCTACGGCGTCATTTTCGTGCTGGCAGCCTGGGGAAGCATCAGGATCGCCCAGCGAAGGAAGAGCAGGGGTCTGCTGATGGTGGGTTGGGTGCTGGTGACGCTTCTGGGCATGTACGTACCGTTGTCGCTGCAGCGCCGGCTCAGTATCGGCCTGGGCGTACCCATGGGTCTCCTGGCGGGTATCGGTTGGTGGCGCGGCGCTCGGGAACGGATCTCAGTCCGAGCGCGAAGTCTCGTGCGACGGTTGATCATCGCCTTCAGCGCTCTCACACCGACCTTCCTCATCGTCGCAGCAGCGTTGAGCGCCCTGGGGGCCCAGGCCTCAAGTCCGACGTCGTGGCTCTATCTGACCAACGGCGAATGGGCCGCCCTCCAGTGGCTGCGCAATCGACCGGAATCGGAGCAGGAAGCTGTCGTGCTGTGCGCGCCTCAAACAGGAACGTTCATCCCGGCCTGGGCCGGGCAACGGGTGGTCTACGGTCACCCTTTCGAGACGACGAACGCCGAACAGCGAGAGGAACAGGTGGAAGCCTATTGGACCGGAAGGATGACCACTGCGCAACAGGCAGCGTTCTTCCGAGAGAACGATGTGCGATATGTGCTCAGCGGGCCTCGGGAGCAAGCCCTCGCAGCGGATACAGAAAAGAGAGCCGAGGTAGGCGATCTGGTTTTTGAGAAGGACGATACCCGCATCTACGCAGTCAGGGATGATTGAGAGCAGGTCAGACGTCGAGGTCAGCCGGTGGGAATGGGTAGTCCCTGTCCTGTTCCTCACGCTTGTGGCTCTGCTGCAGATCTGGCCTGCCGTGGAGCACCCAACGTGGTGGCTTTGGAAGCCGGGGTCCCCTGCTTCTGACTTGGCGGTGACCCACTGGCCGAACGTCCACTTCGCGCGACGGATGCTGTGGGAAGAGGGCCGGTTCCCTTTCTGGCGTCCCACGATCATGAGTGGTACGCCCTTCGCGGCTAATCCTCTCGCCGCTCTTTACTACCCTCCAAACTGGCCCCTTCTCTTTCTACCGTGGACCTCGCCAGCTGTCGGCTTCAATCTCTCGGCTCTACTCCATCTCTCTCTAGCCGGGGCGGCGATGTATGGGCTGACGCGCCGCGGGCTCGGCGCGGACTTCTGGGGAGGACTCGCAGCGGGTGTGGCATACCAGCTCTCTCCGAAGCTGCTCAACCACCTTGGCGCCGGGCACGTAGGATGGGTCCAGGCGTGGGCCTGGCTGCCGCTCGTCATCTTGTCCGCATTGAGAGCTTGCCAGTCCGAAGGTGTTCAGCGAGCCAAATGGGTCCTGGCAGCGGGGACGGCATTGGCGTTTCAGTTCTATGCAGACGTCCGACTGTCGGCATACACCATGATGGCGGCTGGATCCCTGGTTCTTGCAAGAGCCATCACCCATCTGATCAGGTCTACGAATGAGTCCCCGTCCGGCAGAGAAAGGAGGATCCGGGTCCAAATCTGGCGAGCTCTTCGTTGGACCGCCCTTTCGCTCGTCATCTTTGTCGGTCTTTCCGCTTGCCAGTGGCTGCCGGGACTTGCGCTCCTGTCCGACACCACCCGATCCTCCATGACCTTCTCGGATGCTGCTGTCTGGTCTCTGCCCTGGCGCTATCTCGGCGGCCTCCTCCTGGCGGACCACGGAGGGTTCGTGGAGTGGATGACGTACGTGGGGACAAGCACGCTGGCGCTGGCCGTGGCTGGTCTGCGGGTTCTGTGGCGCGACAGCAGCCGGCGTTGGCTGACAGGCTGGCTTGCCGGCCTGGGAGTTTTCGCCGCCTGGTTCAGCATGGGAAGTCACGGCGGATTGTTCCAAGCGCTGTGGCGTATCGTTCCTGGGTTGGGATTGCTCCGTGTCCCCCCTCGGGCCTGGGTGCTGGTGGTTTTCGTCACAGCGGTGCTGGCCGGACTCGGGGTTGACGGACTCAGGCGAAGGCCGCATCACAAATCGGCTGGATCAAGGCAGTGGAGACACGCGGTCCTCTTGGGAGCGGCGGCCTTCCCCGCTATGCTCGTCACTGGCTACTGGCTGACGGTCAGTCGGCCTCCCTTGAACCTGATCCTCTTCGGTTTGATAACCCCCCTGGCTATCGTCCTGAGCAATGCCCACATGTTCATCAAGCTTCCCGCCCGTCATAGCACATCAGCTTCACTCTCGAGTGGAAGAACGAGAGGGAACGGAATCACTGACCGGGCATCAGGGAATGCCACGTGGCTGGGAGCGGCCGCAGTGATTTTGATCATCTTGGACCTCCTAATTGTGAATTTCACGCTGGCCGAGGCAAGGGCACCGGAGGAGGTATTTGCCGATGGGCGAGCAGCAGCCCAGTGGCTGGCGAAGCAGCCCGGCCACTTCCGCATATACTCGCCCAGCTACAGCATCCCACAACACGTGGCGGAGAAGTACAGACTGCAGCTCGCCGACGGCGTCGATCCTCTGCAGTTGAGCGTCTACGCTGACTACCTGACCCTTGCGGCAGGTCTGCAGCCCCAGCAGAACTACAGCGTGACGCTACCCCCGTTCCCAAAAGAGGCTGACATACGAACGGCTCTCCGCGACACATCTCCGGACACTGAGTTGCTGGGCCAACTGGGCGTGAAATATGTAGCAGCGGCATTCCCCATGGAGGGACGCTCTGGAACCGAGGACGCTTTAAGCTTTGTGGGCCGCTTCGGGGGCGTATTCATCTATCGAAACGAAGATGCCGCACTGGCACCTATGAGCAAGTCACAACGCTCGATAAGGCTCGCCGACGGTCAAGTGTTGTACACCTACGAGATCTGGCCTGTCATCGCGGGGTGGGCCGTATCGGCAGCCACGTCCATCGCCGTGAGCCTATGGGTCTTCTCTCGCTTGAGGAGGCCGAGGCGTGCCTAGCCGAAGAGCGCAGCTGCGACATACCGGTTCCGGCACCCCTTGGCCCGAACTCCGCTTTGTGTTGATTCTCAGCGTCATCGCCCTCGCCATCACGTCCATCCCTTACGCCGCTGGGGCGATGATGGCGACCGAGGAACGCGTTTTCGGTGGTTTCGTCTACGCCGTCGCCGACTGCTACTCCTACTTGGCGAAGATGAGACAGGGAGCGGAGGGCGCCTGGCTGTTTCACATCCCCTACACACCGGAGGCCCATCCCGGCGCCATCTTCTATACATTCCGCCGCCTATTGGGAAAGATCGCCACGCTTGTCCCGGGTGGCAATCTGACGACGCGAATGATCTGGGTCTATCACCTGGCACGCTGGGTTTTCGGGCTCGGCTTGTTGGTCACCATCTACCAGTTCCTGACGAGGTTGACGAGAAGCGTGAGAATGCGTCGTCTGGCATGGCTGATGACCACCTTCGGAAGCGGTCTTGGTTGGCTGTTGATAGCGCTTGGTCGTCCGAATTGGCTTGGGAGTCTTCCCCTCGGTTTTCTGCTGCCAGAGGGCTTCACTTTCCTGGTGCTGTTCTCGTTCCCGCATCTGGCCTTGGCCCAAACCTTATTCCTCTTGGGTCTCTTGGCGCTTCTGAAGGCCTGGAGGCTGGGTGAGGGTGACGCTCAGCATACTCTAGACAGAGCGCAGTCCACGCCCTACGTCAACGGACAGAGCGCCAGCCAGGTCTCCTGGCCCGCAGCTCTCAAGGCCGGTCTTCTCTGGTTGCTGATGGGACTCGTGGTACCGTTCTATCCCGCAGTGGCCTGGAGCGTTGCTGGCGCGGCCTGGATAGCTCTGACGCTGCGCGAACATCGCTTCTGCTGGTCAGAAGCAGGTGCAGCGGCTGTAGCAGCGCTCATCTCCGGACCGATTCTGATCTACAGCGCCTGGCGCTTCGGGAGCCACCCCGTCTACGGTGCCTGGCAGGCACAAAGCCAGGTCTCCTCTCCGCATCCGCTTCACTACCTAGCAGCATACGGCCTCCCGCTGGCGTTCGCAGCCCTCGCGACGCGGGAGGCTTGGAACAGCAAGACACACGCCTGGGTAGCGTTGGCTTGGGTCGCGTTAGGACCCTTCTTGATCTATCCCCCCATAAACGAACAGCGAAGGCTGATTGTAGGCGTACAGGTGCCGCTAAACCTGCTTGCAGCCATCGGGCTGAGCAGAGTCACCGGGCTTGAATCGAGCACTACCAGCTTGAGATCGAAACTGGTGGCAGGCGTCGTACTCCTTGCCCTGCTTCCCACGAATGCTATCCTAATAGCGGGGAGCACGATGACGGTATCACGACGACCATCGCCCATCTACCGGGATAATGAGGAGGTGGCTGCACTGAACTGGCTGAGTCAGGAGGTCAACCCTTCTAGCGTGGTGCTAGCGTCCTACAAGACCGGCAACTATCTCCCGGTCAGGGTTGGAGCCCGCGCGTTCGTCGGCCACGGAGCCGAGAGCGCCCATATCGATCAGAAGAGAGCGCAGGTCGCTCAGTTTTTCACCGCGACCAGCGAAAACGACTGGAGACGGCATCTTCTGGAGACATACGATATCGACTACGTGTTCTGGGGGCCGATGGAGAGAGAGCTGGGAACGTTCGACCCGAGCGCGGCTCCCTACCTCCGGCAGGTCCACGAAGCCGAGGACTACGTTATCTTCACGGTTCAGCTATGAGATCGAGAGCTGAAGCAGAACGCGAGGGACGCAGATTCAGCCGCCGTCCGTCTGGTATCTCCTCCTGGGACTGGGGAGCTCTCATCTGTCATCTTGCGCTCTTCGTGCTTCCGCTGGCGCTCTTATGGCGACCTCTCTTCGCCGGTGAGGCTTTCTTCTGGGGCACGCCACTTCTGCAGTTCGTTCCCTGGCAGCGGCTGGCAGCCGATCTATGGCGGTCCGGAAACCTCCCGCTGTGGAATCCGCTGGTTGGCTGTGGTGCTCCGCTGGCAGCCAACTACCAGACGGCCGCTTTCTATCCGTTGAACGCCCTCTACCTTCTGATGCCAGCGGAGACCGCTCTGAGCTGGACGGTGGCGCTCCACCTCGCCATGGCAGGTTGGGGATTGTCTCGGTGGGCCCGCGCCGTAGGGCTGGACCGGTTCCCCGCGCTCATCGGCGGACTGGCGCTGCAGGGAAGCGGGTTTCTCGTCAGCCGAGCAGCGCTATTCCCCAGCATCGCCATCACGTTCCCCTGGATCCCCGTTTGGTTGTGGCGTGCAGAGGTCCTTGTCCAATCGGGCTGGCGCCATTCGGAATCAAGCGGCGGGAAGATCCGGAACACGCTGTGGCTGGGCCTGACTATAGGCCTGGGGCTCCTGGCCGGTCACGCCCAGACGGCCTTCTACGGCGGGCTGTTAGCAGCGTTCTACGCCGCCTTTCGCCTTGCTCAGAATCTCGTGATCCAGAGGGAGAATGCGCCCTGCGAACAGCAGAGACGAGGTGGCTGCCAGTGGCTCACTCGTTCTGCGCTTCGCACAACGGGCCGTCTTCTCGTCTCCTCGATCCTTGGCGTGGGCCTGGCGTCCGTACAGCTCTTGCCGACAGCAGAGCTTCTCCTGCACTCACAACGTGCAACGGGCGTAAGCGAGAGCTTCGCCATGACCTATTCCTTTTGGCCCTGGCGTCTGATCACCGCTGTGGCACCTGGCTTCTTCGGCAATCCGGGTGTCGGCAACTACTGGGGATACGGGACCTATTGGGAGGACGCACTGTACGTGGGGCTGTTGCCGCTCCTACTGGCGGTGCGCGCAGTCATCCAAGGCTGTGCGAAGCAGCCCCAGCATGCGGGCACGGCGGGGCGACACAGTGAACAGGACGAGAGGTTGATCTGGCTGGATGACGAACGAACTGACAGTCACAACAGGTCCAACACCCGCCTGCCCGATGGACGCGCCGTGGCGCAGACCGCGGGTCATACCGCCCTGATCCGATTCTGGGCCATCGCCGTCATTCTCGCGCTGCTGTTCGCCCTGGGGAAGAATACCCCTGTCTTCTTGTTCCTCTTCCGCCACATCCCCAGCTTTGACCTCTTTCAAGCTCCGGCTCGTTGGCTGGCAGTCGTTACGGTTGCTGTCAGTGGCCTGGCGGCGATGGGGGCAGACTGCTGGCCCCGCGGACGTCGAGCTGACCGATTAGGAGCGCTGGGAGCCACGGTAGGCGGAGCGCTGCTGGCTGGCGGGCTTGCTGCACCCAGTCTCGTTCCCAACATCCCGTCCACCTTTGGCCCTGCGACTGTGCGGCTCGGCATAGGACTCGTCGTGACGGGAGTGTTAACGCTCTTCCGTGAGCGGAGTCGACGGAGAGACCGGGATGACCGAGATCTGTGGCAGGCAGCGATCATCGCTTTCATCGCAGTCGACCTGCTCGTCTTCGGTTGGCCGCTGGTACCGTCCGTAGATCGGTCACTCTATCGTGGAGAGACAGAGACAGCGACCGTCCTCAGCCGCGACAGAGCCCAGGACCGCGTCTATTGGCCGACCGATCCGGATCACCGGGAACAGTCGTATGATGCTCAGTACCGGGCAAAGTTCGACTACCTGACGTTTGACGACTTCGGTCCTCAAGATGCGGACTACTGGCGTGGGATGCGCCAAGACCAGCTGCCCAATGCTGGCATGTTGGACGGCACCGCCTCAGCCAACAACTTCGACCCTCTCTTAGTGGGTTCTTACGTCGACCTACTAGAGACGGCAGTCGAAACGCCCCGTCTGCTCAGGGCGATGGGTGTGACTCACGTTGCCACTGATGCCACCTGGTCTCAAGGGGAACGGATTCATACGACTGGCTCGGCATCCTTTTATCGGCTGCCGGAAGCGCCAGGACGTGCGTGGATCGTGCCCCAGGCCCGAGAGGTGTCCTCTGAACGGATGGTGCGAGAGATGCGTCCTCGATCCTTTGATCCTACTCGCACCGTCTTGGTAGAGAAGATGCAAGGAGAGAAGAAGGAAGGCCAGCCGCACAGGCCTGCCCGTTCCAGCGCAGCTTTGCAGGATGGTCCTAACCAAGTTACAATACGAGCCGTTCTGGACGCTCCGGGCTATCTCGTGCTGGCCGATGTCTGGTATCCAGGTTGGCGGGCGAGCGTGGATCGTGAACCAACGGAGCTGCTGAGAGCGAATCACGCCTTTCGAGCGGTGCGTCTGGCAGCCGGAGAGCACACCATTGAGATGACTTACCGCCCCACGTCGGTCTACATTGGAGGAGGAATAACCCTGATGTCGGTAGCCGTACTGATCGTGGGCATGCTTATCAGCCGCAGGCAGAAACTATGATTCTGCAACTTCGACCAAAACCTTGGATGGTGGTGCTGTTAATAAGTGTAGCCTACGTGGGTCTCATCTTGGCTCGTCAGGGAGGCGATCCTTTGGCCTTTGCGCTGGTAGGGACGCGATACAGCGAGGATGATCCTGCAGGCACGTGGGGGTACGATGGACAGTTCGCCTATTTTATCGCACGCGATCCCTTAGAAGGTTGCCAACATTGCGACGTCCCGGCTTACCGTTTGCAACGCGTACTCTATCCACTGTTGGCCTGGGCCCTAGCCCTAGGCAGACCCGCGGTAGTACCCTGGACCCTGATCGTGGTCAACCTAGCAGCCGTGGCAGTGGGGACGTACTTTACAGAAGAGCTGTTGGCGTCACAAGACGTCAGCCGCTGGTATGCCCTGGTATATGGTTTGTATGGGGGGCTCATCGCCGGACTGCGACTTGATCTCACAGAGCCTCTAGCCTATGGCTTGCTGCAAGGTGGGATTTGGGCTTGGACTAAGAGGCGCCAGGGCCTGGCAGTCCCACTGTTCGCTTTCGCTGCGTTGAGCAAAGAGACAACCCTCATCGCCGTCGCTGGCTTCCTCATCTTCCTGCTACTCAATGGCCAATGGCGAGAGATGGCCTTGCTCGGCATCGGCGTCGTCGGTCCCTTTCTGATCTGGCAAGGGGTACTCTGGACCTGGCTTGGCGAGCCGGGCGTCGGGTCCGGGGGCGCGATGGCCACCTCCTTTGAATGGTTCCCGTTCGCTGGGTTGCTGCGGACGGCCGGCGTCAGCCGACAAGCGTTCTGGGTGCTGCTGATGGTACAAGGCCCTCTCTTCATCCTACCCACCGTTTGGGCTCTTGTCGAGTCGGCTCGGAGTCATCTCCGGCGACGATTTCACCCATGGACTACGCTGCTCCTAATGGAAGCAGTCGTCCTACCTTTTCTGCCTTTCTCCACGTGGCGAGAACCTCTGGCCATGGCACGTCTGAGCACGGGGTTGGTAGCGGCAACCCTCCTCTACGGAGCGCGACACCACCGCCGACGCGTTCTAAACGTGAGCTTCGCCTGGCTGGCGACGCTCGCCCTGCTAGTCAATGAGAGTCAACTACCGATATGATACTGTCCAACTCGAGTAGACCCGCGTCCACAGCCGTTATCGTCCCCACGTACAACGAGAAGGAGAACATCGAACCGTTGGTGAGCCGGCTGCTGGCTTTGCCGACCGGTGTAGACGTCATCGTCGTTGACGACAACTCGCCCGACGGCACCGGTGCCATCGCCGATCGGCTGGCAGACGAACACGCGGAGCGGGTGGAGGTCATCCACCGCAGCGGCAAACTGGGGCTGGGTACAGCCCACGTTGCTGGTTTCAGACGCGCTCTCAGCAACGGAGCCGATCCGATCTGCACCATGGACGCCGATTTTTCACACCATCCCCGTTACATCTCGAACCTGGTCGATAGGCTGGAGGAAGGGTACGACGTGGTCGTCGGCTCCCGTTACGTCGATGGAGGAGGGACGAGCGGCTGCACGACGATCCGCAAACTACTCAGTTGGGGAGCCAACGCCTTTGCGCGAGCGATGCTGGGTCTCCAGGCACACGATGTAACAGCTGGCTTCCGCTGTTATCGCCGTCAGGTATTGGAGGAAGTAGGCATCGATCTGATTAGAGCTGATGGATACTCCTTTTTGATCGAGATGCTGTACCGCGTGCAATGTCTCGGTTGGCGGGTCGGTGAATCACCCATTCTATTCGAGAACCGCCGTCAGGGGGTCTCCAAGATCTCGCAAGACGAGATCCTCAAAGCGGTCTGGACGGTGCTGCGCTTGGCCGGCAGGCGTGCGACAGGACAGAGTCTTGCTGGACAGAAGACGAGCGCTCAAGCCTGATGGAACACGTACGCTGTAATCTATGCGGCGCCGATGACACGGCTCTGGTCTACCCATCAACCCTGAAGCAGACCAGCGACTGGCGCGCTTTCCGATGCACACATAGCGGATACGGTGTGCATCCCCCCATCGTGCGGTGTCGAAGGTGCGGGTTGGTCTACACGGACCCGCGCCCCGATGGCGAGGATATCCGCGAAACGTATGAGGCCGTCCAAGATCCCCTCTACATCGAGGAGCGAGAAGGACGCGTGCTCACCTTCGAACACCATCTTAAGCCGCTGGAACGGCTCGCGGGCGAGCCGGCCGGACGCCCTTTGCTCGACGTGGGAGCCTACACAGGGGTCTTCGTGGAGATCGCAGATCAGCACGGCTGGGACGCCTGGGGCCTTGAGCCATCGAGTTGGGCGGTGGAGCAAGCACGATCGCGTGGCCTCCAGATGGTGCAAGGAACGCTGGATACGGCCGAATTGCCCAGTGGGCACTTCGACGTGGTCACGATGTGGGACGTCATAGAACACCTCACCGATCCCCGAGAAGCTCTCGTAGAAGCGCGACGGCTGCTCGCGCCGGATGGACTGCTAGTGATCCATACTATTGACATAGACAGCCTCTTGGCTCGCCTGATGGGGCCGCGCTGGCCATGGCTTATGGAGATGCATATCTATTACTTCTCCCGACGTACCCTGCGGACAATGCTGGAGGGCTGTGGGTTCCGGGTACTCAGTGACAGGCCCCAGGGGCGGTACCTGCGATTAGGCTATCTGATGAACCGCGTCGGAGCACTAGCCCCCCTGGTAGGACGCCCGGCCGAGTGGCTCGTGTCGAGGCTGGGCCTCCGGAGAAAACCTGTGCGGATCAATCTCGGTGACCTCTTCACATCTTATGCTCAGAAGTCGACCATCTGAAGATTGTACCTGTCATCGGCGGACCAGATGGATTCCCGTAGGTCTGGTGATCGCTTCCATCCTGGCCTATATCCTGTTCTTCTCCTGGTTCTCGATTTCGAGACACAATCAGTTCGGGACCGGTGGATACGATTTGGGGAATTTCGATCAAGCGGTCTGGAACTCAATCCATGGACGTGTTCTGAGACTCACCAATCTACCCGGGCTTGATTCACGTCTGAGCGTAACTCTAGCGAAGCCGTTCGCGGGAACTGTCGCAATCTCTCAGAAGCGAAGAGTTGCAGTCAGGAGCGGGCGAGGTCAAGCGTGAAGCTAGAAGGGAGTAGAAGATCGGAAGATGGGAACTCGATGAGTCAGGGACTTTGACTCAGCGGTCCACGTGGCTGCTGCTCGGGATCCTCTGTCTCATCACAGTGCTGTTCTTCCTCTGGCGGCTGGACGGGAACGTCTCCGCTTTCCTTTATCGACCCGGCAGTGACGTCTCCGATCTGACGGTCACATTCTGGCCCAATGTCCGTTATATTCGAGAGACCTGGCGTACCCACGGACAGATTCCCCTGTGGCGGACGCTCATCTTCTCTGGTTCGCCTTTTGACGCGGACCCACAGTCGGGTCTGTGGTATCCCGCCAACGTCGTGTTCGGGATCTTCCCAACCGCGGCGGGCTTCAACCTCCTCTTCATAGCGCATACGGTGTGGGCCGGCCTGGGCATGTGGACCTGGTCCCGAGCGACAGGGACCTCATCCGGTGGAGCGCTCCTTGCTGCCCTGGCCTACGCCTTCGCACCCAAGACTTTCGCCCATCTTGGCTTCGGGCACGTGGGGCTGGTCTACGCGGCAGCGTGGGTGCCCTGGGCGCTGCGGGCAGCCTACCTCGTTGGGCGTGGGAGTCGGCGCCACGTGATCGCTCTGGGCGTTGCTGTCGGGCTGCAGTTCATCGCCCATCCACAGTTGGCGTTCTATACAGGGGTGGTGTCCGGCACGTACGGATTAGCAACTGCCCTTCACTCTTCTCTTGCCTCGCATCGGACCAGGCGTATTCCGCAGATCTCCAGGCTGCTCTTGAGCGCCCTGCTCGCTCTGGGTCTGACGGCTGTCCAGTGGCTGCCCTTGCTGCGCCTCGCCCCTCTGACTGCCAGATCTTCGATGGATTTCGCGGAGACGGCTGTGTCATCACTTCCGCCGCGCTACTTGAGCGGCTTGATCCTGGCCGACCATCGCGGCTTCATGGACTACATGCTCTACGTGGGCATTCCAGTTCTAGCCCTGGCCTTCCTGGCACCGAGACGGCGGCAGAGCTTTTTCTGGTGGGCGTTTGTCTGTCTGGCTCTGGTCTACGCGCTCGGAACGAACACGCCGCTCTACCGGTGGGCCTTTCGGCTGCTGCCCGGCCTGGCGTGGATGCGGGCACCCTCGCGCCTCTGGTTCGTAGGTGCGGCAGCCGTAGCCTTGCTGGCCGGATGGGGGGCAGACCGCGTCATTCGAGGCTTGGGTCACTACGGGCGACGATGGCTCAATCGGATCGCTCTGACGGTGGGCTCACTCGCTCCGGCGCTCCTCATTGGCTACAGCATCACTGTCGGGAGGCCGCCGGTCAACCTGATCGCCTTCGGCCTGGTGACACCGATCACAGCACTCATCTGCGTCGTCGCAGCCAGAGGATGCTCCCATCGTAGGAGAGCGATCGCCGCATTGGGACTGCTGCTGGTTGTCGACCTCTGGATCGTCGATGCCACCCTGATCAAGGGGCGTCCTCGCAAGTCCGTCTTTGCCCAGAATGGTGTGGGCGCCTACTTGGCCCGACAGGAGGACCAGCAGCCTTATCGCGTCTACAGTCCCAGCTACAGCCTTCCCCGCCACGTGGCGGCTCGGTACGGGCTTGAGACGGCTGACGGCGTAGATCCGCTCCACCTGGAGACGTATGCTTCCTGGATGGAGGCTGCTTCCGGGGTAGAGCAGACGGGGTACAGTGAGACAGTGCCGTCTCTGGAGGGTGGCGACGAGGTCGCGACAGCCAATCGGGGAGCGACGCCGAACCCGGAACTCCTCGGGCTGCTGAACGTGCGTTACGTGGCCTCCGAGTTCGCGATGGCAGTGGATGGCTTAAGCCAACTTCGGCGCTTCGGTTCGACGTATCTCTACGAGAACGAGCACGTCCTCCCCCGGGCGTTCGTGGTCGGACAGGTGCGGACCGTGAACACGTTCGATGAAGCGCTGTTCTGGCTGCAAGCTCACGATGTCGGTCGAGCTGCTGTGGTGGAGGACGGTCCGTCGCTGGTCTCTGGCGACATAGAAGCTGAGGTGGCTTGGGTTCGCCGCTCGCCCAACCACCTCGCGCTAGACGTCAAGCTCAACCAGCGAGGGTTCTTGGTCTTGAGCCAGGTGTGGTATCCTAGTTGGCACGCGGAAGTGGACGGAGAGCCGGTCACACTCTGGAAGACCAACGGCGTCCTCAGCGGTGTCTACCTTGAACCGGGGAGACACAGGGTAACGTTCACCTATCGACCGGTGTGGACGGGAATAGGCGGTGCGATTTCGGGAATCGCCTGGTTGGGCATCGGATCGATGACGGGATGCTGGATCTGGAAGAGGAGACGTGGATCGCATCGTGCAGATAAAGAGTAACCGCGCCAATTCGCTTGCTGACGTTGGCGAGTGGGTCCTGATCATAGCATTTGTCGTCTTCTTCTCGGCACTGGCTTTGACGAAGCATGCAGCATTTGAGACCCATGGTTTCGATCTGGGCAACTACGATCAGACCGTGTGGAACACACTGCACGGACGCTTCCTGGCTTGCACGAACTGGCCGCCGTTCGGCGAGAGTCGACTGGCCTTTCACGTGGAGCCGCTGCTTGTCCTCATCGCGCCGCTCTACTTGTTGCATGCAGGACCAGAGACCTTACTTGTGCTCCAGGCCGTGGTCGTAGGGCTGGGAGCCTGGCCGGTGGCGAAGATCGCCCGACACCGCCTTGACAAGCCTTGGACGGGACCGCTCTTTGCAGCGGTCTATCTTCTGTTTCCTGCACTAGAAGCGGGTCCGACCTTTGAATTCCACGCGGTCACTCTCGCCGCGACACTCCTGGCTATGGCGCTTTACGCCATCGAGATCGAACGTTACGGGCTCTCGGTCCCCTGGCTGATCCTGGCAGCGTCGTGCAAGGAGGAGATCCCGCTCCTTGTAGCAATGGTTGGGCTCTATCTGGTGTTCATGCGTAGGCGCTACAAACTCGGGCTGGCAGTTACTCTGGCTTCGCTTGGTTGGTTCCTAGTGTGCGTCCAGATCATCCTTCCCCACTTCAATTCCCAGGATGAGAGTGCCCACCTCGGGCGGTACAGTTACCTGGGAGGCAGCGTTCTGGACATTGGGAAGACCGTCGTGACGCATCCGCAGCTTGTATGGGACAAGCTTCGTGAGCCGGCGCGATTTGCTTACTTGTGGCGTATCCCGCTCCCGACCGGCTACCTGGCCTTGCTAGCGCCCGAAATCCTCCTCCTTGCTCTTCCAACAATAGCAATCAATGTACTGAGTATGTTCTCGCCGATGTACGCTCTGGACTTCGTCCACTACTCCGTGCCTCTGGTGCCTTTCGTCGTCATAGCAGCCATCCACGGTCTTGAGCGGGTCTGGACGCTTTCGAGACGCCTCTTCAGACGCGTCGACAGCAGCTTCCTGCTTCTGTTGTTCGCCGGCTACTTGATCTTCACGTCCCTGTTCTATCATCGCATCTTCGGACATACACCCCTGGCCGGGACTTTCAGGTGGCCTCAAGTGACCAAGCATGACCGCATTGGATGGGAGGTGTTGAAAGAGATCCCGAGTGAGGCAGCGGTCTCTGCGCAGATGTCCCTCAATCCCCACCTATCGCAGCGAGAGCGGGCTTTCGTCTTCCCCCACTACGAGCATTCCGACTACGTCGCTCTCGACGTGACCGCACTCGGGGATAATGAGCTCTCTCTGAGCCCTGCTCTCATTAATAACCGGTCCGGTTCATATCACCACAATCCAGCACTCTCCCAGACCGACTACCTCACTCTTGTCCGGAGCCTTCTGGATGATCCTCAATGGGGAGTCTTCCAGGCACGCGACGGATACCTGGTGCTGCAGCGAGGTGCGCCGGAGGAGAGTCCAGGTGAAGCGTTCTACACCCCGTTCCTTAGCTGCGGTGACGCCGAAATGCTCCCGGTCGAGGTCTCTTTTGGGGACACTCTCATCTTGAGCGGGCTGACAGTGGAGCCCGGCCCCCGAGCGGGACACGTTCTTCACACCTATTGGCAGGGTGGTCAACGCACTGCGAACGGCTTCCGCGTATACCTAGCCCTCGTGGACGCTTCCGTCAGCCCCGCTCGAGTAATCAGGGCCCGAGAGCTGACGGCCTCGGTTCTCGTCCCAAGCTCAATGTGGCTGTCGGGGCAAGAGATCCACGATAGAGCTCGGATACTCTTTCCCGGGGAATCGGATCGATATCAGCTGGCCCTAATGGTAGGCTCGGAGGACGCCGAGCAACAGGCCGAGCAGCGGTTGTCCGTCTCAGTGGAGCCAGACGTAGACAGGATCTCGGTGGATGCCGCCGCTCGCTTACTGATGTTGGATTCTCCAAACGATCAGTGGCGACTTGAGGACTGAGCTTTGAAAGGAATGGTGCGCAGGTAATTTCGGCTGCGGGCGAGAAGAAAATGAGACAGGCAACTGATCAATCAAGGACAGCAACATACCTTTTTGTGCTACTGTTAGCCGTATACTTACTCACGGCCTCCCTTCGAATCGACAGTTGGGATGGAGAGACTATGTATAGGGTAACGCGCAGCCTGGTCAGTGGTAATGGTCTGGCTGTTCCGGTGACACCAAATGCACTCGAGGATGGACGTACCGGCTACGGCCAAGTAGGGAGAAATGGACTTTACTACTCGAAGTACGGCTTGGGGTGGTCTCTTGCTGCCGTTCCCTTCTGTGCCCTGGCCCGGGCCATGGCCCCGGGGCTGCCCGTCGTGACTCCAGGTTTCGCGACTCGTGCAGCGGTTCTGTTGCTCAATCCGCTCCTGACCGCTATCACGGCCGTTCTCTTCTTCCATCTGACCTCTTGTTTCTACGAGCCCCGCGTGGCGGTGACCCTGTCTCTCATCTACGGATTCTGCACGATCGCCTGGTACTATGCAAAGAGCGGGTTCAGTGAACCACTGGTAACAGCACTTCTGTTGGGCGCCGTCAATGCATCGGAACGCGACAGACGCTGGATAGTTGGAATAGCCCTTGGAGGAATGATACTGACGCGTCAGACGGCCCTTTTCATGGTCGCTCCCATACTCGGAGCAGCCTTCATACCCCACCTGAAGCGTCCACGTGCGCGTCCTCTCGGTGACCTCGTTGCTCTGCTGGTGCCGGTAACCCTCGCCCAGTTGGCAGCCATGGGCTATAACCTATACCGCTTTGGCAGCCCCCTGGATTCTGGCTACGGCACAGCTACCTGGAATACGCCCTTCCTCAAGGGGCTTTACAATCAATTCCTGAGTCCTGGCAAAGGGTTGTTCGTCTTCATGCCTGTGCTTCTTCTGGGTCTGGCAGGTTGGCCGGCCTTCGTCCGGAAGAGACGTGATTGGGCCCGGCTGATCCTCCTCTCGACGGCAGTCTATATCGTACCTCATGTCCTTTACAGCAACTGGACCGGAGGCGGCGGCTGGGGTCCCCGGTTACTGCTGCCCGCAGTGCCCCTCATCCTCCTGCCAGCAGGTGCAGCCATCAGTAGATGGCAGGATCGACCGATTGGTCGTGTTGCGCTGGTTCTGATCACAGCGCTGTCGCTCTTCATCCAGGTGCTGGGTATTTCGGTCAACTGGGCACGCCATCTGCAGCGCGTGCACGAGATGTCCTCGACCCAGAACGAGTACTTCGAACGCATGCACTATCGTTGGCCCGACTCTCCCATACCGGGCCAGGTCCGCTCGCTGCGAGAGGTAGTGGGAATACTGGGGAAGCCAGGAGGGCGGAAGTCTCTGGACACGCTGATAAGCTCGGCGAAGGGAACGGCACTTCGGGACTGGCAGAGCGCAACCGTAGCTCGGCTCTCATTCAACGTTCCTGACTTCTGGTTTGTCTATCTTTGGCTTCTCGGCCTACCGGTCCCCTGGCTGTCGTGTGCCATGCTGATCCTCCTGGGTTCAGCCGGAGTGGCGGCCTTCCGGCTAAGACAAGTGTTGGCCAGCAAGGGTCGTCAACCCATCGATGGCCGGGAAGTTGTTCTGTTCTAGATCGACTATGAAACAAGCAACGAAACTGCGCAAGTTAGTTCTCTGGCTCACTACGCAACAGCTGGCCACCGGGATCCTATTCGTGGGCTTATTCGCCATGGCCGTTCGCGTGCCAACCGGCGCCGACACATGGTGGCACCTGCAGGCCGGCCGCGTTACACTGGAACGGGGTCAGATTCTCCAAACCGACCTCTTCTCCCACACCCGCTACGGCTCTCACTGGGTAAATCACAGCTGGCTCAGCCAGGTGATTCTCTACTGGCTCTTCGACCAGTTCGCCTATGCTGGATTGGGGCTGTGGATGGGCCTAGTGGTCACCACCGCCTTCGCCTTCGTCTACCTCCAGATGGAAGGGAACGTCTTTGTGCGGTCCTTCATCCTGGTCCTGGCAGCAGCCACATCGGCCGTGATTTGGACGGCGCGCCCGCAGCTTCTCTCCTTCCTGCTGACGGCTGTCGTGGCGTACGTACTCTATCTCTTCAAGTGGCGAGGCATCAACCGCCTATGGATCCTGCCACCACTGTTCGTCCTCTGGGTCAATCTACATGCCGGCTATGCCCTCGGCTTCATGGTGCTGGTAGCCTTCGTAGGGGGCGAAATCTTCAACCATCTGGTGGGTTTCATAGCACCGGCGGACGACCCCGTCATCGATTGGCGGGGGATCGCGTGGATCGTCGGTATTGCCCTTCTTTCCGCCCTGCTTCTGGTCATCAATCCTAACACAACGCGTATGTGGACCTACTATCTGGAGACGGTGCGTATCGATGTCCTGCAGGACGTCATACAGGAATGGAGCTCGCCGGACTTCCATCCCCTCCACACCCAGCCGTTCATCTGGCTCCTCCTGGCGACACTGGGAGCTGCGGGGCTTTCAGACCGCCGCATTGACGGGACTGATCTGGCGTTGGTGACCGGCTTCGCGTACGCTGCGCTGCTGGCCGGAAGGAACGTGGGCCCGTTCGCCTTGGTAGCAGCGCCCGTCCTCGGTAGACACGTCACCGCAATCGGATCGAACTTGTGGCAGAACAAGCGGCGTCCCAGGAGGCGGGCCACGGCCGCACAGGCAGCGATGAACTGGGTTCTGCTAACCGTGGTCGTCGGCCTGGCAGTGGTGAAAATCTATCAACCGCTTCGGCCATCCTTCAACCGCGCACTCCAACGGGAAAGCCTCCCCTTAGGCGCGGCGGAGTGGATCGAAAGACATGAGCCGGAAGGCAACATGTTCAACCATTACAACTGGGGCGGCTATCTCATTTGGGAGCTCTGGCCCGACTACCGAGTCTTCGTGGACGGAAGGACTGATCTCTTCGGAGACGATTTCCTGCGTCAATACCTGAAGGCTCAGGTGGCGAGGCCGAGCTATGAGACCACCTTCGAGGAGTACGGCGTCGGCTTCGTCCTGATTCCCTCCGCAAGCACGCTGTCGTCCCAACTAGCCTGTGAGGGAGGTTGGACCCAGGTCTACGATGATGAGGTGGCGACCGTCTGGATTCGAGAGGATGCAGCGGAATGACAAGACGACGGCGCTTCACGCTGATCCTGGGTCTCTTCGTGACCTTCCGCCTCAGCCTGCTGGTCTTCTGGCCCGCCAACCAGTTGGCCCGCTGGTCGGACTACGACTACTACTACCAGCTGGCCAGCTGGGTAGATGAGGGAAGGTTGCCTTACCTCGATTACTGGGTTGAGTATCCGCCCCTGTTCCCCTACCTCTCGGTGCTTCTCTACTTGCTCACGCCGCGCTACGAGACGTACGCGGCAGGTCTAGCCCTTGCGCAACTCCTCTTCGAGACAGGGTCGTTGATTCTCCTCTTCCGGATAGCCGAACGAGCATTGGGCGAGGCCCGAGCGATGGACTCGGCCTGGATCTACGCTCTGCTCTTCGCACCGGTAGCGACCTGGTGGCTGAGCTTTGACGCGATTCCCACCTTCTTCCTACTCCTGGCCGTCGAGCGGTGGCTGGCAGGCCAGCGCATTCAATCGGCTTTGGCAGCAGGCGTGGGCGGTCTGGTGAAGTGGTTTCCGTTGTTGTTTCTCCCCGTGGCCGTCCGATTCCGGCAGAGCTGGCGCAGCGCCATCGTCTATGCCCTGACAGCCCTGCTGGTGGTGGCGGTCGCCTTCGGCCTCCTGGCCGCGCTGAGCCCATCGTACACGTTCGCCTCGCTGCGCTCGCTCGGACAGCGAGCATCCTGGCAGACCATCTGGGCGCTGCTGGACGGCAACCTGGGAACGGGAGCGTATCAGGCAAACCGGCTCGATCCGGAAGCCGCGGGGCTTCCCCAGGGCGATTCCCCTGTTGTACCCACCTGGCTGACGACCCTCGTCTTTGGTGTTCTCTATCTCTGGCTCTGGCTGCGGACACCGCATGAAGGCAGGCCGCTACGGGTCTTGAGATTCACCGCTCTGACTGTGGTCTTGTTCTTCCTCTGGTCGCGAGGCTGGAGTCCCCAGTGGCTCGGAATGCTGGCTCCCCTGGCGCTGCTATCCCTTCCCCTGGAACGCGGGGCTCTCTATCTGATCGTGCTAGCTTTCGTCAATATAGCCGAATGGCCGGTATTGCTCTCGCGGGGAATGAACAACTGGCTCTATCTCACGATACTGTTGCGCACGGGGCTTCTCGTCTTGTTCGCCTTCGATCTGTGGCGAAGAATCTTCGGCGGGCAGAAGGTAGTAGACTCATTCGACATCCAGGCGACCGAATAACGGAGACTTGCATCGTGAGTAATCAAGGTAAGTCAGCCAGGGCGCGTCTGCTTCCGCACCTTGTCGTTTTTGGCGCCTATAGCGTGCTGACCATAGCACTCACTTATCCTCTCTTTCTACGACTGAACTCCCACATTGCTGGAAACGATATTGATGTCTGGCTTGCTCAGTGGGGGAACTGGTGGCTCGAAAAGGCGGTAGCTGAGGGCACATATCCCTATCACACACGCTATTTGTTCTATCCGCAGGGTGTAAGCCTCGTTTTCCACAGCTTCAGCCCTCTCAACACGTTTCTCTGGTGGTTGCTTAAGCGACTCTTCGAGGCCAGGGTTTCTTACAACCTCACCATTCTGTTTGCCTATGTCGCGAGTGGATACACAATGTGGTTGTTCGCTCGCTACTGGACGGGGAATGATTACGCTAGCTTCGTGGCAGGGGCGATATTCGCCTTTTCCCCCTATCACATGGTCGAAAGCGCACATCCCAACATCGTTGCCACCCAGTGGATTCCTTTGTCATCCCTCTATCTAGTGAGGGCGTTGCGCGAGAAAAAGGTTGGGTATGGCTGCTTAAGCGCGGTCTTCCTGGCGCTCTCAGCGTGGACAGGTTGGCATCTCTTCCTTCTGGCAGGACTTTGGATCCTGCTATACGTTGCCTACGAGGGGTTGTTCCAGAGGAGGCTTTGGCACCCGGGGAGCATAAGGTCCCTCCTGGTCTTTGCTGTGTTGTCTCTGGTCTTGCTTGCGCCACTAATCTACCCCGTGGTTCAAGAACAGCTGCAGTCCGGAATATCCTACCTGACTGTGCCTACGAATGCCGGTCAGGGGAACCACCCTTGGGCGTTCATAATACCTAGCAGGCATCATCCCGTCCTAGACACCGTGTTTGGTCAAGCCAATCAGGCTATTGGTGTCAGTAGCCGTCGCCCTGGTTTCGTGGGGTACATCGTGCTACTGTTGAGCCTGCATGCTGCGCTGAGGGGTGGGCGACAGACACACCTGTGGACGCTGGCTGTTCTAGTTTTCACGCTCCTGTCCTTGGGACCTGAGATACCCCTTCGCACGGGAGAAGTGTTGGAGATACCCTGGGCAGCTCCAGTAGTTGCGCTTCTACGTCATCCGTTTCGCCTAAACATCCTGATCTCCTGCTGTCTTTCTATGCTGGTTGCTTGTGATGTAGCACAACTGTTACAAAAGGGGCTGTTGCAGTGGAAAATCAAGAGTTGGCACCTCCTATTCACTGTTCTCCTGACGGCATTGATCTTGTTCGAGTATCTTAGCCTGCCGTTTCCCACTATGGATCCAGAGGTGTCCCATTTCTACCACTTACTCGAAAAGAGCAAGGAAGACTACGCTATCGTTGAGGTCCCAATCGGCCGACAGCCAGACAAGACAAGCATGTACTATCAGACAATCCATGGAAAGAGGCTAGTGGGTGGAATGGTAGCCCGTACTCCCAAAGACGCCTACAGCTACATAAAGGATAACGCATTCCTGTGGGCTGCCTATACAGAGGATCCCACAGTGCCGCCTCAATCGCGTGTCGCGGAGTCGTTAGAGAAGCTCGCTGACGATGACGTTCGCTATGTAGTCCTGAAGAAGCGCTGGATGAAGGATCCGATTCTGGAAACGTGGCGGTCTGTCCTTAGAGGCGGAGAGATCTACGAAGACGACGAACTGGTAGTCTACACCACTGCAGACTTGCCTGAGAAATGAGGCGCCGCCTTGTGCCTGAGAGGATCTCTCAATTCTCCGTGAGGAAACGAAACGCGCGATTACTACTCGCTAGTACAGTGGCACTGTACGTTGTTGTCTTCAGCGTCCTGAGCATCGCCCGCTACAACACCTATCATGCCGCCACCTTTGACCTCGGCATCATGAGCCAGGTCACCTGGAACACGGCCCAAGGGCGTCTCTTCGAGACCTCCATTGATCGCGCCACCAACACTGACCTGATTGGTAGCTACCTGGGCAACCACGTCCGCCCGATTCTGCTCCTCCTCGCCCCTTTCTACCGGCTGTGGCCGGACCCCCGGCTCTTCCTCATCGTGCAGAGCTTGGCGCTCGGGTTGGGTGCCCTCCCCCTCTACTGGATCGCTCGCGAACAGACGAAGGACCGGCAAGCCTCCTTCATCGTCGCCGTCTGCTACCTGGCCTATCCGGCCCTGGGGTTCCTCAACCTGGTGGACTTCCATCCGATCGCCCTGTCTGTCCCTCTGTTGCTCCTGGCCTACTGGGCACTGGAGGAGGAACGCACGCCCCTCTTCTGGATCAGCGTCGTCCTGGCCCTTGCCACCAAGGAGGAGTTGGTGGTTCCAATAGGCGCGTGGGGGCTGGTCAATCTTCTTCGACCGGAGAGACGCCGCCTGGGTCTCGGCCTCCTGGGACTGTCAGCGCTCTGGGCCGGGCTCTCATTTGGCCTCATCATCCCACATTACAACGAGGGGAAGGCCTATCGCTTCTGGGAGCTCTGGTCACATCTACCCTTCTTGCCCTCCGAGGCAGCATCTGAAGGTGGCACGGCCCAGCAGATCGGAGGAGGATCCGCGATGACCATCGCTCTCTTCTTGATCCACTTGTTTCTGCCCCTGGGCTTCCTTCCCTTCCTGGGACACGCGTCTCTCGCTGTGGCCCTTCCGAGCCTCGTCTACCTCTTGCTGGGGAAGCGTCCCGCGCTCCACTCCGTGGGATATCAGTACCCGGCGGTGCTGATCCCCTGGTTCTTTCTGGCCGTGGTCGAGGGATTGAGACGGCTTCGAAGAGGATTGCACAGCGCCAAGGGGGCTCGACTCTACCGCATCGGGCTCGCATTTCTGGTGATCGGCACGATCGGCACGAACATCCCTCTGAACCCCCTCTATCTCTACGCGCAGGAGGGAATCTTCGGGCGAGATCCCTATCACGATCAGATTGAGACGGCGATGGAGCTGATTCCCGCCGAGGCTGGGGTCGCTACGATCAACCGCTTCGGACCACAATTGGCCAATCGCCGTGTCCTGGTATCCCTGGAGTATCCTTCACCTTTCCGGCTGGATCACGTTAAGATGGCGGACTACGTTCTGCTCGACCTCGTGGACTGCCGGCTGGTCCCGGCGAAGGACAAGCGAGCCAAGTACGGCAAGATGATTGAGGAAATCCTGAAGGTCGGCCAGTATCGCGTGGCTTACTGGGAGGAGGACCGCATCGTCCTCCTGGAGCGAAGACGATCAACGGCAGAGACGGCTCAGAGAAGAATCGATGCCGTCTCCGACTACGTGAACCGATTGGTCGAAGAAGGTCGGCCTTGCTGGCCCTGAGACGCTTACTCGCGGCCTAATCGGCTGCCGACGAAGTCGCGACGGCCGCGCAGGAAGGGCTCGATCGCCATGGCCCGCTTACCAGCCAACTGGATTTCCTCCAGCCGGAGCGCACCTTCAGATGTGGCGACGGCGGCACCACCGCGGACCTCCACCACAGTCCCTGGTGCTGCATCACCCTTCCAGTCCGGCAGCGGAGATGCCTCCAGCACCTTGAACCGCCGGCCGCGCCAGAACGTGAAAGTCCCCGGCCACGGGGTGAAGGCCCGGATTCTCTGGTCCAACTTAACCGCCGTCCGGGACCAATCCAGCTCTCCATCCTCTTTGCGAAGCCGATCGGCGAAGGTCGCCTCTTTCTCTTCCTGGGGACGGGGCTCCATATCCCCGGTTGCGTAGGCCGGCAGGGTCTCCGCCAACAGTTCAGCCCCAACGTAGGACAGCCGTTCCGTCAACGTCGCCCGTGTGTCGTCGGCCCGTATCGGCTCCTCGCGCTGCGCCAGAATGGGACCAGTGTCCAACCCGGGATCCATCTTCATAATCGTCACGCCGGTGAGCTCGTCGCCAGCCAGGATCGCAGCCGCCACCGGAGCCGCACCGCGCCATCGGGGCAGGAGCGAGGCATGCACATTCAAGGAACCAAGCGGCGGCAGATCGAGCACCTCCTCCGACAGGATCTGACCGAAGGCGGCTACCACGATGACGTCGGGCTGCCAATCGGCCAGTTGTGCCAGAGCTTCCGGAGTGCGGAGGGATGGCGGCTGATAGAGCGGCACGCCGTGCTCCAAGGCTGCTCGCTTAACCGGCGTCTTTCTCACCTCGCGTCCACGGCCGGCGGGGCGATCGGGCTGCGTGACGACGCCGACCACCTGATGATCCGCAACCAGCGCGTTCAGCGTCGGTACGGCGAACTCGGGTGTTCCCATAAAGATGGTTCTTGTCATAGTGGCTCCATTCTAGCATGGAACAGGAGACCGGCAAACGATTGGCCCGATCGCTGGAACGACGTAAGGTCTGTTGGCACAAGACGGAACCGGGTAGTTGTTACGAGAAGACCGGTGGGCACGCCAGGCTAATCCGTATGCTGCAGTGGGCCATACCCTTCAGAGCGAAGAGTCCTCCATCTCGCAAGTGGCGTCGAAAGGAGCCAGTTGAACGCCATCCGGATCTGATGCCAGAGAACCAGGCCCTTCGGCCCAAGCAACAGCGTCAGCAGCAGCACTCCGGCATAGGCAGCACCCTTCTTCCGAATCAGCGACCAGTTCACTACGTCTCGATCATCGGCCGGTTTACCCACTGTCAAGCTCCCCTATCCCAGCTGCAGGATGCGGCCCAGAAGGGGCGTCTTCTTCTCAATCGCCCCCTCCGGACACATCTCGTGGCAGCAGTAACAGCGAATGCACGCATCGTAGTCGTAGCGCGGCGGGCGCCGGCGTCCATCCCTAAAGCGGACCGCCTTGTCAGGGACAGGACATGCCTCGACGCACCGACCACACCTGACACAGTCGTCGGCGTTGATGACGGGCCGGGGTAGAATAGCGTTCTTGATGATGTTGTAGTGCGCATAGGACGCATTACTGTACACCGGCTTCCGCACGACCTTGAAGTCAGTGTCGATCAGTGTCTCAAGCGGATCCCCCACATACGCGATCTCATCCTCCGCGAAGCGACCTAGGCCACGGCGATGCCCAATGGCGTTCGTCGGTACGAATGCCGGATCCAGCCCCACCAGACGGCAGAACGTCGCATCCACCGCCACCGGATCATCAGACAGGATGAGAACGTGTAGCGGCTTTGGATCGCCGCCTCGCGGGCCGTTGCCCTCCATGGCGACGACCCCATCCATGATGTGAAGGCGAGGCCGCAGCAAGAGGTGAAGCTCCACTAAGAGGGTGGAGAACGCCATAGGGTCCTGGAACTGCACGTGGTAAAGGGCCTTCCGCTTGCCGGGAATGCAGCCGAAGAGGTTCTTCACTGCGCCCGTGATCCGAGTCAACTGGTGCGTCTTCATCTTGGGGAGATTGATCATACCGTCGCAATCGTGGACGGCCTGGGCTATGGGGAAGCGGGACACCAGGGCGCCGTCGGAGTTCTCCATCCCTTTTCCGGGACTGAAATCGACAAAGTCCGCCCCACTCCGCATCCCGGCCTCCATGAGGCCCGCGCCTTCCGCCGCACGAGCCGGGTCCTCCATCCCGGGGGAGTCTCCAAAGCGTACCGTCGCACCCCCCTCCTGGAACAGTTTAGCAACTCCCTCCAAGACCGAAGGATGGGTTGTCACCACCTCTTCCGGATCGGCTCCGACCAGTAGGTTCGGCTTGAGCAGCAGCTGCTCGCCGGGCGTTACAAACCGATCTAGACCCCCGAGGAGCTCGATGCCGCGGCTCAGAGACTCGTGCACCAATTCCGGATCGTACGAATCGCACTGCACCAGCGCGACCGTGGATCGACTCACTATTACCCCCCTAGACTATGCCGCCACAGCCGCCGCGCCGGTCGCCCTCTGGCTGGCGGTCTTGCCGTAAAACGACGACACAACGGGACAGACGATGAATCTGGGTGCGTGTTTCCCCGCCATCGCGATGACCTGGTTTAGAAGACCCGGGATGATGACGGCTTTTCCCGCGAATAGATGATCCAGGGCGCACGCCGCCACCTCCCGCGGATCTAGACTGACCAGCTCACCAATGAGACCGTGGGACGCAATCTTCCGCTTGCACTCCCCGTTGGTGCGGATGCCGTTCGGGCACAGGACGCTTACGCTCACCGGCGTCTCCTTCATCTCCTCTCTCAAGGCAAGACTGAAGTTCAAAATAAAGGTCTTCGATGGTCCATACACGGGCATAAAGGGCATGGGAAAGAAGGCAGCCATGCTGCCCACGTTCAAGATGAAGCTCCGCGACCGCTGCTTGAGCTCCGGGAGCAACAGTCGCGTCAGCTTGACCAGAGCAAGATTGTTGAGGAGGATACAGGACTCGTTCTCTTCTAACGTGGACTCCTCGAATCGACTGTTGTATCCGACGCCCGCATTGTTGATGAGAGCGGAGACCGTTAATCCCTTGCGCGACATCCACCGAACCAACATCTCCGGACTCCCAGGCGCCGTGAGGTCCGTTTCCACATATTCCGTCCTCACCTCATAGAGCAGGGCGAGTCCCTCAGCAACCTGTTCGAGGCCTGAATCGGGCAGCGCGACCAGGATGAGGTTCAGCCCCAGCTCAGCACACTCTTGAGCAAAGGCTCGTCCCAGGCCCTGGCTAGCGCCGGTGATGAGCACGTAGTCTCCCCGCCCACCGGCGAGCGGTTCGTGCGCGTGTTTTCGCTTTAGCATGGCATCTCCTCCTATATTGTAGCTTGATCCTTCACAGCGAGCGACTCTCCTGTGTACGATATCACGGGACCGGAGGCGATGCCTATGTTGCAGCTAACAGATACCTATCAGAACGTTGCAAGAACCTATTGACAAGAGGACTTCCGGTCGCTTGCGCTCGTGCGGGCCGACGGCCACGACGAGGTCTCACGTCTGCGACGTGGGAAGGAAGGGCGAGCACTCGTTGGCGAAAGCATCAGAGGCGTCGAAGGAGCGAAAGCCGCTTAGGAAACGACGAGGGGTATGGCGACGGCGACGACGATGAGCGTGAAGATAACGGTGCCAAGGACGAAGAGGAAGAAGCCCAAGAGTCGGCCAAGGAGACGGCTCAACTGACGGTGGCGGCCGCTGTGCCGCTTCAGCCAGACCGTCAGCCAGGTCGCGGCAGCGATCAGCCAGAGGTCGAAGACCCAGAGGAAGATCCATTGACGCCAGCGCCCGGTGAGGGTACAGTAAAGAAAAATGACGCCATTTCCGGCGAGGACACTGACTGGAGCCAGCATCCAGATAGCCTCCAGAGAGCCCATGACGAGGCTCAAGGCTCCTGCAATGAGGAGTATCTCGGTTGGCCAAGCGAGCGAGAAGACCCTCTCCCACCCAACGAGGGCAGCCGCGCCAAAGGCTACTACGTTGAAGGCTAGAGGAACGCCTAAAGCCATCACCATCGACCAGGGCAGTCCTTGGAGAAGAGACCGGTCCTCTCCTTGCTGTGAATCGCGCGTCTCATCCATTCCGACCACGGTATCGTCATCAGCGAAATCGACCGTCGTGATTCTTCCACGCTCTGCCCCGGAGAGAACAACCACGGAATCGGAGGGAGCCTCTGTTGTCGTGAACGAGAGTGGGAGTGAGATACGGTCGGGAAGCTGTATCTCCTCCTCGAGCGCCGTCTCGCGCAGCGCACGCGCCATCTCCGCGGCGCTCTGATAGCGGTGGGCCGGGTCTTTCGCCATCGCCTTGAGGATCACCCGTTGGAGAGACTCGGGTATCGAAGGATCGATCTCACGCGGCAAGGGAAGCGGATCATTGACGTGCTTCATCAGGACAGCAAGTGGCGTGTCGGCCTCGAACGGGGGATGCTGGATGAGCATCTCGTAGAAGATGACACCCACTGAGTAGATGTCGCTGCGACGGTCGCCGTGCCCCTCGCGGCCCTGCTCCGGCGACATATAGTTGACTGTGCCCACCGGGGCGCCGGGGTCGGTGTCTCGGGCAACGCCGATCATCTGGGCAACGCCGAAGTCGCTCAGAACAGCATCCCCTCTTTTGGTGAGGAGGACGTTGGCCGGCTTCAAGTCTCCGTGCACCATGCCCTCGCTGTGCGCATAGGCGAGGCCGTTGAGTACGTCCAGGAGGATACGGACGACCTCGCCCAGCGGCATGCGTTCTCCGCGCACACGGTAGTCGCTGAGCCGAGTCTTTAGAGAGTCGCCCTCCAGACACTCCATGACGATGTAAGGCAGGCCATTGTCGACGTCGAAATCGAACACCTGGACGACGTTGGCGTGCCGGAGGGCGGCCACCGCTCGTGCCTCGCGCTCGAAGCGGGTTCGCCAGGTGCTGGCGTCGAATGCCTCGTCTTCGACCAAGTCCGCACGAAGCACCTTGATGGCAACATACCGATCAAGTTGAGGGTGGTAGGCGCGGTAGACGCGGGCCATACCGCCGCGGCCCAGCGGCGCAAGCACACGGTATTTCCCAAGAGTCCGTCCCTGTAGGCCGGACCTAGCATCTCCTCGCCTGCGGAGGTTGAATAGCCTGATCATCGACTCTTCCTGGCTGCCTGCCTCGATATGGACCTAATGGTACAGAACCGTGAGCAGACTTGCCTACCCCGGACCTAACAGGGAGCTATCAACGCCGCATCAGATCCCTTACCGCAGTCAAGCTCCCAGGCGTCCCGGACCCAGGTCCATGCTCTCTAGCCCGCAAGCGTCGCTTCCCGCGGATTCAGTGCGGCACGACAAGCTTATATCCCAATCCGCGGACGGTTACGAGAAGCTGCGGATCAGACGGGTCATACTCGAGCTGCTGACGCAGACGATGGATGAGATTCTCCACCTGGTAGTCATAGACCTCGCCTTCATACTCCGGCCAGACAGCAAGGCCGATATCGTCCTTTGAGCAGACTTGGCCAGAACGCTCGTAGAGGTAGGCAAGGAGGGCGAATTCCTTAGCCGAGAGGTCGATAGAGCGTCGGTCAAGCCGCACGACGCCCGCGTCCACGTCGACAACCAGCTCAGGGAAAGGGGTCTCCCGGATAGTAATGGCCGGGTCGTGAAAGACAAAGGTGACGTCGCCAATACGGATCTGATCGTCGTCACGAAGCTCAACCGGGCCCAGAACCCGCTCGCCATTGAGCCAGGTTCCGTTGGTGCTGTTCAAGTCCTTGAGGATCACGCGCCATCCCTGGCGCCGCAAACGGGCGTGCTCACGAGAGATACGTCGGCTGGAGACGACCACGTCGTTCTCGATTGCGCGACCAAGGGTCATCACGTCTCCATTAAGAGCATGCTCACGACCGGTGGGATCGGTAAGGAAAGGACAACGTTTGTCATCGGGCATAGACCACCTCACGCTAGCACCACGGCGTCTTACCTTTCATCGTCCGACCAAGAGGTCCAGCCGAATCTGAGAAGTCGGGCAGTTGTCCAGAGTCTACTCTCAGTCGCTCCGATGTCAAGCTTATGGGCGCCAAGGCTTTCGAGACAGGCAGAATCGATCGCTTACAGCCCTCGCCCGCAGAACCACTCTCTAGGGATACGCTCTTGACCTACGAAGATCTCAACCGCGCCGGATCCTCCCAGCCGAATGCGCCTCTCCAGGCGTCCGGAAACCAACGGTGGGGACCCTCTTTTGGCCCAGTTACGGGCGAATGGGCGGACGTTTGAGAGGCTGGTTCCTTGCTGAAAACATCGGCCAAGGGTATCATCAAACCCGTTCCTGGCCGCATCGAGGGCAGAAACAGCTAGTCACGTAAGAGGGCTGCAGCAACGGAAGGCCTCTCGACGGCTTCAGCTGCCCCTACATTATCTAGCGGTACTGAACTGAGGAGAATGCACTTTATGGTGGGACTATCTGCCGTCATCCTAGACTTGGACGGCTTGATGATCGACACGGAACGGGTTGCACGACAGGCCTGGAAGCAAGCAGCCTCTGACTTCGGGCACACGATAAGTGAGGCGCTGTTCTCAGAGATGACTGGGCGCAGGCGAGAGGACGTCAGAACGGTCGTGATGGAAGCCTTTGGCGATGAGTTTCCCTACGCCGAGGTCAGGCAGCGACGCGACGACTACTTCAGAGAAGCGATCGAGCATAAGGAGGTCGAGCCTAAGCCGGGCTTATTCCACCTACTCAGGATCATCGAAGAGCTCGGCCTTGAGCTTGGTATTGCCACGTCCGGACACAGAGAAGTGACCTACCTCAAGCTCTCTGCCATCGGGCTCAGCGACCGGTTTGAGACCGTCGTCTGCGGCGACGACATTGAACACGGCAAGCCTGCCCCCGACATCTTCCTCGAGGCTGCCCGCCGGCTGGACGTTCTGCCGTCACATTGCATCGTGCTTGAGGACTCGGACGTCGGCGCACGTGCCGCGGATGCCGCCGGCATGCGCGTGATCGTCGTCCCCAGCCTCGAAAAGCCCGCGGACGACGTCATGACCCTGGCGTGGCGGGTCCTCCCGTCTCTGCACGCGGCAGCGCGTCAACTAGAAGAGGAAGCTGTAAGCCGGAGTGGGTGAAGGCTCACTTGGGTAACAAGCGCGGGGGCTTAGTGCACCGATGAAAGACGAAGGATGCAAGATGCTGCTAACCACCAGCCGGGTTTTAACTGAACTATAACAAAGCCTTAACGCCTCGACAATCAGGGCGTGTTCGGATTATTGCCAGAAGGGAGTCGGGTGCTTTCCCTCCCAATGGACAGCGAAGCGGCTTCTCTTCTCCTCCTAGTGAGGGGCGGCCCGGGTGAATCGGGCCGTCTCTTTGTTTCTACCCTTCGACACCCTCCAATAGCTTCCGTAGCACCGTCCGTTCGTCAGGTCCGAACCTCTCCAGCGCCTCTTCCTCCCCCTTCACAATCGCTTCCCCGAGGCCGGAGCGGCGGAACGCAGCGAGATCCTCCTCGAAGGGCGTGCCCACTTTGTGTTCGTGCACGATCTTACCGTCCCGCATAATCAGGACGCGCTCTGTCTCGCGAGAGACAGCCGGGTCGTGGGTAACGACAATGAAGGTCGTGTCGAGATCCTCGTTGAGATGTTTCATCAGATCGATAACCTCGCCGCCGCTCTCGCTGTCCAGATCGCCCGTTGGCTCATCGGCGAGAATGATGGCCGGCTCGTTCGCCAGGGCTCGAGCGACGGCGACGCGCTGACGCTGTCCACCGGATAGTTGATTAGGTAGATGATCGAGACGATGACCCAGGCCCACCATCTCGAGCAGGTCCCTGGCGCGCTTCTTCCGCTTTCTGCGACCGACGGACTGGCCCATCATAGGCACCTCGACGTTCTCGCGAGCAGTGAGGGTAGGGATCAAGTTATGGAGCTGGAAGATGAAACCGACCTTCCGGGCCCGGAAGGTGTTCAGATCACGCACCTTCTGGAGATCCTGTCCCTCCACCAGCACCGTGCCTTCGGTGGGCCGATCCAGGGCACCGATCATATTGAGCAGCGTAGACTTGCCACTGCCAGAGGGCCCCATGACGGTGACGAACTCGCCGGAACGGATACGCATATCGATGCCATCCAGCGCCCGAACCTGGGCGCCATCACCGTATAGCTTCTTCAGTCCGCGCGTCTCAACAATAGAATCGGTCATCGGACTTCCTCCGTCACATGACAGTCCGCAGCCTCAGCCGTAGGGTCACGGGCACCCCGGACCTCGCAGCAACCGCCGGGGCGTCGCTCCGGATCACTCATATCGCAGCGCCTCCACGGGGCGCAGATTCGCGGCCCACCAGGCTGGGTAGAGGCCGCCCACTATCCCGAGCGCCAGGGCAGTCCCGAAGGCCTGAGCGAAGAGCCCGACACTGTAGCGCATCTGCATCCAACCCTCAATCAGCGGTACGTTGTTCAGGAGAACGCCGAGGAGGACGCCCACCAAGCTCCCTCCCAGGCCGCCAAGCAGCGTCAGGGAGACCGACTCACGGAGGATCATCCACAATACGCGGAACCGGCGCCAGCCCAGGGCCCGCAGCACGCCGATCTCGCGGGTCCGTTCGAAGACGGACATCACCATGGTGTTCATCATACCCAAACCGCCGACCACGAGGGCCATCAGCGAGATGCCCCAGGTCATCCCCTCCATCGCCTGTAGGTCGCTCACATCTTCGGTGAAAGCGCTGGCCCTGGAGAGGTCGACCTCCGGAAAGCGCGTCTCCACTCGCTGGATGACGGCCTCTGCCTGATCTCGATCCTCGAGCCAGACGCCGAAGAAGCTCACCTTGTTCGGCTGACCAAAAAGCCGCTGAGCGTCGCGCAGGGTCACCACGCCGCCGCCGTCCTGAAAGCTGACGCCCGTCTCGTAGATCCCCACGATCCTGAAAGCCCGATCGAAGAGACGCATAGTATCGCCCACCTCTAGGTTCAGGTTCTCGGCGGCCACACGTCCGATTATCATCTGCCGATTCGTGCGCAGGGGCTCTCCCTCGACGATGCGGTACTCGCGAATGGCGAGCCCGCGCGGGCGGTAGCCGAACACGACGAAGAAGGGGAGACCCTCGACCGAGGTATAGCCGGTGAGAAACCCTTCCGCCGCTCGGACACCCGGCATCGTCCCGATCCGCTGCACCACGTCCTGGTCGATCTTGCTCAGATCGATGGACCCGCCCGCTTCCATCCCCACTAACTGCGCCCCCAAGCCGCCGGCCATCCCGCCCACCGTCTCCACCAGGCCATCGCCCATAGCTCCCAGCAGGACAATGGCCATCAGAGCAATGCCGATCCCTATGATCGTGAGCACGGTCCGTGTCGGCTGACGGAGGACATTACGGAGCGCGGTCGAAGGAACGTTCTGAGGAGCGTTAACCGTGCCCCCTTCGGAGCGCATTGCCTCGGCAGGAAGCAACCGCGAAGCCTTCCAAGCGGGGAAGGCTCCGCCGATCACGCCGAGCCCGAGGGCGACAGCAAAGCCCTGCCCCAGGGTCGACGGCGGGATGCGGCTGGGTAGGAACCCGCTTACGCCGGGAACGGTTCCTACGGCCCGCACTCCTGCGACACCTAACAGAGCCCCTGCTGCTCCACCGACCAAGCTGATGAGTAAGGACTCGCTCAACACCATAAGGAGTATGCGCAGCGGCCGCCACCCCACCGCGCGGAGCACACCGAACTCGCGCGTTCGCTCGAAGACGCTCATGAGCACCGTGTTCATCACGCCCACCCCGCCGATCACGACGGCTATCAACGAGACAGACCAGCTGAAGACGTAGACGTACTGGAGCATATCCTGCTCCTGGGCGAAGTCAGCTGAGGTGCTCGCCGTCAGCTCCTCGAAGCGACGCTCAATGCGCTGGCGCAGCTGGTCAACGTCGGCCCCCGGCCGGAGTTTAAGCAGGAAAGCGTTGACCTGCTGGGGTTTCCCGCTCACCGCCTGGGCGTCCTCTAGGCGGATCACGGCCGCTCCATCTTCAAACGGCTCTCCCGTCTCGTAGATACCTACGACACGGTAGGCACTCTCATAGACGTGGAAGGTGTCCCCGATGTCCTTCTCGAAATCCTCGGCCGCGGAACGACCCAGAATCACCGGCTTGCCCCCTCGGGTTGCATCGGGACTGGACAGGGCATGCCCGTCTACGATCTTGAAATGATCTATGGCGAAGCCCTGGGGGTCATAACCGTAGACGATGAAGTAAGGGGTATTCTCGGTAGCTGCGTAGGTGTAGATCATACCCGTCACCCGATCTACTCCCGGCAGTGCCGCGACCCTCTCCGCCACCTGCTGGTCCACGGCACTGAAGACGATGTCGAGCGCCTCATCCTGGACGACCAAGAGATCCGCCCCGCTGCCACCAGCGATGGCACTGTATCCTTCCACAAAACCCTCGGCCAGAGCCCCCAGGGCCACGACGGCTGCGACGCCAACAGCGATGCCGAAGATGGTGAGAAGCGTGCGCATCTTCCGGCGCAGGAGATTCCTAACCACCATTGTAGGCTCCTGGCGGGCACAACAGACGGAATACGGAAGCTTGGATCTTCGTCAATGTGCGCATCTACTGCTCTACATGGATATCGACAAACGCCGTCATGCCCCACCGAATCTCCGGGGCGAGCTCCTCCAGTTCAATGATCGCGGTGTAGTTCACCCCTCCGCCGCCGGGCTCAGCCATCGGATTGATGCGGATGACGTGCCCTTCGAAGACGCGATCTGGGAATGCGTCAAAGGTGACGTCGACGGACTGACCGACCTCGATCTTCGCCACGTCGATCTCATCGAGATCCGTGGTCTCCACCCGCAAAGTTGAGAGATCGCCTAACGTGACGACGGGCGCCCCCCGACGAATCTGCTGACCCCGCCGAACCTGCACGCTGCCCACCGTCCCATCGAAGGGAGCACGCCGTTCGCACCGCTCCACGCGCAGTCGGGCTTCCTCCAAGGCTATCTGGGCCTGCTCGACCTCAGTCTCGGCCAGAGCCACCTCCTCCTCGGAAGCTCCTGCCATTACTTGGTCCAGTTGAGCCTGAGCTACATCCCGCCGTGCCTCGGCGGCTCGAACGCCAGCTTCGGCTTCGTCCAGCCGGGCCGATGCGCTGCCCCGGGCATAAGCAAGGCCAAGTTGGGCCGCATCGAGACTCTCTCTCGCTGCGCGCAGCCGCAAAGCAGCCCTCTCGCCCTCCCAGTCCTCGACGAGGTCGTTCTCGAGTTCGTCCTGCAACTCGTCATAGTCGATGCGAGCTGCCTTGCGCTCTGCCTCAGCCGACTCCAGTTGGGCCTGCGCGTCGGCAATATCGGACGCTACCACGCCCGAGGCCAACCGCTCTTGCTCGGCCGCGGCTCGAGAAATCTCGAGTTCCATCTCGTCTACTCGCTGCTCAGCAGCAGCGACGTCTACCGCCCGGGGTTGGGCCTTAAGCTGCTCCAGCTGAGCTTGAGCACGGGCGAGCTGGGCCTCGGCCTCAGCGACGCTTAGCTGCGCATCGACCGGGTCAAGTCGGACTAGCAGATCGCCGACCTTCACTTGATCCCCCGGCTCCACCCGCACATCGTTCACAACGCCATTCGTCTCGACACTGAGCACAGCCCACTCCGCCGGCACGACCTCTCCTGTGACGGAGACTAACGAAGCATATGGAGTTTCTACAGTCGGGGTGGGCGTCTCCTGCACACCTCCGCCACAAGCGACCAGTGCTAGAGCCAGGACAGCAGCTATTGGAATGAATCGCTGCAGTTTCGTCATCGTCCCCCCTGTCAAACCTACGTGGAACGGAGTTCTTGAAACGCGTGGCCCGTTGGCATCCTTCGTCCTGGGCTCCATGCTCTACTCTGAGCCTCCGACCTCGATATCGACAAACGCCGTCATACCCCACCGCGCCTTGGGATCCAGGTTCTCAAGGTCGATAATCGCCGTGTAGTTGACCCCGCCGCCGTCAGGATCCGCCATCGGCGAGATCCGTCCCACGTGTCCCACGAAGACCTGATCAGGCAGCGCATCGAGGGTCACGTCGACCGTTTGGCCGACCTCGACACGGGCCACGTCGATCTCGTCCAGATCCGTCGTTTCCACCCGGAGGGTGCTTAGGTCGCCGATGGTGACCAGAGGCTCTCCTGGCACGACGAGGGCGTGCTCCTGCACTCGTACAATCCCGACCGTGCCCGCCAGCGGGGCGCGGATGGTACTCCGCTCCAGCGCGACCTCTGCCTTCTCCAGCGTCGTCTCCGCTGTCTGTATCGCAGCCCTGGCTGCCGCGATCTCGTCCGGACTCGCACCTGCCTCGACTTGTGCCAGATGAGCCTCGGCCGCCTCCTGTCGCGCCTTCGCCTGCTCCACGGCCAATTCGGCCGCTTCAAGACGGTTCTCCCGTTCGCCGATCAGAGCCCGATAACGTGAACGAGCAGCTTCCAGTTCCTCTCTCGCCGCGTGGAGACGGAAGCGCGCCTTCTCCTCATGGGGGCCGAGCAGAGGGCAGACCTCCCTCTCCCCTTCTCCCGGGACGTGGACCTCCACACACGTCATCGTGTCCTCATGGACTTGATAAGCGACCAGCTCATCCATCTCCGCCCTGGTCACTCGGGCATCGGCCGCCGCGATCTCCGCGCCCAAGGATCCCGCCTCGAGCTGAGCCAGCCGGGCTTCGGCCTGATCGATGCCGGGCTTGGCTGCCTCCACCTGGGCCTCGGCAACGGCAACCGCCTCCGCCCGAGGCTGCAACTCCAGAACCTCTAGGCGAATCTGCGCAGCCTTCACGGCCACTTCAGCGCGACGCACAGCCAACTCGGCATCGGAGGCGTCGAGTCGAACGAGAGGAGCGCCTGCTACCACCTCGTCGCCGGGTTCGACCAGTACCTCGAGTGCCGTACCGCCCACCTGGGCGCTGACCGTGGTCCATTCGGCCGGCACGACCTCCCCGGTGACGGATACGACCGAGGCAAACGCCTGCTCCGGCAGGGGCGTAGGCATCGCCTCTTCTCCACCGCCGCACGCGGCGAGGAGGGCCGTAGTGATGAGCAGCCCCGAGAATGCGAGCTTCTTCATTCAGGTACCTCCATCGATTCAAACCGTACTGCACGCGACGGACGACAAACACGACGCGACAGCACATCCACAGCACAGGGTCTCCAAGGCGTCGCGCGCCACGGCAGACAGAGCCCGCCCACGCGGAAAACCACGTCAGCCACGACCCCAGTGGCGACCTCTGCCAGCGCGAGAGACGTCTCAATAGGGAGCGCAGAAGGTTCTTGAAGACCCTCCTGACTCCCCCACCGTCGTCTCCTTGAGGTCAGTCCACCTCCGCGTTCCGCCCATCCTTCGCCGCGCTAGAGCATACCGAACGCCGGTTCCCGGCGATCCATCACGGTTCAGCCTACCGTAACACTACCCCCTACCTGTTCCTCCGTCCACTCGATCTCGATCTCCAGCTCCCGCTCCGTCTTATGCTTCTTGACCTTCTCCGTCACCTCTATCTCCAACTCGACGGTCTCCGGCAGCGCAAAGCGCACCTCCTCGTCACCCCGGCGCAGCATCACTTCGCCTCCCTCCAGATGATCCGCAAGCTCCCGCAAGAACTCCGCTGTGCTCTGCCGGGACTTCCACTCCTCAGCTCTGAACAACATGTTCTTCTTTGACACGATGTCCTCCTTCACATTCTATAGCTAGCTTCACCAAAACGAGTCTCAATCGATACTGCCCTCGAACGCCTGCGCAAACAGATCCCAGTCGTCCTGATGGATGACTTCCGCCGCTCGGTCTCCCAGCATGTCGAGAATGCGGGGTAGATAAAGGTCAGTCCGCAGATGGTGTTCGGCGATCAGCACGAAAAGCGGACTCCGGGTCCAGGAAGAACGTGCCTGGCTCCCCGCCAGTCGTTCGCCCACTAGAACTTCGTCTCCATCGACCACCAGAACCAGGCCCAACCCCTCCACCGTCTTCAAGTGCTCCTCAGACATCGAAGCGACCACCATGCGACCGCCAGGGAGATCAAGGTCTCGGGAGCTGTAGACGACCACTCGAGCGCCGCGAGCAGCTGCCTCCGTGAGGACCGGACGCAACGGTGGGAACGTCGACGGCAGCACTGCCATGTAGACGCTCTCCTCGGCGTGCCTGATCATCTCCTGAGCCTTGCCCATTACGTTGCCATGTCCTTCGATGTTCCAAACGTACTCTAGGTCCGACGTTTTGCCCAGTCCGTCCAGGCCCTGCCGCAGCGCGTCGATCAGCTCCTCCTGCTCCCGATGGACATGATTGAGGAACTCCTTGGGTGGGATGGGCGCGTACTGCGTCTTCCCCTCCTTCCGTAGCTCCATCGCGGCTCCTCGGGCAGTCAGCTTGCCGAGGACCTCGTAGATCATCGAACGAGGCACACTCGAGACTTTGGAGACGTGGTAACCCGTGGCCGGATTCTCCTTCAGAAGGGCCACGTAGGTCTTGGCCTCATACTCGGAGAATCCAAGCTCAACCAGGCGTGCGACCGTCTCGCGCTCCATACCTCCTCCTCGCGACGTTATGGTCCTAACGCAGTAGTTATTACGATAACGACTACAGTATACACGACTAGAACGCACGTGTCAAGCGGTAGATCAGCGGCATCAGGACAATCGCACATGAGCTCGAAGCCTCCGTCCTCGGGGGCGTCTCAGACCACCGAGCAGGAAGGGCGGGGACAGTTGACGCCGAAGAACGTCCTCGAGACGGGGACTCCGAGCCTATCGGGCGATGGCGCCCTCAGATGCGATTACCCTGCAGCGGCATTGGGCACAGTAGCCCAAACCTTTATGCCCGGCAAGATCGTATCGGGAGGGTTCAGGAGCGCATGGAGGATGTTTCTCGAGACCTTCTGGGGTTGCGGCAGCCGTTCCCGGGAGCTGATGAGAATCATCGGGGGAAAGACAGCGCTAAATCAGAATACCGATGACTAGAGTAGCCAGGCCCAGGTAGACGAAATAGCCAAACGTGTCGGTAATTGTCGTCACTAGGATCGGCGAGGCGAGAGCTGGATCAATCTCCAAGACCTGCAATCCGATAGGGACAAGCGCCCCAGCCATACCAGCCGCGATGAGATTGAGGAGTGTTGCGCCCCCCACTACCACACCAAGCATAGGCGATCCCCTCCAGACTAGGGCGATGATAGCAACGAGAGAACCGACCGCAACCCCGTTCGCCAGACCAATCAGCACCTCACGCCCCAGCGTGCGCCATCCCTCCTCGGGACCAAGCTCACCCAGGGCAAGACCACGGACGGTGACCGTTAAAGTTTGAGTGCCAGCGCTTCCGCTGACGCCGGCGACAATGGGGAAGAACGCCGCCAAAACCGCGACGCGGGCAATGGTGCCCTCAAAGAGACTCAGCACGAGGGCCGAGGCCATCGCTGTGACCAGATTGAGCACCAACCAGGGAAGTCGGGTGCGCAGGGCGGCTGGGAGAGCGCCATCAACTGGATGCTCTTCGGGCACGCCACCCAAGCGGAAGATGTCCTCGGTAGCCTCCTCCTCCAACACCTCGACCAGGTCATCGTGGGTGATGACGCCCAGCATATACCCTTCAGTATCGAGAACCGGCAAGGCCACCAGGTCATAACGGGCCATTAGGCGCGCCGCCACCTCCTGATCGTCGTGGGCTTCCACATAGATGGCGTCGGGATCCATGATATCGCGCACCCGGGTCCGGGGCGGAGCGACGACCAGCTGTCGCAGCGAGACGACCCCCACCAGGTGCTCCCTTGCATCGACGACGAATAGATAGTAGACCGTCTCCGCATCGGGTGCCGCGGCGCGCAGATGGGCGATCGCCTCTTCGGCCGTCATGTCCTTGTGGAGAATCACCTCCGCGGCAGTCATCAAGCCGCCGGCGCTCTCATCGGGGTACACCAGGAAGGGACGGATCTCATCGGCCTCTTCCAGCGTCGCCAGAGCCTGCGCTGCTCGAGCGGGGGCCAGGTCACCCAGCAGGTCGGCGGCCTCATCCGGCTCCATCTCGCCGAGGATGTCGGAGAGTTCTGCGTCGGAGAGGCGCTCCGCGACCTCCGCCGCCTTCTCCTCCTCCAGTTTCTCCAGGATGTCGGCGGAGTCCTCAAGATCCAGTTGAGGAAGCAGCCGATCCTGCTCCTCGAGACCTAGATCATCGAACAGCTCCGCCTGGTCCGGGGGTCTGAGGGCCTCCACGAGGGCAGCGGCGCGGTCCCAATCGCGCGCGTCCAGGGCTTCTCGGATCTCTTGGAGTGTGACGTCGACTTCTTGGCGTTCCATGGATCATCCCTCCTGGTGGATGGCTATTATCTCACGTCGGGGGAGTATGTCAATCAGGAAGGTCTCTCTCATTCGGAACTACGGCGTTTTTGCATCGTTGACAGGCCCCAGTCACTGTGTTAGAATCCGGGCTGACAGTATGTCCACACCCAGGTTCTAGGCGAGGTGAAGTCTCAACGGTGAAAGTCATCATCCAGATCCCCTGCTACAATGAGGAAGCAACCCTCCCTCAAACCGTGCATGACTTGCCCCGAGAGCTGCCCGGCGTCGACGAGATTGAAATCCTGGTCGTGGACGACGGCAGCGTTGACTGCACCGCGTCCGTCGCTCGAGAGTTGGGCGTGGAACATGTCGTGTGCATGAAGCAGAACCAGGGATTAGCCTATGCCTTTATGGCCGGTCTCGATGCTGCGCTGGAAGTCGGTGCCGATATCATCGTCAACACAGACGCCGACAATCAGTACCGTGGTGAGGACATCGAACGACTCCTCCGACCGCTGCTGGACGGAAGGGCTGATATCGCGGTGGGGGATCGTGGTGTCTCGACGTTGGAGCACTTTTCGCCGCTCAAGCGTTGGTTGCAGCGATGGGGAAGCTGGGTGGTAGAGAGAGCGGCTGGCATTGCCATCCCGGACGCCACCAGCGGTTTCCGGGCCTTCACTCGTGAAGCGGCCATGCGCCTCACGGTGCTCAGCGATTATACCTATACGCTCGAAACCCTCATCCAGGCCGGCGCGCGCCGCATGGCAGTGACCTACGTGCCGATTCGGACCAATCCACAGACTCGGCAGTCCCGTCTGATCCAGAGCATCCCGTCCTTTCTCGCCATCTCAGCCATCACAATACTCCGGTTCTACGCTATGTATCGCCCTTTGCGCCT
>Ga0207797_1000020_pt1 | contig 97301 bp, 85 predicted proteins | sample PRCRCaboRojoPR_6_FD_187275 | JGI IMG/M metagenome (GOLD analysis project Ga0207797, IMG submission 187275) | Marine sediment microbial community from Cabo Rojo, Puerto Rico - PR CR 10% Liquid 1 (SPAdes) | ecosystem: Environmental > Aquatic > Marine > Coastal > Sediment | place: Cabo Rojo, Puerto...
CTGTCTCTATGGTCTGTGTCGCCATGGAACCTGCGCTCGGCGCCCCGGCCGAAACGTGATTTTTTCATGCTTGGTTGTGCCTGCGGCGTCGCAGGCATGATGGTTTATTCAAAATTTCCTTTTCGTGACCCGACACGTGGCCCCTGCACTCACTTTCCCCCTCAATGGGTGCATTCTCTCTGTGCAAGAGGAAGATCCCGCATCTGCACAGGGTTCACTCAGAGCAACGGGAAAGTGAGTGCAGGGGCGAAGCGATCCTTCCAGAAATACCTGTGTATTTCTGGAACATTACACTAGGAGGCAGAGGATACTCTCATGTTCTGTCTGCCTGTCATCTGTCCACCGCTCACCGTCCACTGACTACCGTCCACTGCCGAAGGCATTGTCCGCCGCGCGAGCCCGCTTCTGGCTTTCCAGGCAGGAGGAGCAGAGACCGTCCAGGCGGATCTCAACATGCTCGATGGAGCCCGCTACGATGCCCGGTGCGTTGATGGATTCCAGCCGGACGTCGTCTGGATCGAGACAGACGAGCCGATCGCAGCTGGTGCAATGGAAGTGGGCGTGCGATTGTCCGAGGATGTTCGGGGAGAGCCCGTAGCGGAAGGAGCGTTCTCCGCTGCTGATGCGGTGCAGTAGCTTCTTTTCCACCAGCAGGTCGAGGTTCCGGTAGACCGTAACCCGATTGATCAGGGTTGTGTCCTGCAGCTGCTCGAGAACATCCCGGGCACGCAGAGGCTCGGGGCTGATCAGGAAGAGCTCCAGAATGGCCAGCCGGTGCCTGGTTATCCCCAAGCCGGCCTTTTGAAGGAGCCCAGCCGGGGTGTTTTTCACGGTTCGGCCTCCTGTCTCTGGGGCTTTTTTCGTGGTTCGTTGTGCCTCAGGGGTCTGAGGGTTTGCAGGCAATGGCTCTTTGCTGTGCTCTGGTGCTCTCCCTGTCTCGGTCAGCTCAGCCCGGATCCGCGGTTAGCTGCAGCTTTAGAGGCCATCCTCTCCGCTTAGTCAGGCCTGGATGGTGCGTTTTCGGTTGAAGCTCTCGAGAACCTGGGCCAGGAAGTATCCGAGCGTCGCCGTCAGGATGATGGTGGCTCCGGAGGTCAGGTTCAAGATCCAAGACAGGCTCAAGCCGGTCAAGATGAAGACGAGGTTCAAGAGGATACACAAAAGCATCATCCGTCCCAGAGATGAAGCGAACTTCTCGGCGATGGCCGGCGGGATGCTCAACAGGGCGATGATCAGAATGAGGCCGACAACCTGGACGAGCATGACCACGGACAGGCCTATCAGGCAGAGCAGCAGAAAGTAGAGCCGATCTACAGGAATGCCCCGGGTTCGGGCGAACTCCTCGTCAAAGGCCATGGCCAGGAACCCTCGGTAGAAAACGGCCGACAGACCGATGACGCAGAGGCAGAGGCCCAGCATGACCAAGAGATCGCTCCGGGAAACCGTCAGGATGCTTCCGAACAGGTAGCTCATGAGGTCCACATTGTAGCCCGGGGTCAGATCCACGAGGATGATGCCCAGGGCCATACCTGAAGCCCATAAGGCTCCGATGATCGAATCGATTCGATGCTTGGCCTTGAGGCTGGCCGCGGCCATGATCAGAGCGGACAGCAGCGAGAAGCCGAATATGCCCAGCAGGGGCGGCAGGCCCAGGATGAACCCGATGCCCACGCCTCCGTAGGCCGCATGGGCGATTCCGCCGGCAATGAAGACGACCCGATTGATCAGCACGTAGCAGCCGATGACCCCGCAGGCTACGGCGGCCAGCACCCCGGCTGCCAGGGCGTTCTGCATGAAGGTGAACTCCAGGAGGTCCATCAGTCGCCGTCCTCCTCGTGTTTTGGGAGCACTCGGTGCGGCAGCCCATGGGCCACGAGCTCCACTGGGCAATGGTAGGCCATGTCCAGCATATCCTGGGTCACCTCGGGCTGATCGTGATAGTAGACCCGCCGGTTGACGCAGGCTACGGACTTGACGTAGCTGGACAGGACCATGAGATCGTGGCCAACGATGACGATGGTGGCCTGCTCATTCAGCTCGCGCAGAAAATCGTAGAACTCGGTTTGGTGCTGCGTGTCGACGCTGGCCGTCGGCTCATCGAGGAGGAGGAGCTTCGGGTCGGACACCAAGGCCCTGGCCAGCATGACCCTCTGCCTCTGCCCGCCTGAGAGGTCGGCCGTCTTTTCCTGCCGGTACTCCCACATGTCCACCCGGCGAAGGGCCTGCTCAGCCGCCCGCCGGTCGTTTAGGGAGAAGGGGCGCCAGCTGGCGCTGCTGAACATTCTGCCCATCAGAACAACCGTGAAGACGGAAACCGGGAGCCTGGGGTTGAAGCCGGCCTGCTGGGGGACGTAGCCAATCTGCTTGGCAGCCTTGTCCGGGAAAAGGCCAAGAACGCTGATATGTCCCCTGTTCGGCTTGAGCAGGCCGAGCATGAGCTTGATCAGGGTGGTTTTCCCACCGCCGTTCGGCCCGATAATGGCCAAAAAGTCTCCCGTGGGTACGGAAAAGGTTACATCCTCGAGGACCGGATGGCCGTTGTAAGCGAAAAAGAGGTGTTCAATGGCTATGGCCGGTGGAGACATATGGCCCTCACTCGAGATCAGAGGCGATGGCCTCGGCCACACGTTGGAGATTCGAAGCCCAGTCTCGGGCCAGCGGATCGGCTTTGGCCAGCCTGGCTCCAATGGCTTCGGCGACGACTCTGGCCTGCTCGCCGGAGAACTGCGGCTGAACGAGGATGGACTCTATTTCGTGCTGCCGCCCCCACTGAATGATCTTTTTCATTCGGGACGGAGACGGTGGCTTGCCTTGATATTCGAGGGGAACTTGGCGCAAGCCGTAATCATTGGCCAAGTAGCCCCAGGATGGATGGTTGACCAGAAAGGCTTGCCCGTGATGCCCTTGAAAGAAGGCCTGCAACTGGTCATGCAGCTCTTGGATTTCCTGCTGGAAGGCTTTTAGACCGGCTGCGTAGTGGTCTGCATTGGCTGGATCGACGGCTTGCATGGCTGCGGCCGCAGATCGAGCCAGTTGCGAAACGCGCTTCGGCGAGAGCCAGATGTGCGGGTCAAGGCTCTCTGTCCGACTTTGCGCGTCTGCCGCTTTGTGCCTGACATCCAGGATATGTCGACCGTGATCCATGGGGATCTTGTCCACAGCCCGATCCGTCTGGACGATGCGCATGTCCGGGTTGGCTGAGGCGAAGCGGGGCAGCCAGGTGCGTTCAAACGGAACACCGATGGCCAGGTAGAGGGAGGATTTCGACAGCTTGGCCATTTGTCTCGGCTTCGGTTCGTAGGTGGCCGGGCTGGCTCCGGGCTGAACCATGACGGAAGGCTCGACCAGATCGCCGCCGATTTTTTCGACAAAATAGGCCTGGGGCAGAATGCTGACCATGACCCGGAGCGGCTCCTGGGCCGATGTCTGGCCGACAGCAAGCAGAAAGAGAACAATGGCGAAAAACGGTGTCTTGGACATGCTGCCTCGCACGTGTCAGTCAGAATGCAACATTGTTGCGTAAAATATAGGTTCGGCCGTACACCCTGTCAAGCCGCTGCGCTGCCGCAGGTCAGAGGAGGCCCGCCTATGCGAGCGTGCCGCGCATGCTCGGCCTGACACGATCAGCTTTCTTCAAAGGACTGGACATCATAGGTCAGAAGCTCGGCCGTTCCCTCACGCCAAGCGGTCTGGGGAAGTCCGGCCTTCAAGGCCAAATGGTCGAGAAAGTCCTCAGCCTTGGGAAGCTGAGACCAAACCTGCGGCAAAAACGTGGCCTGCCTGGCTCCCTGCTTGAGTATGACCCCGGGCTGGCTTCGCTGCAGGTTATCGACGATCTCCCGAGCTTCCTGATGGATAAGCGGCTGCGGCTCGCTGAGGAGGCTGACCTCAATGTGGGTCGACGGCAGCTCCTCTTGAGTGAGAGGTGGAAAGCGCGGGTCGCGAAAGGCTGCGTTGACCGCATTCTGCTTGATGCTCTCGATTATGGGCTCATCCGCAGTGAGACTGCCGATGCAGCCGCGCAAAGAGCCTTGCTTGTGCAAGGTCACAAAGGTCCCGCGCTGCTCCTGCAAGCGAGGGTCCTTGAGCCTCTCGGCGGTTTCCGCAGGGAGCTCTTCAGCCTTGCCGGAGCCCAGCTGCTTGGCGATGCTCTGTCTGGCCAAGGCGAGCAGGGCTTGTCCGATCTCGGTGGGCAAGGGATTGTCTTTTGAAGATGCTGTGCTCATGGTTCTCTCCTCCAGCCGTTGCACCGGCTGCAAACGGGCTCTTATGGCTTTCCCTCCGGCTCGCGGTGTGACTGGCGGATGACATCGAGTATTTCCTCCCGGGTGTAGAGCCTTCCACGGCCGATGCCCGGGCATTCCGCTGCAGTCCGTCTCCAGCGCCTTTCGTTGCGAAGAATGTCCAGCCAGAAAGGAAAGCTGCGGCACTGAGAGGGTCGAACAGGATAGATGAGACAGCCACTGTCGTAGAAGAAGCAGTGGCCGTCTCTATCCTCGCGGACGCTGTAGCTGTCCTGGAAGGGGTAGAGAAACTCCTTGATCAGGCGGTTGACCGGCATGTTCATGGTCCTGGCTATGGGCCGGATCTCGTTCGGTGCCACATAGACGGTACCGGGCTCTCCGGTGCAGCAGGCCCCGCATTGCTGGCATTCAAAGCGCAGCCCGGCATCGAAGAAGTAGGCCTGACAGTCCATGGCTCCTCCTGTCTTGCCTTCGGCAATGGACGGTGATTGCAAGCTTATCTCCTAAATCTGCTGCAAAAAGGTGAGCAGCTCGCTGTGCCATTGCTCGGGCTTTTCCAAGTAACAGGGGTGCGGGGCGCCTTCGAGGATGACCAGCCTGGAATCGGGGATTTCCCGGTTGAGGAACCGAGCGTCATCCACAGGCGAGACCGTATCCTCGCTGCCCCAGACCAGGAGGGTCGGCAGGCTGAGGCTGGAGAACCGTTCACGGTTGTCCTGAATGCCCACGCTGCCGACGAGAACGAGGCCCCTGGCAATCTCCGGCCGGGTAAAGACCAGCTTCAGGCAGTAGCGCCCACCCCGGGAAGGACCAACCAGTACGGGCCTGTCCAAGGCCATCTGGCCGATGAAGTCTTCCAGGAGCTGAGTCGTGCTTACAGTGCAGGCCGGAGAATCGCCAAACCCGGGCATGTCCAGGGCCACGGCCCGATAACCTGCGGAGGCAAGCTGTTCCAGGGTTCCCAGCTGCCGCCAGGTTTCGGCACTGAAGCTGGCTCCGTGCAGCAGGAGAACGGGTTGGCCGAATGACGGCCCGCAGAGGAGAACGTTGAGTCTGCAGTCACCAATGGCAGCTGTTTTCCTGTCAACATCGCTCATGGCTATCCCTCCCTGGTATGGTTCAATCCCTGGCGGTAGCGGGCACGCTGGCTGTCATTTTTCATAGGTATGCTTTGGGAGGCTGTCAAACTCTGGAAGGGCTATTTCATGGGTCAGAAAGTTTTCCCGGCTCCAAGGGCCCAAGGTATCTGATGCGCGACTCGAGCATGGAGCTGAGCTCCGGCGGAGACATCTCCGGCGAAGGGAAGACCGGCTGACCAAAGGTGACTTGGACCTGTCCGGGGTGCGGCCGGGAGTGGTGGACCGAGAACAGCTCGAAGAGGCCCTGGAGGCGAATGGGGACGATTGGCAGGTCCAGCTGCTTGGCCATCAAGCCGACCCCGGGCTGAAAGGCCTGGATCTGTCCGTCCTTCGTTCGGGTGCCTTCTGGATAGACCAGTGGGCAGTACCCTTGCTCGGCCAGCAGGCCGCTGAAGCGAAGAACGCGCCGCACGCCGCCCATTCGTTGCGGCAGGGGGTAGGCATTCAGCAAATGGCTGAGCAGAAGGAGCTTGATGCGGGCTGTCAAACGCCTGAAGAGCCCGAAGCGGTCCGGCTGGATGAGGGGGGTGAAGTACTCCAGCATCATGGATGGCGCCAGCCGCCGCCTCCAGGATGAAGGCAGGGCGTCGAGTATGCTCAGTGTATCCAGATGGCTGGTATGGTTGGCCGCGAAGATGACCGGCGGGCTCAGGGAGCTCAGATTGGAACGGCCTCGGACAGTCAGGCCCATAAACAGTCTGTAGCCTGGAATGAGCAGGAGCTCCTGGAAGAGCCAGCGGAGCATGCGGCTGGGAAACCGCCTGCTCCAGAGGGATGGAGCCGGACCGGCGGGCCTGTCTCGTTCGGCAGGCGGACCGGGCTGTTCAATGGTGGAGGCGGCAGGCTGGTCTGTGGAGCCTTGAGCTGCCGGTGCGCCCGTTTCGGCTCCGGCGGTTTGCGGTGCCGATGCAGGGCCTGCAAGGAGCTCCTTGAGCTGCCCGACTGTGGACAACGAGGTCAAGCTGCTTTCCGTGACCTCGAGATTGAGCTCCTCCTCAAGGAGGCTCAGCAGCTCGACGCGGTCAAGGGAGCTGAGCCCCAGATCCTCATCGAGTCGGGAATCGTCGGAGATGCCTTCAGGATCGGTCGAGGTGAACCGTCCAAGGATTCGCTGAAGCGGGGTCAGGGAGCTTTCCTGCGACTCGCTTTCCCCAGGTTCTGGCTGACCACGATTGATGCGCCGGGCGACTTGGTTGCGCTTGATCTTGCCAGTGGACGGCGTGCGGGGGAAGTCCGGATCAGGCCAGATGGACGCGCTGCGAATGCGCTGGTAGGTCTCCAGCTCGGCATTGGCCTTCTTGACCAGCTCCTCCGGATCTATGGACTGCTGGGTGGCAATGACGGCGGCATGGACTTCGCTGCCCCGATCCGTCTCCCGACCGACCACAGCGCAGTCCGATACCTCGGGCATCTCCAGGAGCACGGCCTCGACGTCTTCGGGATAGACGTTGTAGCCGTCCCTGGTGACAATGACGTCCTTCTTGCGACCGAGGAAGTAGAGGTTGCCTTCCTCGTCGATGCGGCCAATGTCGCCGGTCGGCAGCCAGGCATCCGTGTCCTGGACGCTTTCCGAGCCGAAGTATCTGGCCACGTTCTCGCCGCGCACCAAAATCTCCCCGTCTTCAGCTATGCGCACCGACTGCCCTTCAAGAACCTTGCCCAGGGAACCAGAGACCACCTTCAGGGGATTGTTCAGGGAGACCACCGGGCTGGCCTCGGTCAGCCCATAGCCCTGAATGACCAGAAAGCCGAGCTGAAACCACCAGCGTTCCACGGTCGGCCTCAGCTGAGCGCCGCCGACCACAAAGGCCAGGAATCTCCAGCCAAAGCGCCGGTGAACATCCCTGAAATGCAGCCAGCGCCGCACGAAGCCCAGATAGCCGCTGGTCTCGATCATCCGTTGGCTGCAGCCGTGCCTGGCTTCCAGATAGTCCCGCAGGCCGGTCAGATGCCCTGGTACGGTAATCAAGGCGGCGGCCTTTTCCTTGCTGATGATCTCAGTGAGCCGTTTGGGGTTGAGCTCCCGGATCAGAACGATCGAGGCCTTCAGCAGAATGGGTACGTACAGCCCCAGGGCCTGGCCGAACATGTGGCTCAGCGGCAGAATGGACACCAGGCGCAGGGGCCGGCAGATGAACAGCAGCCTGCGGAAGCGGTCGATCTCCTGCCGCAAGGGACGGAGATCGGCGCAGATGTTGGCATGGGTGTGCACAATGCCTTTGGGATCGCCTGTGGTCCCGGAGGTGAAGACGATCTCCACCGGATCGTCCGGATTGGCCTGGATGGGCTGGAGGCCGTCGGCAACCGGGAGGTCCTTCAGATCAGAGAAGCGGAGGCTCGGCAGCTGGAGGCCTTCAGGGCTGAGCTGCTCGCTGTGCACCAGCATGGCGGGCTTCGTCTGAGATTGGATGGTTCTGACAAAACGGCTCGAGGCTGCAGGATCGACAGGCACCACCTGAAGCCCCCTGGACAGGGCGGCCCAGAAGGTTGCGATCCACTCAGGCCGATTTTCCCCCCAGAGGAGAATCCGCTGGCCGCGTGTCAGTCCGGACTCGTCGAAGAAGGCGGCGCAGGCGCCGATGGCTTCGAGGAGCCGGGCATAGGTCCAGACGAAGGTTCGATAGCCGTTGTTGTAGCGGACCGCCTCGGACTGTCCTTGCCGTTCCATGACCGGAAGCAGGTCGAGCAGGGTCTTCAGTTGGACCGGTTCGTTCGTGGTCATATGGCGCCTCCTCGCCCGCGCTTCTTTTCCAGAAAAGCACCATGACCGCCATTGCGCTCGATGCAACAGGCAGGCGAGGTCCGGTCTGTCGCGCAAAGCTCCATCGAGCGTGCCCGCTGGAGAGCTGAACGCTGTGAACCAGACTGTGAAGGGCTTCTGTTCAGAGAAATCATAATTGTCCTTTCATGCTATTCTGGACAGTCGGCATTGACAAGGGGAGAGGCTGTGTAGAAAAGTGAGGCCGCCATCGGGTTTGAGGGCAACGGACTGGGCATGGCGCCTGAAACGATCGGCTGAAGACGGGCTCAAGTGAGCTTAGGGGGTAAGCGATTCTTCCAGAAATACAGAGTATTTCTGGAGCATTGCATCAGGATGAGATCAGAGGAAGTCTACGGAGAGCCGTCTATGCTCAAGGAGTGTCAAAGGTGCGGCACGTGCTGCCGCAAAGGACCCCCAGCCCTGCATGAGCAGGATATCGGACTGTATACCTCGGGCCTGCTGAGAAAAGGGGACCTGCTGACCCTGCGGCAGGGCGAGTGGGTCTACGATAGCGTCAAGGATGCCCTTCTGGTTCTTCCGGAGGAGATTGTGCGCCTCAAAGCCGGACCTGGCGGGCAGAGCTGCTCCTTCCTCTCTGAGGAGGACAGCTCCTGCCGAATATACGAGCAGCGGCCTGAGGAGTGCCGGGCTATGAAGTGCTGGGATCCGGCAGAGTTCGAGGCCATGTATCAACAGGGTCGAATTGGCCGGAACAGGTTGATCCCGAGGAGCTCTGCCCTCGCGGAGATTATCGCCGAGCATGAGCAGGCCTGCTCTTATGCCCGGATCCGGCCCCTGGCCGAAAAGCTGCTACAAAGCGCCGATCAGCAGGCTGCGCAGGAGCTGGCGGCCATTATTCGGCAGGACGAGGAGATGCGTTCTTTCCTCCAGGAGCGAGCCGAGGCCGGTCAGGAGGTCCTCGACTTCCTCTTCGGCCGGCCGCTCACCAGGACCCTGCCCGGGTTCGGAATCAAGGTTGAGCGCCAGGGAGACGGCTATCGTTTTCACCGGGAAGGCAATGCCCGCGTTCGCCGCTTGCTGCGGATCTAATGCCTTTGCTCATTGATCTGCAGCCACACGAGCTCCTGAAGGGTGAATGCCAGCTGGCCGAAAAGACCTTCCCGGCCGGGAAAGGGTCCGACGAGACGGTGCTTCAGGCCTTGGCCCTCCTCCTCTGAAGGCCAGGGGGAGGGCGGATCCTGCTTGCCGCTTCGGCCTGCCTCAATGGCCAGCAGGCTTTCGAAGCTCTCGGTGAAATCCTTCAGGCTGCGCTCAAAAGCGTCGCGCTGGTTTTCCCAGTAGGGCTGCGACTCCGGACCGGGCTCTCGGCTTCCGGCTTCGGTAACCATGGCCAGGAGGGCATTCAAGGCGAAACCGGGAAGACCTCGCTTCCAGCCCAGCAGCCACGGCTTGCGCCAGCTGAGCAGGTTCTCCCGGCAGCCTCTAAATATACAGTCCAGCAGGCTCTGCTTGCTGCGGCGCAGAACAGGGTCCTCCCAGCGGAGTGCCTGCTGCTGAATGTCCCATTCCGCGAGCCCTCCCTGTGTGAGCGTCTTGGCCAATGGCGTCCGAGTCAGGCGCGCCAGGATGTTTGCCAGCCATTGGTTGGCCTGGGGCGAAGCAGGGGACTCCAGGTGGGCGTAGCTAAGCAGATAGCTCCCTGAACCATACCGCCCGGTGATCAGGGCCGGCTCGTCGGTGAGAATCTCCGGTCTCAGATTGATGTTGTACTGAGCCTCCCGGGCCTTGAGGGATCCAGAGCCTGCTTGTCTCAGGGGCAGATCGGCCACCCAGAAGTCCCGGCCTGGAGCGAGGTAGCTGGCCAGGATGGTCGGTTGGTTCTCGCCAGGACATGGTTGAAACTGTGAAGGCCACCAGACCGGGGCCAGGACTCTCTCGGCCGGGGCCTCGGTGGCCAAGCCTCCGGCCTGGCCGGTCCGTAGGTACATGTGCCCGCTGCAGTTGGGCAGCCGTTCCCGGATGGGCTTTCGGCTCCAGGAGCAAAGGCCGAGGCAGCTTTCCGGCCCTCCGGTGCTCAAGGCGAAGCCGGCTCCACCGCAGAATCCCAGATAGCCACCGCCGCTACGGACATAGGCCCTGATGGCCTCAAGCCCCTGTTGTCCAAGGCCTGCGGCCTTACTGACCGCCCATCCGCCGGGCACGATCAGGACCCTGGTGGGCTGGGGCCGGAGGCCGGTGCGGGCGATGTGGCTGCAACGGAGCAGCTCGAAGGGGTGCCCCAGCTGGATGAGGGCGCGGACGAGCATGATGCCCCAGAGATGGGAGTCGTCCCACAGGACGGCCAGGCGAGGTTCGGGCCGTCCGTGTATCGGTCTCGGAGATGTCATGGACCTCGTTGTGGATCTTCCCTTTGGCTTCCGGGCTCGGCAGAGCTGGCCTCCATGGGGCCGTCGGCCTGCTGCTCCCTTCTGCCTGAGGGATCGGTAAAAGAGTCGTTGAGCTCCTGGATGAAACGGTTGCACCTCTCCTGAAAGGCCTCGAGCTTGGCGGACAGCCGCGTGTTCCAGCCGGCGGGATTGCGGCGGAATATGGTTCGCCACCAGCGGCTGTTGTGGGTGTAGAGGCCTCTGTACTGTGGTGCGGCTTTGGAATCAGTCTGGGTCAACAGCCTGTCTGCAACCTTTTCGGCCGATCTGGATCTGAAGGCAAAGTGCAGACCGAGGAAACCGGCTAGACCGAGCAACAGCAGTATCGACGTCCACGGCTGGACGGGCTTGAGCTGGCTGAGGGCTGAAAGCCCACTCTGTTGGGCTCCAGCGGACAGAGCAAGACCGAGACCAGCCAGCAGCAGGCAGATAAGGAGCACGAGCAGCCCGTCGAGGAGCAGAACCCGGCGTCGCCAGAGGACCAAAAAGCGGCGGGCTGCCGGGAGGACCTCCCGGCTCAGGGTGGAGGCCGAGTCTTCCAGCAGGCCGACGATGCGGTAGGCCCTGGCCACCTTGACCTGCTCGATGCGGCGCATGATCTCGTCCAGGTTGGCCTGGCGCTTCTTTTCGAAGCGGCGGCGGACCTCGTCGTCCTCTATGTGCACGGAAGCATCGGGGTTGTAGATGCTGAAGTACTGACCGGCAGTCAGACCCTGCTGGGCCAGGGCCCGCTGCCAGGCTGCGAAGACCTGCTCGGGATTGTCCTCCTGGGCGGTGACGTCCATCTGGTTCAGGATGTAGAGGAACTTGGTGGCATCTTTTCTCTGGACGGTGCTCTTGACCAGGTGCTGCAAGGTGTCACGCATGGAGCCGGTTTCAGGGTGGCGGGCATCGAAAAAGACCAGGACCAGGTCGGAGAGGTCGATGATCCGGTCGGTAATGCGCAGTGTCGAGGTCCTCTTGGCGTCGGCGTCGAAGCCGGGAGAGTCGATCAGGATCTTGCCGCGCAGCACCTCGCTGGGAGAGGTCTTGAGCTGGAGGAAAGCATCCACGTGTTGCCCTTCGCCGGGAGCGGCCTCCTCGATGGCCCAGCCGATTCGGTACAGCGGGAAACGGGGATCGGCGTCCAGGGCCTTGCCGGGCAAGATATGGACCTGGCCGTCGCTGGAGTAGCAGATGACCGTGAACTTGTCGTCCACGGCCTGGGTGCCGGTGGCCTGCAGCTTAAAGCCAAGGTAGGAGTTGATGAAGCTCGACTTTCCGGAGGAGTATGTCCCAAGGACGGCGATGAGCGGCCACCAGGGTGTTCTGGTGGCGAAGGACTGGTCCTTGTGCAGGTAGCCGAGTCGACGTCCGATCCGGTCGAGCTCGCTGAAGCCCTGCATGACCTTTTCCAGAATCGGGTTTTCCCGCTTGAGGTGACCTTTCAGCAGGGAGAGGTGCTCTTTGGACTCGGAATGCTCCATTGTGCCGATGCCTCCGATGGTTGGGGCTGCCGATGCTTTGGCTCGAGCCGAAGAATCCGCAGGGGCGCCACGAGCGGATCCCCCGGACCGGTTCAGAGAGTCCATCGAGCCGCCTCGACTCGACGGATTCCGCGGCAGCCGCTGCATCCGGCTCAGGTCATGGCGCCTGGAGTCAATGATCTGGACCACTTGCGTATCGAGCCTCAGTCATCGAGCGCACGTGAGGCATGCTAGCCGATGCATCCGCATTTCGCAAAGAGAAATTTCCTGACCCTGAGTCGCCTTGGTCGCTCAGGGCAATGAGTCAGCCTCGTACTCCGTTTTCTTCATTCAAAACATCCAGCTGCAGCCGCAAGGGGACAACGGGCATGAGCACGGCAGACTTTTCCGCAGATCTCCAAGGGCTTGTGCTTTCGTTGCAGGTCTATCTCCAGAAGGGGGATCTCCAGTCTTTAAAACAGGAGATGCCTGCTCTGCAACGCGCGGCCTTGGCCTTGAAGACGCGCCATGAAGCTCTGGCTGAGGAGAACGAGCAGCTGAAAAGCAGGCTGGCCAAGCTTGAGCGCAGGAGCAAAACCGTGCAGATCAGCCTCATGGACAACCTGGACGCCCACAAAGCCGGTCTTGAGGCCTTCCACCGCTTCAAGGACACCATCGAGATCGTCCAGAAGATGCGCTCGCTCCGGGAGCTTCCGGACAGGATCGAGGAGCTGCGGCACAATCTGAAGGTCGATTATGTCGGGCTGGCCTTGCGCCAGGAGAGCTTCTCCGGTTTCGTTCCTGAGGGTATCCACCTGATGCCGGACAAGGAGCTGGATGAGCTGGCCATGCGCCATAGCTTCGCATTTCAGGAGGGCGACGCCTACATCGGACCGGTCAACCGACTGCACGGCGAAATTTTCTGTCACCCCCGGGCTGGGCTGCTGGGAACGGGCTTGCTCAGTGAAGGCTCCTGCTTTCTGTATCGGTTTACGGACAAGTACCGCCCGGATCGCCTGATCGGCTTCCTGCTCCTCCTGGACGGAGATCCGGAGCGGTATACCCCGGCCAAGGCAACGGACTTCCTCGAGCACTTCTGCCGCCTTTTCGGGTCCACTCTGGTCTCGGTCCTGGAGCACGAGAAGCTCGACCGTCACAAGACCGTCGACGGGCTGACCGGCGCATACAACCGCGAGTACCTGCGGCGGCATGCCGGAAGAATCTTGGACTTCTCCATGAGAAAGGGCTTTCCGGTCAGCCTCCTGTTCATGGATCTGGACGGCTTCAAGGCGGTCAACGATATTTTGGGGCACAAGGCCGGCGACAGGCTCCTGCAGGGGATTGTCCAGACGGTTTCCAAGGAGGTTCGGCGCTACGACATCTTCGTCAGGCTCGGCGGAGATGAGTTCGTGATTCTTCTCCCAGGAACCGGGCTCCAGGCGGCACGGCAGTTCAAGGAGCGTTTGGTCCGGTGCGTGGAGGCGGTTTCCGTGTCCGAGTGCGCCGGGCGGAGCACTGATCTGGCCATTTCGGCCTCAGTGGGTGTGGCTGCCTGGAACGGGAACGCAAGCCTGGAGGAGCTGCTTCAAGAGGCGGACCAAGCCATGTATGAGGACAAGCGTTTCAGAAAAGGGCAGTCATCGGCTTCAAATTGAATTGAAAGAGGCTCACGCCTGAGGGGCTATTCTGCGGATGCGGCCGCAGCGCGAGAGGCCAGGACATCCTCCAGGGCCTGCTCGATCCGGGGAAAGTCGAATTGGAAGGCCGCATCGAGCAGGGCTCGGGGCTCCACCTTCGGGGCCTGGAGGAGCATCTGGGCCATCTCGCCAAAAGCCGCCTTGAGAGCTATGGCGGGAACCGGAAGCACGGTCGGCCGACGCAGGGCTCTGCCGAGAGCCTGAGTGAAGCCCGCGTTGTCGATAACTTTCGGAGCGCAGGCGTTGACCGGTCCGTGGATGTCCTGATGCCTGGCCAGGAACTCCACAGCTCTGACCAGATCGCGGACATGGATCCAGGGGAAGCCCTGCTTGCCGGACCCGATGCGGCCGCCGAGCCCCAGCCGAAAGATCGGAAGGATGCTCTGGAGCATACCGCCGTCGCTTCCCAGCACCGGTGCAATGCGGAGGATAACCGTGCGGGCCCCGAGCTCCGTGGCTTTGCTGGCCTCATCCTGCCAGGCGGAGCATACTCTGGCCAGGAAGGTGTCGTCGGCAGGACCGCTTTCGTCGTAGACCGCTCCGTCGCTGGGATAGTAGCCGACCGCGTTGGCGTTGATCAGGCAGGGAGGCGCCGCGGCGGCCAGGCCCAAGGCCTGGACGGCCATGGCGGTGGCCTGGACGCGGGTGTTCAGGATGGCCTCCTTCTCCTGCTCGGTCCATCGAGTCATGATGCTCTTCCCCACGAGGTTGACCAGAACGTCGGCTTGGGCAGCCTCCTTTTGCCACGATCCCGGCGACGTGGGGTCTCCGGAGATGAAGTGTCCAGACTTCGGCAGACCGGCCGATTTGGCCTGGCTGCGTACCAGGAGGCTGAGGCGATGGCCCTGGCCGGCCAGATAATGCGCCAGATGGTTGCCGATAAAGCCGGTTCCGCCCAGGATAAAGAAGTGCATGGGATCCTCCCCGCTACTGTATGGATCGTTCAGCGGACGCGGCAGTTCCTCCATGAGAAGGAGGGATAGCGAGCCTCAGTCCTTCAGCACGCTCAAGGCCGTCTCGAAGTCGTAGAGGGCCAAGGGATCATTGCCGCCTTTGCGATTATACATGGAAGCAGCCTGTCTGGCCATCTCGTAAGTGATCCAGCCATGCTCCTCCCAGAGCTTGGGATCGTCCTCGTTATGCAGCCGAAACTCGATAACCCCGTCGTTGTCGCGCACATACATCTTGACCTTCTTGTTGGCCGGGACGGGGTAGTAGTACCTGCCGTGCTGATCTTCCATAGATTTTCCTTAGTCGTTTGGGTTCTCGGCCGATTTGGACTGCATTCTCGGCCAGGCCTTGATTATGGCGTGGACCAGGGTGGCCAGAGGGATGGCGAAGAGCACTCCCCAGAAGCCCCAGAGCCCTCCGAAAATGAGGATGCCGATGATAACGGCCAAGGGATGGAGCTTGACGATGCCCGAGAGCAGGACAGGAACCAAGACATTGCCGTCCAGGATCTGAATGATCAGATAGGCCAGAAGCGTGTATGCGAAATGTGCGTCCCAGCCCCATTGAAAGTAGGCCACCAGGGCCACGGGGATGGTCATGACTGTCGCACCGACGTAAGGGACGATTACGGAAATGCCGACCAGAAAGCTGAGCAGGATGGAGAACCTGAGATCCAGGAGAACAAAGGTGATATAGCTGAAGCACCAGACGATGAAGATCTCCCAGATCTTGCCTTGAATGAACTTGGCCGTCTTCTGATTGACCTCGGTCCAAACCTGGCTGGCCAGATCGATGTTCTGGGGCAGAAAGCTCTGGAGAAAGCGCAGGATCTTGTGCTTGTCCTTGAGGATGAAGAAGACCATGACCGGGACCAGGACCATGTAAACCGCGATATTGATGGCGCCTCGGACAGAGGCGTAGGAGATGGACAGCACGTCCTGTCCGAGGCTGGCGATCTGGCTGTTGATGGTGTTCAGGATGCTGTTGACCTGACTCTTGGTGATGAACTCGGGGTAGCGTTCGGGCAGCTGCAGGAGGTGCTTTTGCCAGGAGGAGATCATCTGCGGCAGATCCTGGATGAACTGGCCGATCTGTTTGGTCAGCAGCGGCACCAAGCCGAGAAGGAGAAAGAGGAAGGCGAACAGGAACAGGAAAAAAACGATGAATACGGCAATGAGGCGCGGCACCTTCAGATGCTGCAGCGGCCGGATGAGCCCTTCGAGGAGATAGGCCAGAATGAGGCTGAGCAGGACCGGCGTCAAGAACTCTCCCATGGTTATAACCACGGCGATGAGGCCGATCAGGATGAGCAGGAGAATAATGACCTGGGGATCGGATAGATGCTGCTTGAACCATCGGGTGAAGATATGCATGGCTGGCTACCGCCTAGTCGATGATGCCTGAGAGCGGTCCCCCCCGGGAGGCGAGCCGGTCCACTCGGCGCTCCACCTCGGGATCCTCCTGAAGAGGCGGAGCATGGTATGTTTTCAGACGGGCGTCAATGATCAGGCTGGAGCGGCAGCCCCAGTGCTTGCAGTGGGTGAATGCTCCGAGACCGTAGATGTCCGTGGCCGGGTCGGACCTGGTAAAGACGGTCCAGAGGAAGTTCGCCCAGGACTCGGTTGCGAACCGGCTGTCATCAACCACGGCCAGGAGCGGGAAGCCGGGCAGGTCGCCTTGGGCCTCCACGGCTTGGCAGATGCCCAGCATCTCGGGATCCTGAACGTCCCGGCCCAGAGTATGCTTCGGCCCGCCGAGGACCAGAACTCCGGGAGCCATGACCCGGGGAGCGCGGACGCTCTCCGGCCAGCTGATCTGCGGCGGCTCGGCCGAAAGGGTGCGCCGTTTCGCTCCGCAGGCGGCCATGATGACCTTGGAGCCTTGATTCAGGGAAATGCCCGAGTAGTCGAGGGTGTCCATGGTCGTTCGGGTTATGAAGTGCGCGTCCCTTCGCCAGTCCACCCGCTCCAGGAAGTGCCTGAAAAAGTCCGGAACGTCGTGGACGCTCAAGCCGGCATCGTCCTCTCGGGCTGCAATGAGCAGGTACTTGGACAGGGAGGTCTGGGAGTTGCCCAGGAGGGCATGGGCATTGGTCAAGAGCTCTTGGGGGATGCGCTCGGAGGCAAAGGGCACGTAGCGTTCGCTGCCTATGGCCAGCAGGAGGGGATGCACGCCGGCCTCGTCAACGGCGTTCAGCTCTTTGACTCCGGGAAAGAGGAGAGGAATGAAGGACCCGGTCAGCTCGTGAACGAATCGTCCGAAAACCGAGTCCTCCTGCGGTGGACGGCCGACGGTCGTGAACGGCCAGACTGCCTCCCGCCGGTGGTGGACCGCCTGGACCGTCAGCACTGGGAAGTCGTGCTCCAGGCTGTAATAGCCAAGATGGTCGCCAAAGGGGCCTTCCGGAAGGACATGACCTGGGAGGACATGGCCGGTGATGCAGAAATCGGCCTCGGCCGGCGCTGGCAGGCCGTTGTCCGCCTGAACAAAGGGGATGCGGTGGCCAGCCAGAACATTGGCAAAGGCCACCTCCGGAAGACCGCTTGGCAGAGGCATCATGGCGGCCAGGATCATGGCTGGGGGGCCGCCGACGAAGACGTTGACCGGCAAGGGGGCGTTCCGTTGTAAGGCGGCACTGTGGTGGGCTCCGATGCCCCTGTGTATCTGATAGTGCAGACCGACCTCCCTCTCCGGGGCATAGCGGTTGCCGTCGAGCTGGATGCGGTACATCCCAAGATTGGAGCCCTTGTGGCCCGGCTGGTTCGGATCTTCGCTGTAGACCTGGGGCAGGGTGACGAAGCTTCCGCCGTCATTGGGCCAGGACTTGAGCCGAGGCAGGGAGGACAGGGAGCAGGAGGCTTCAAGGACGGCTCCCGAGGCGGACCGTTTCTGGCGCATCAGCCAGAGGGAGCGGCCTCCATGCAGGAGCTTCTTCGGCGGCCTCAGCAGGTCCGAGAGCTTTTTGGGCCGTTCCAGCAGGTTCTCAATGGTCCTCAGGCTGTCCCGGAAGATGAAGCGCAGCCGCTCCAGGGTGCCGAAAATATTTCCAGCCATGGGGAACGGCGTTCCTTTGACCCTGGTGAAGAGCAGGGCCGGTCCGCCGGCACGGAAGACGCGGCGCTGGATGGCTCCAACCTCGAGGTTTGGATCGACCTCGGTGTCGATACGGACCAGATGGCCATGGGCTTCCAGGTCCTGCAGGCATTGCTTCAAGGTTCGGTATCCCATTCCTTCTCCGCTCGGATGGTTGTAAGCCGAGGCTGGAGCTGCTCACTGACCTCAGTCATCGTGGTTATCCAGAGAGTGAAAAAGGGGCTCAAGGCCCAGGATCCTGGAGCTTCAGGGGCACCGTCCGAATGGTAATATCACCCCGCGCGACATGTCCCGCGGCGTGATATTAATGGTAATGGATATCGATGTGCCGCTCGGAGATTTTTTCTGAAAACTTCTTCTTCAGCCAGCTCTTCAGGAGCTTCCTGGTGGCGGGAAGGAGCACCAGCAGCCCGGCGGCGTCGGTGATGAAGCCCGGAGTCAGCAGAACAACTCCGGCGGCGAAGATGAGCAGGGCATCGAACATATCCTCGGCCGGCATCAAGCCCCGATCCAGGTTGTGCCTGATCTGCATGAGGGTTCTGGTTCCCTCCAGGCGGGCCAGGTAGGCTCCGGCGACCGCCGTGGCGATGACAACCAGAACAGTGTTCAAGGCTCCAATGAATCCGCCGAGCTTGATCAGGAGGTAAATCTCCGCAACAGGTATCAGGGTAAAGGCCAGAATGAGCCTAAGGAGCATGGTGTTCTTTCCGGGACGGTTGTCGTTGGGCCAGGCGGCGCCTGTCTTACAGGGAAACGATTCCCCTGATCCGGGCAGCGGCGTCGTAGACGGCGACCACCTCGTCACTGGAGTGCACGCGGCATTTGGCCGTGACGCTGATGTAGCGACCGTTCTTGGACTGCCTGGTTTGGATGGAATCCTTCGACTCGAAGAGGTCCAGGAGCTTGGGGTACTCCTGGGCAGGCACGATAAACTTGAACATATAGGTGCAGGGCCAGGAGTGATGCTCGTCGAGCCGAGCCTTGAAATGATGCAGATATCCGTTTGCCATAGGTCTCCATGCCAGTCCTTGATGGACCTGCCTTTTTTGGCGTAGTAGAAGAAACCGCAGGCAGTATAAACATCCTCGCGGCATTTGACAATGCATGCCAGCCGCAGGAGACCGGGTCCGGCGCGCAGGCTCCCGGCTATGGATAAAGGGGAACGACCCGGGAAGCCTGCAATGGCTTGCTCGGCTCGGCAAGGGGGAAGGAGGCGTGTCCAGTCACCTCAGAAACATATCCCAGAGCGCTTCCGTGATCGCCTTGGCTACGGTTGTAAGCCGTATCCTGGGCTTTTTGCGGGACGTGGTCATCGCCTTCAGTCTTGGGGCCGGTCCCATGGCCGACGCCTTCTTCGTGGCCTTCCGTGTACCCAATCTGCTGCGGCGCCTGTTTGCCGAGGGCTCGATGACCATGGCCTTCATTCCTGTTTTCACACGGGTCAGACAGGAAAGCGGTCTCGAGCAGGCCTTTGTCCTGGCCAGGTCGGTCATGATCTGGCTGCTGGCCATTCTCGGGGTCTTGACCATACTGGCCATGTTGGGGGCCAAGCCCCTGACCTTTGCTGTGGCCGCCGGCTTCAACTTTAAGGACGATCCGGCCGTGCTGGAGCTGACCGTCCTGCTTTTGAGGATTTGTTTTCCGTACATCCTCTTTATCTCCGGCGTAGCCCTGTGCATGGGCATTCTCAACTCCCTGGGCCATTTCTTTGCCCCGGCCCTGGCACCGTGCGTGCTTAACATCGTGCTGATACTGGTGGCCTTGAGCGCTTACTGGCTCGGTGTTCGCATTCCGGTGGCTCTGGCCGTTGGGGTTTTGGTGGCCGGCTTGGGCCAGTGGCTCCTGCAGCAACCCTTTCTCAAGGCGCGGGGCTTTTCCTGGAGAGGTCCAATCTCCCTCAGACAGCGCGGTGTCCGACGGATGGGCCGGCTCATGCTGCCGACGGTGTTTGGGGCTGCTGTCTACCAGCTGAACATCCTGGTCAACACCAACTTGGCCTCCTTCCTGCCCCATGGGAGCATCTCCTATCTCTACTATGCGGACAGACTGGTCCAGTTCCCCCTGGGCGTCTTCGGTGCGGCCATCAGCACGGCGGCTCTGCCGAGCTTGTCGGCTCTCGCCTCCCGGAAAGAGGCCCAAGGCTTCAGCCAGGCGGTGGAAGACACCATCGGGCTGAACCTGTTCATCAGTCTCCCGGCAGCCGCAGGTCTGATAGCCTTGCGGGAACCGATTATATCGACGCTCTTCGGGCACGGGGCCTTTTCGAACGCCTCCGTCCAAGCTACCGCCTTGGCCTTGATCGGTTACGCCGTCGGCCTGCCGGCATTCTGCTGCGTTCGGGCCTTGGTTTCGGCCTTCTATGCCCTTGAGGATACCAAGACGCCGGTGCGGGTGGCCAGCGTGTGTCTGGTGATCAACGCCGGGCTCGGTCTGTCTCTGATGGGTCCATTAAACCACTTCGGCCTGGCCTTGGCCGTATCTCTGGCCTCCTGGGCGAACACCCTGGGCCTGGGCTTTTGGCTTGGGCGAAGCCATCGGAAGTGGTTCCTTTGGAAGAAAAGCCACAGCCTCATGCTGCTCATGAGCCTGCTCATCGGCCTTTGCGGGCACTTTGGCGCTGGTCTGGGCCGTGCTTCCCTGCTGCTCATTCCGGTGCTGGCCGGCGGATATGTTCTGGCTGGCCGCGCCTTCCGCATCAAGGAGGCCGATATGCTGATCATGTCTCTGCAGCCTCTGGGCCGAAAGCTCGGCCTCGGATCTGAGCGGGGAAAGAGGACGGGACCCTGAGGTCGTCGGAATGCAGCAAGCGCGCCAGGATTTTCCCACAGGGCTGAGCCAGCCGGAGCAAGGCTACCGCTTTTCGGTGGATGCTCTGCTTCTGGGCTGCTATCCCGAACCCCGCCGGGAAGCACGGGCTCTGGAGCTGGGAACCGGTTGCGGGGTTGCGGCCCTGACCCTGTTGTTGGGCAATCCCGGGTTGGAGCTTCGGGCTGTGGGCATCGACGCCGATTCGGCCATGCTCGGGCACGCCAGGTGCAACGCGCAGCAGCTCGACCTCACGGAGCGGTTCACCGCTGTGCACCTGGATGTCCGCAACATCAGGGCGAGCAGCTCCATAGAGCCCGAGTCCTTCGATCTCGTTCTGGCCAACCCCCCTTACAGGACAGCGAAGCAGGGACGCCAGAGCCGAGTGCCGGCCAAGAACCAGGCCCGGTTTGAAATCTCGGCCGGCATCCAGGAGTTTGTCTCGGCAGCGGCATATGCCCTGAAGAATCGCAGCCGTTTCGTCCTGGTCCATCTGGCGGAGAAATGCTTCTCTGTGAGTGAGGTCTTGCGGAGGCAGCGGCTGGAGCCCAAAAGGTTTCGCTTTGTTCACGGCCGGAACGACAGCCCGGCCAGGCTGGTGCTGATCGAGGCCTTGAAGAACGGCCGTCCGGGGGTCCTGGTGGATCCACCACTCATCCTTTATAGGAACGATCCACAGAGCAATCAGCTCCACCCCGATGCATTGCGTTTCTGTCCGTTTCTCGGCCGGGCTGGTTCTGGAGGGGAGGCGGAACCCAATGGGCAGGGAAGCGTTGACAAAGGTTCACTGAATGGGGAATTGTGAGGAGCGCTTCAGGCCGGAAGCAAATCCAGAGTGACCTGCGCGCCTGAGTTGCATTTTTTTCATAGCGAAGGAAGGGAACAATGGAGACTTTGCTCAGCGGAATTGGTCTGACCAATGTGGAGTCAATTCAGCGGAACCTGCCCACCCCGGTTCTGGTGAACGAGGCCATCCAAAGGCATGAGGGGCTTCTGGCCCATTTGGGACCTTTGGTGGTCAAAACAGGCAAGTACACCGGCCGTTCGCCCAAGGACAAGTTCATGGTCAAGGAGGGCAGCTCAGAGACCCATATCTGGTGGGGAGAGGTCAACCGGCCGATCAGCGAGGACACCTTCCATCATCTCTGGGGCAGGCTGCAAGGGTACTTGCAGAGGCGCCGCCTCTACGTCCAGGACTGCAGAGCCGGCGCCGATCCCAAGTATACCGTTCCCCTGCGCATTGTCAGCGAAACCGCCTGGCACAGCCTCTTCGCCCGCAATCTCTTCATCCAGCTGAAGGCCAGGCAGGAGCTCGAGGAGCACGTCCCGGAGTTCACCCTGGTGCACGCCCCGAAGTTCAAGGCCGACCCGGCAGTGGATGGGACCGAATCGGAAGCCTTCATTGTGGTTCACTTCGGCAAGGGGCTCGTGCTCATCGGAGGCACCAGCTACGCCGGCGAGATCAAGAAGGCCGTTTTCACGGTAATGAACTATGTCCTGCCGAAGCAGTCCGTTTTGGGCATGCACTGCTCGGCCAACCTCGGGGAGGAGGGAGACACGGCCCTGTTCTTCGGGCTCTCCGGAACCGGCAAGACGACCCTGTCAACGGTGGAGGACCGGAAGCTCATCGGCGATGATGAGCACGGCTGGAATGAGCGCGGCATCTTCAACTTCGAGGGAGGCTGCTATGCCAAGGTCATCAACCTCTCTTCCGAGGCCGAGCCGGAGATCTACGAGTGTACCCGCAAGTTCGGCTCCATTCTGGAAAATGTGGTCATCGATCCGGACACCCGCAGGCTGGATCTGAAGGATGCCTCCCTGACCGAGAACACCCGGGCGGCCTACCCAGTTACCCATATACCCAACGCCGTCCGGGAAGGGCTCGGTCCGCATCCCAGAAATATCTTCATGCTCACCGCCGATGCATTCGGCGTTTTGCCGCCGATCAGCAAGCTGACGCCGGAGCAAGCCATGTACTACTTCCTGTCGGGCTACACAGCCAAGCTGGCCGGAACCGAACGGGGCATCACCGTGCCCAAGGCCACCTTCAGCACCTGCTTTGGCGCTCCCTTCATGGCTCTTCATCCGCATGTGTACGCCGAGCTGCTGGGCAAGAAGATCAGGGAGCATCAGGTCTCCTGCTGGCTGGTCAACACCGGATGGACCGGGGGGCCTTTCGGGGTAGGCAGCCGCATGGCTATTAAGCACACCAGGGCCATGATCAGGGCGGCCTTGCAGGGGAGACTGGATTCGGTTGCCTATGAACGGGAGCCCGTCTTCGGGCTCTTTTTGCCGTCACGCTGCCCAGGTGTCCCGTCCGAGGTGCTCAAGCCCAGGCAGACCTGGTCGGATCCGGCGGCTTATGACGCCAAGGGCAGGGAGCTTGCCGCTCTGTTTGTAGAAAACTTCGAGCAGTTCCGCGATCAGGTCGATCAGGTCACGCTCGAGGCCGGCCCCCAAGTTGCCGCCACGGTCAGAACGACAAGCTGATTCGCCCTGGAATGGTTCGAAGGGGTTTATGCACAAACGAGTCGAGGCATTGCCGTGAAGCTGTACATCGATTGCCCGACCGGCCTGAGCGGAGACATGTTTCTGGCCGGCCTGGCCGACCTGGGTGCTGATCTGAGACGGCTGGAGCCTCTCTTTGCCGCTGTCGGCATCCAGGTCAGCCTTGCTGCCGAAAAGGTGACCAAAAAGGGTCTGGTTGGAACCGCACTGCATATGCGCTGGCCGGGTGAGCAGCCCTTGCGGCACCTGCCGGTCATTTTGGAGATCCTGGAGCAGCTGGAGGTCTCAGAAACGGTCCGGGCGGGAAGCACGAGGGCCTTTAAGCGGCTGGCCGAGGTGGAGGGGGCGGTGCACGGACTTCCCCCAAATGAGATTCATTTCCATGAGGTCGGGGCAGTGGACACTCTGGTCGACATTGTCGGCTGCTTCTGGGCTCTTGAGGAGCTCGGCATCCAAGGCGTTACCTGCTCGCACCTGCCGTGGTTCCAAGGATTCGTCGATTCAAGCCATGGCCGCCTGCCTTTGCCGGCGCCGGCCACGGCCAGGCTGCTCCAAGGCAAGCCGGTCTATCCAACGCAGTTTCAGGAGGAGCTCATTACCCCGACCGGCGCTCTCTTGCTGGACATGCTCGTGGATGACTACGGGCCCGGGCCGGGGGGCAGGCTTGAGGCCATCGGCACCGGATGGGGCAGCAAGGATCTCGGTCAGGTGCCCAACGGCCTGCGGCTCTTCCTGCTTGACGGCGGCCAGGGCGCTCAAACAGAACGGATCTGGGTCCTGGAGAGCAATATCGATCATCTGACCGGGGAGGAGGTCGGCGACCTCTTCGAGGTGCTCCAGGAAGCCGGGGCTTGCGATGTGCTGTACCTTCCAGGCCTGATGAAGAAAAACAGGCCGGCCGGATTGATGCAGGTTCAATGCCAAAGCGACTCTCTGGCCAGCGTCCAGGAAGCCTTTTTCCAGCACAGCCTGACCCTGGGGATTCGGCGGCGGGAGGCGGAAAGGGTCGTTTTGCCCAGACGGAGCACTCGGCTGCAGACCCGTTTGGGCAATCTGGAGGCCAAAGGCCTGGACCTGTCCGGGGAGACTTGGCACAGGCCCGAGTATGAGTCCCTGAAGGATCTGGCCCGGAAAACCGGGCGTTCCCTGGTTCAGCTCCGTTCCCTTTTGGAGGCGGACGATTCAGGCCAAGAAGCAGACGGGAGCTCAGGCCCTGAGGACTGAGCAGCCCGCAAGGCTTTCTTGGGCCGAGCTGCGGCAGGTGCTGTGTCAGCCTGTTTGACCCTGCATGGATAAAAGGGGCGGCAAGCCGGCTCTGGGGCAGATGTCCGAAAGCGGGCAGCTCAGGCATAACGGGCTCCGGGCCCGACAGGTATCCCGGCCGAACCAGACCATGAGGTGGTTCAGCCTGCCCCAGTCTTCCCGGGGTATGAGCTGCATGAGATCCCTCTCCACACGGTCCGGTCTGTCCGACTGAGTCAGGCCAAGGCGGAAGGCCAGCCGCTTGACGTGGGTGTCAACAGCGATACCCTCATGGCGGCCGAAGGCATTGGAAAGAATGATGTTGGCTGTTTTTCTGCCCACGCCCGGCAGGGAGATGAGCTCTTGCAGGCTTTGAGGAACCTGCCCCTGGAAGGCCTCGCTGACAGCGCGGGCCGCTTGAACCAGGCTCCTGGCCTTCGTGCGGAAAAGGCCGATGGGTCGGATGACCTGGGCAACCTCTGCCTCGCCTGCCGAGGCGAGCTTCGCGGCTGTGGGCCAACGGTGGAACAGCTCGGGAGTTACCCGATTGACCTGATCGTCCGTGCTTTGCGCCGAGAGAATGGTCGCTGCCAGCAGCTCCCATGGGCTCGACCAGCTCAAGGTCGTTCGCGGGTCGGGATAGCGGGCTTTGAGGCTGGCCAGGACCTGGCCGGCCCGCTTGATGGTTCCTTGCTCCTTCTCCATGCCTTCAGCCTTTCTCGTCCATCAGACTCATGGAAGCACAATGGAGTTTCCATTGTGCTCGCTGCGCTCAGCTTCGCGGGAAATCAACTCCCGTTCGCTTCAGGCGCGAGCCAGGCTTTCGCCTAGCTTTTCCATCGAGCACACTGCAAAGCCTTTTTTGCTCTCAGCAATAATTCTTGCAGCTGTTTCAGGCTCTTCAGCGGCCGTTGCCCTCAGAACGGCATTCTCCGAGGGGGCCGTTAATCTGAGAGGCGGCGCCTCCAGGGCAGTCAGGCGATCCTTCATACGCCATCCAGGACGGTGTTGGCAAGTAAAGGAAAAGGGTCTATGCTGAACGGCAAATTGTGTAAGCCAAAGCCTGATTCACAGGCGGCCATCTCTCGAGAGGGCGGACGCCGCCTTCGGATCGCTCACCGGCTCGGAGTGCTGATGGCCCTTGCTCGATGACTGGACAATGACTATGCCAAGGAGAGGAGCCCATGTCCGCCGTACTCGTCTATATGACGGCCAGCGACAAGCAGGAGGCCGAGAAGGTCGGCCAGGCTTTGATCGAGGCCAGGCTGGCCGCGTGCGTCAATGTCATCGATTCCATGCAGTCCATGTTCTTTTGGCAGGGATCGGTCCAAAAGGAGAACGAAGCGGTCCTGATCGCTAAAACCAAGGTCGGGCTGGTTTCCGAGCTGACCAGAAAGGTGCAGTCCGTGCACAGCTATGATTGCCCGTGTGTGATCGCTGTGCCGGTTATCGATGGCAATCCTGAGTTTCTGCAATGGATCCAGGAGGAAACCAACCTTTCCTGAAACCGGCCGTCAAGTGCAAAAAAACGGCACTATGAAGTATCACCTCATCACCTTCGGGTGTCAGATGAACGTCTGCGATTCGGAGTGGCTGCACCGGGCATTGCAGGTCCGGGGTTGGCAGCGCGCTCCCGAAAATGAGGCCGATGTGATCTTGGTCAACACCTGCAGCGTTCGCGAAAAGCCCGAGCAGAAGGTTTACAGTCTGCTTGGCCGGCTCAGCGCTTATCGGCGGATAAACCCGGACTTCTTCGTTGGTGTCGGCGGATGCGTGGCCCAGCAGGTCGGCCGGGCCTTCTGGAAGCGGTTTCCGCAGGTCCGGTTGGTCTTCGGAACCGACGGTATCGCCTCGGTGCCCGACAGCCTGGAACGCCTGGTGCAAGAACCGGGGCTTCGACTGAGCCTGCTCGAGCTGTCAGATGAGTATCCGGAGCGGGAGACGGCCTATCCGGATTCTGGCCTGCCGGCCCAGGCTTACGTCAATATCATGCAAGGCTGTGATAACTACTGTGCCTACTGCATTGTGCCCTACACCCGGGGGCCTCAGAAGTCCCGGTCAAGCCGGGCCGTGCTCCAGGAATGCGAGGAGCTTGTGGCCGCAGGGGTTCGGGAGATTACCCTGCTCGGTCAGAACGTCAACAGCTACGGTCAGGATGCCGAGGGCGACGGGACGCGCTTCGCCGGTCTGCTGGAGATGGTTTGTGCTCTGCCCGGCCTGGAGCGGGTTCGATTCACTACCTCCCACCCCAAGGATATAGACCCCGAGGTCATTCGAGGGTTCGGCCGCTTGCAGGCGCTCTGCCCGGCACTGCATCTGCCCCTTCAATCCGGGTCGGATCGCGTGCTGAGACGCATGGGACGCGGCTATACCAGAGAGCAGTATCTGAGAATCATCGAGGCCTTGCGCCGGGAATGCCCGGACATCGTTTTGAGCACTGATCTGATCGTTGGCTTTCCCGGAGAGACCGAACAGGACTTTCAGGATACCCTGGACGTGCTTCAGAAGGTCGGCTTTGACAGCAGCTTCTCCTTCAAGTACTCCGATCGTCCCGGAGTCCGGGCAGCAGGTTTTTCGGAAAAGATCGACGAGAAGAGGAAAGGCGAACGGCTGGAGCGCTTGCAGGCGATCCAGGAAGAGCTGACCCGGAGCTCCTTGCAGCGAATGCTCGGCCGAAGTCCAGAGGTTTTGGTGGAGGGCCACAGCCCGAGGAGCAACGGTTCCTATCCCTCCTGGTACGGCCGCGAGCCAGGCGGACGTATCGTTCACTTTCCTTGGAAGCCGTCAGGCGACATCACCGGCAGCCTGGTCCGAGTCAGAATAACCAAAGCGCACAAACATTCAGCCAGTGGGGAGGTAATCGAAGGACCATGATAGAAATGAAAGTATTCGGGCTGGCTTTGGATGAGCAGTCCCAAGTTCCGCTCCTCATCCTCAAGGATGAAAGCGAGGAGAAGGTCCTGCCGATCTGGATCGGGGCCATGGAGGCCATGTCCATCTCCATCAGCCTGAACAAGGTGGAGATATCAAGGCCGCTGACCCACGACCTCATGCTGCGGACGCTCAAATCGCTGGGAGCCAGGATAGACCGCATCGTGGTTGTCGATCTCCGCGAAGGCACCTATTATGCAGAGATCCATCTCGATCACGGCGATCAGACCTACCTTGTCGACAGCCGCCCTTCCGACGCCATTGCTTTGGCCGTGCGCGAGAACGCACTGATCTGCGCCAACGAGACGCTTCTGGAGCAGGTCGGCAAGCAGTTTCAACAGCAGCACGAGGTCGTCCTCAAGGATGAGGAGTCCGAAAAGTGGACGGACTTTTTGGAAAAGTTCGATGTGGACGACACCAAGTACAAGATGTAATACCTCGGCCCAGGTTTAGGGCGAGCCCATGCGTTTCATGGACGATCGCGCCAAGCAACGGACCTCGGTGAATCAGTCAGCGGCGTGCCCATGACCACCGGAGGTCAATTGAAGGGGTGCGTTCTTTTTCCAAGGAAGCAGATATGATCGATCTGCACACCCATACCGTTTTCAGCGATGGTGCGCTCATTCCAGCCGAGCTGGTCAGACGGGCGGCCTGGGCTGGATATCGATCGGTGGCCATCACTGATCACGCCGATCACAGCACCATGGCCTGGATCCTTGAGCGACAGCGCCACGGGCTGCAGCAGATGGCTCAATATTTGGATATCGGTGTCCACCTCGGCATTGAGCTGACCCATGTTCCTCCGGCGCTCATCCCCGGACTGGTTGAAGAGGCCAGGGACCTGGGTGCGGAGCTGGTCGTGGTTCATGGAGAAACCGTGGCCGAGCCTGTGGCTCCGGGAACCAACTTGGCCGCTCTAGAGGCCGGTGTCGACATCTTAGCCCATCCCGGGCTGATGACCGAGGAGGAAGCCCGGCTGGCTGCGGAAAATGATATTGCCCTGGAGATCAGCACCCGGGCAGGGCATGCTGTGACCAACGGCCATGTGGTCAAGCTTGCGGAAAAGTATGGGGTTCGGCTGGTCATCAACAATGACGCCCACGCCCCGGCGGACTTTGTCAGCGCCGATTACAGGAAGCGAGTCGCCCTGGGCGCAGGCCTGAGCGAGGAAGGGTATGCCAAGGCGAATGCCAACTCCGGGGCAATCGTTCAGCAGATGCTGCGGCGGCTTCTCTCCGGCGGAAGGGATGCTTCGATCTGAGACGAGGCGATTCAGTCTGGCGGAAAACAGCTGAGTGGAGTGCTCATGGATATTGCGACGAACACCTCGATTTTCTCCATGCTTGCCGGGGCCACCATCGTCGTCAAGGTGGTGCTGGCCATACTGGTTACGATGTCGATCATCAGCTGGGCATTGATCGTTTACAAGTTCTTTCTCCTGACCTGGACCAAAAAGGCTATTCGGAAAGAGTTCAGGGAGTTCAATCAGGCCAAGGATCTGGCCACGGCCTTACGCACCTTGAAGCAGCGGCGCAAATCGAGGCTGTATATGATTGGCGCCAGAGCGGTGACCGAGATCAGGGCGCTGGAGAAGTCGGCCCTCCCACCCGGAAATAAGGCCGAAGTGGCTTCGGACAACATTCGGCGTGTCTTGCGGCAGGCGGTCAGCAACGAGGTGAGCGGGTTGGCCTATGCCCTGTCATTCCTGGCGACCTGCACCAACTCCGCCCCGTTTATCGGGCTCTTTGGAACCGTTTGGGGGATCATGAACGCCTTTCAATCCATCAGCCTGCAGAAAAGCGCCGCCTTGACCACGGTTGCTCCAGGCATAGCCGAGGCCCTGATCGCCACGGCCATCGGGCTGGCTGTGGCCATCCCCGCTTCAGTGGCCTACAACTCTTTTCTCGGGCTCCTCAATGCCATCGAAAGCGAAATGGTCAACTATGCCGGCGCATTTTTGAACAGGGTTCAGCGAGAGCTGGCCTGGCTGACCCCAGGCCGGAGCGATTCCGAACGGCGCGCGCAGGTCAATGAGCAGGGTGGCGGACAAGCCTTGCAGGACAGCATTTAGCCTCACCTGGATGGGGGTGGCCACATCAATACGATGATCCTCAGCTGAGCGATGCAATCGATCTAGCTGAGCTTTGATACGGGCATGCCCGATTCAGTAGCCGGCTTGGCAGATTAGTCGATCCTTCTCGGCGAAGCGGCGCCTCGGACAACCCTCGAAACAGAGACGAGCCATGCAATACGATCCGAATAAGGGCGGCTTCATCGCTCAAATCAACGTCACACCATTCGTGGATGTGATGCTCGTGCTTCTGGTCATCTTCATGATCACCGCCCCACTCCTGACCCAAGGCGTGGAGGTGGACCTTCCCAGAACCGAGACTGTGCAAACCCTGCCAGAAGATACGGATGAGCTGGTTTTAACCATTCAGAAGGACAAGACCATCCGGTTGGATAAGTACGAGCTGGAGCGCAAGGAGCTGACCAAGCACTTGAAGAAGCTGGTTACACGATCCGATCAGATTCTCTACTTGCGTGCCGACGAAGAAGTGCCTTACGGGTTCGTGGTCAAGGTCATGAGCGATATCCGGGCTGCCGGAATTCAACGTCTGGGAGTGGTCGCCGAGCCGGAGGAGAAGGAGTGACGCCCCTCCCGAGGATGCTATGCGGAGCCTGAGTATCCTGCTTTCCTTCCTGCTTCATGGAGCCATCGCCTCCTTGGCCCTGTTCTTCCCCTTTGGTGGCGAGGCACGTATAGATCTGGACAAGCCGGTTTATGAGGTCGAGCTGCTCCGCCTGCCCCAAAAAAAAACCCCTTCCAAACCAGAGCCTCCGAAGCAGGGTCCGGCCAAGGTCAAGCCGCCGCCCAAGGCCAAGCAGCCTGAAGCGGCCAGAGGACCTGCAGAAAGGCGGTCCAAAGCGAGTCAGCCCAAGGCGGTGAAAATTCCCGACAAGCAGAAGCGAGTGGCCAAGAGACCGAAGAAGAAGGCCCAGGATAAGCCGGCTCCGGAAAAAAGGCCTCAGAGGCCTCCACCGAAGCCCAAGAGCTCCCCGCCAGCCCCGACCAAGGATGAGGTGCTGGCCCAGGCTCTCGGCGAAGCGCAGGAGGAGGCCAAAAAGTCCGAGGAGAGCGCTCAGGACATACTCAGCCGCGAGCTGGCTTCCATCGAGCAGACCGTGGACAGGAACCGAACGGCCCAAGGGGCTGGCGGGCGGCCAAGAGGGACGACGGTCGCTGATATTTACTCCCATATTGTGGAAACCCGGATCAAGGAGCACTGGCGGTTTCCGAGCTTTGGCGGGTCTGACAATCTCCAGGCCGAGGTCGAGCTGCAGATCGATGCGGGAGGAAGAATCATCGAGTATGCCTTGGTAAAAAAATCCGGACGGAACGACTTCGATCGCTCGGTACTGCGAGCCGTTGATGAAACCGAAAAGCTGCCATCGCCGCCCCGTGAGGACATTCGAACCATCAGAGTCACCTTCAATCTTCAAGAGAAGCAAGGATGAGCATCTTCCGATTACCTCAAATCCCTAACATACACCCAGCCCTAACCCTGCTGGCCGCAGGCCTTGTGGCGGTCCTTTTATGGGCCGCTTCAACAGTGCATGCTGCCGAGACCCTGCACATAAACATCTACGGACCCGGACAAACCGGACTGAACCTCTTCTTTCCCCAGAGCAGGCCCATCGATGACCGAGCGGCGGCGGAGAACGTCCCGGGCTTTGTTCGGCAGATGCGCGAGCATCTGGAGAACAACCTCGGCTACCTGCCCTTTATCAAACCGGTGCCCCAGGGCGATATCCTTGGCTCTCCAGAAATCCAAGGGCTGCAGGGGGGCCGCATCGATTTCAAGCGCTTCACCATGAGCCAGGTGGATATACTGCTCTCCCTTGGCTGGCGAAACGAAGACGGCGGTTTGGGCCGTGTGGAGGTCCGGGCTTTTGATGTCTTCAGCGGCAGCCTCATTCTTGGACGGGGGTACCGTCTGACCTCTTCGGATCAGATCGATGAGGCGGCCAACCGCTTTTGTGCCGACCTCATGGACGAGCTGACCGGAAGCTCGGGCTTCTTTCGCACTCAGCTGGCCTTCGTTCGCAAGGCCGAAGGGGTTAAGGAGATTGCCACCTGTACGCCCCAGGGGTACAACGTCAGGCAGCTCACCAGCTTCAACAGCGTCTGTCTCAGCCCGGCCTGGTCCTGGGACGGGCGGCTTCTGGCCTTTACCCATGTGAGCGACACCAGGCACCAGCTGGGTCTTTGGAATCGGGAGCAGGGCAGGCTGCGCACTGTGCTCCTGCCCGGCAACACCCTGATCAGCCCGACCTTCGATCCAAAGGACGGCCTGGTCATCAGCGCCGACCCTCAAGGCAATCCGGATATTTACTCCCTCAATGACCAGCTGGAGCTGGGCAAGGCCCTGGTCCGCAACTGGGCTATCGATATCTCGCCGCATTTCGACCGGACTGGAAAAAAGATGGTCTTCGTCTCAAGCCGTTTGGGCAATCCGCATATATTCCTTAAGGACATGGAAAGTGGACAGGTTCGGCGTATCACCTATGAAGGGACCTACAATACCAACCCCAGCATCAGCCCGGATGGACGCTTTGTGGCCTTTTCCAGGATGCTCGATGACGGCCATCGCATTTTTGTGCATGATCTCGAATCTGGACGTGAACGTCAGGTCAGCTTTGGCCCGGGGAACGACGAAGATCCTTGCTGGGGACCGGACAGCTACTTTCTGGCCTTTTCCTCGAGCCGGACTGGTACCTATCAGCTCTATCTCAGTACCAGACATGCCGATGAAGCCAAGCGAGTTCCAACGGGCTCCGGAGCGGCCACCTCTCCGGCCTGGAGCCCGGCTGAAGAGTGATGGCCGCAGCCAGGCCTCAGTCCGGAGCACGGTCGTGGATATTCGACAAGGACTGCCGGCCAGGCCTTCAGCAGAACGCTTCACATCTGTGCAGGTGTCAAGGAGTGCATACGATCGATTATCAGATGTTTAAAAACGTGCCAAAGGGAAAAGGAGGAAGGGCTATGCAGAGGAGGCGTTGTCTTCAAGTGCTCGTGCTCATCGGTTTGGCCGTGGCTTTGGCTCTGTCCGGGTGTGCCAAAAAGGAGGTGCAAACGGTGCCAAGCGGGGCTGAGCCCGGCCGGTCCGATGTGGAGCGGCAGGCGCCTTCGGCTGAAGAGGGGGCCGAAGGAGACATGGCTGTGGAAGGCGAGGAGCAACGGGTCGATGAATACGGCCTCACTGAGGAGGAGAGGGCGGCTCGGGCTGAAGAGGAGGATCGAAAGATGCAGCGATCAGAAGCCATGGAGGAGCTGCAAACCAGAATTCATTTCGCCTTTGACTCTTATGAGCTCCGCTCTGAAGCCCGCAAGATCCTTCAGCGGAAAGCCGAGCTTCTGCAGCAGTTCCCCGAGTTGGACATGGTTATCGAGGGGCATTGCGACGAGAGGGGGACGGATGAGTACAACCTGGCTCTAGGCGAACGGCGCGCCCGAGCTGCCTATGAGCTCCTCATCATTCTGGGGGTCGATGCCGATCGATTGAGCATCATCAGCTATGGGGAGGAGAAGCCGCTCGTTGAGGGGCATAATGAAACGGCCTGGGCCAAGAATCGGAGGGCCGAGTTCAGAATCATCGAGTCTGAAACGGGAAGCTCCTAAGGATCGTACAGGCATGGTCTGGCGGATCCGGGCAGGTGCCCGGCCCGTGTATTCCGCTCAAGAGGCTCCAGCGGCGTCCCAGGTAGGCTGCGGATATGCATGAAGAGTACGCCTGCTTACTGATCCACGGCTATGGAGGCTCTCCATTTGAAATGCAGCCTGTGGCCAAGGCGTTGCGTGAACGTGGCTGGGAGGTCGATTGCCCTTGCCTGCCCGGACATTGCAAAAACCGCCAGGTCTTTCAGAAAAGCCGCTATGGGCAGTGGCTTCATGCGGTCGAGCAATCCTACGTCAAGCTGTTCAACAGAGGGAAAAAGGTCTTCGTTGCCGGGTTGTCCATGGGCGGCACCCTGGGGCTGCATCTGTCCCAGAAGTACAGTGTTTCCGGATTGGCGCTTATCTCGGCGCCTGTCTATCTCTACTCCTTTGTTCCCTGGCGAGTGCCCTCATCAATGCTGCCATTCGTCCCGCTCCTGCGCTTCATTGCCCCCACCGTGTCCGTGCCGCCTCCCAGCCAGGAGTCGAACGAGATCGCGCCGCACCGGGGATATGAAGGGTTTCAGGCCTTGCATCCTTTACATAGCTTCCTTCGAGGTCTCCGTACGGTTCGTCGGGACCTCGGGCGTGTCTCGGCCCCGCTCTTGATCATCCATTGCCCCAAGGACAAGACCGTCCCGTTTGAGAACAGCTGGGAGATCCTGCGCCGGGTACAATCCCGGCGCCGCAGGCTGGAGCTTTTGCCGATTCTGGAGCAGATCACCTCGAAGCATGTCCTGACCACGCATCTGGAAACCAAGGCCAGGGTCCAGTCCTTGGTCACGGAGTTTTTCCTGGACATTGCCCGGAAAGGCTGAGAAGGCCAGTCGTCCGCCAGCAGAAAAGGTTAAGGCAACATTTCTGAGAGCAAGAAATGCTTGGCATTGTGCTCTATGGAACAGCCAGGCGAAAGCGTGGCTTGCGCTCGCGCTTCGCGGGGGTTGACTTCGCGCGAAGCTGAATGCAGCGTGCATACGCTCAAATCCTTGTGCTCTTGCCGAGTCAGTTTGCCGCGATGCGCCTGGCCTGCCTGGATTGGGCGGCCCGGCACCGCTTCAACCCGAGTGATAATGCCGGATCGAGCTTCCCTGATTGCCGGCCGGCTTCGGCCAGGATCAGCCTATGACCTCTGCAACGGACGAAGCATGGGTGGACATCAGGCCTATGCTGGAGGCAAGCCTGCCCGGGGAGGAACCGGAGCAGGCCAGAGTCTGGGAGTGGTCGCTGGTCCTGACGGCCATGGGGATCGAGCATCAGGTTCGGCAGAGCCGAGGCGTTGCCAGGCTTTTGGTCCGGACAGGGAGTGTCTCAGAGGCAGTCGAAGAGATCCGGCTTTACGAGCTGGAAAACTCGGACAATGAGGAACTTGGCGACTACGAGGGACATTCCGGCGGCTTCGAACCAACCTTCTGGGCGTTTTTGGCCCTGGCGGCCTTTTTCAAGGTTGTCCGCCTGGATATCCATGCTCTGGGATATCAGCCTATACCCTGGCAAAAGCTGGGCAGTGTCAATGCCGAAGCGGTCCTTTCAGGAGCCTGGTGGCGGACGATTACCGGCTTGACCCTGCACGGCGATCTTCCGCACCTGCTGAGCAACATCCTGATCGGCGGTGTATTCATTATCATGGCCAGCCGCGAGCTGGGCTCCGGGATCAGCTGGTTCCTGGTCCTCCTGTCCGGGACCCTGGGGAACTTCTGCAACGCTCTGATTCAAGGCCCACCGCACGACTCCATCGGCTTCTCCACGGCCGTTTTCGGCTGCGTCGGCATTATTGCCGCCTTGCGGAGCCTGGAACACTCCAGCGGCTCCGGCCATCGACGGTTTCTTCCGGCCGCCGCCGCCCTTGGCCTGCTGGCCCTCCTGGGATCAGGCGGGGAGAACACTGATTTGGGGGCCCATCTTCTCGGTCTGGCCTGTGGCTTCCCCTTAGGCTTGATTGCCGCAGGACTGAAGCCGCCACGACCTCATCCGGGGCGATGGCTCAACCTGTGCTTCGGCTGGGGGGCGGCAGGTCTGGTGCTGAGCGGCTGGGCCTGCGCACTTCTGGCTTCCTCCCCCCTTTTTCCCTCATAGCTCCACGTTCGAGGGATTCCGGCAGGTGGTTACTTATAGTATATTTTGATCTGATTGGTGTGCCGTTCCTGTTGTCCAGGAGTGGGCTGACCTGAGGTCAGAACGACGCTGTCGCCGGGCTTGAAGAAGGCGGCTTCATGGACGAACCTCTCCACCCGCTCCAGATGGTTGGCGATGCTGGCGTCCGAAAGCCTTGGTCTGACGCCCCAGTAAAAGTTTAAGGCCCTGACCACCTCCAGCTTGGGGGTCAGGGCGAAGATGGGCTTGGACGGTCTGCGGCTGGAGAGCAGCCTGGCCGTGGCGCCATTGGTCGAATGGCAGACCAGGGCGGAGCTTTCCGCGTTTTCCGCCAGCAGGGAGGCTGAGTAGGCCAGGTACTTGGAGGGGTTCTTTTCATCCTTGGGCCGGTAAGGGCCTTGGATGCGTTCCAGGTAGTAGGACTCAGCGTATCCAGCGATCTCCTGGATGATTTTGACCGCTTCAACCGGGTATCGGCCGACTGCCGTCTCCTCGGAAAGCATGACGCAATCGGCTCCATCCAGAATGGCGTTGGCCACATCTGTGGTCTCGGCCCTGGTCGGCAGGGCATTCTGGACCATGGACAGGAGCATTTGGGTGGCCACGATGGAGGGCTTCTGGGCGTGGCGGCAGGCCCGGATGATGCGTTTTTGAATAACCGGCAGGCTGGACAGGGGGGACTCCAGCCCCAGATCGCCCCTGGCCACCATGATTCCGTCAGCCGCGTCCAGGATGGAGTCCAGGTTGCGAATGGCATTGGCCCGCTCCAGCTTGGCGATGACCGGCACCCAGACATCCCGGCTTTTGATCTCCGCCTTGATATCTTCGATGTCCTGACTGTTTTGGACAAAGGACAGGGCGAAGCTGTCGACTCCGATGTCCAGGGCCTCCTGGAGATCGTTTTTGTCTTTGTCCGTCAGGGCGGGCAGGTCGATGGATTTGCCGGGAAAGGTAATGCCCTTGTGCGAGGAGACGATGCCGTCGTTCTGGGCCTCCAGCAGGAAGAGGGAGTCGGTTTTGAGGACCTCCTTGACCGTGAACTGCGGCGTTCCGTCGCTTATGGTCACCAGCATGTTGCAGTCCAGGCCGTGCAAGGCCTCGGGCGAATCCAGGCTGAGAAAGGCCAGGTCGCGGTGCTCGGACTGGAGCCCCGGCAGCCCGAGATAAATGCGTTCGCCTTTGCTGATCTGGCGGGGGGAGCTCTCCACCTCGCCGATTCGGATCTTTGGGCCGCCCAGATCACCCATGATGGTCAAGGGGAGCTCCAGCTCCTGCTCCAGGCTGCGGATGTTCGCAACAATGTCCGTGAAGGAGGCGGCCGGCCCGTGGGAGAAGTTGAGCCGAAAGATGCGCACCCCGAACTCAACCATGGACTTCAGGGTTTCGTACTCGGATGAGCTCGGCCCAATGGTCGCTATGGTCTTGATTTGCATGCTGTCATCCTCTCTGGCCCGGGGGTCACCCAGGTCGATTTCGGTCGTATCTTCTATTTACAGGCTCAATGTATATGGTCAGTGGGTCATGTCAAGAATCGCTTGGCTGGGAGCGCATCAGCCAAAGCCGCAGGCATCATGGTGCACCGTAGTCCTGAATGGCGTCTCTGAGTGAGGACAGGAGGGTCCTATGCATCTGAAATGTTTTATGATGATTGCTGCCGTACTGCTCGTTGTGCTGCTTCCGAACGGGCTACTGGCTGCAGAGAACGGCTCAACATACAGCCGGGAGGAGATCTCCAGCAAGGTGGAGTCGTTTTTTACGGAAACGAGCCAGGGCTTGGCCAAGATTGTTGAGAAGGTCTTTGCCGACCTTGGCCAGCCGGTCGGCTATATCTCAGGGACTGAGGCCGGTGGAGCCCTGGTGCTCGGCTTGAGATACGGCCAAGGCGTCATCAATCTGAAGCGCGGTCTCGAGCGAAAAGTCTACTGGCAGGGACCCAGCCTGGGCTACGACTTCGGAGGCAATGCCGCCAAGGTCTTCACGCTGGTCTATGGGCTGGAGGATGTCGATACGCTCTTCAGCCGGTTCCCCGGAGCCGAAGGCAGTGCCTACTTCATGGGCGGCTTTAGCATGAACTACCATCGCTTCAAAGGGGTGACTCTGGTGCCCATCCGCTCCGGCGTAGGCTTCAGGATCGGAGCGAGCCTCGGCTATCTGCACTTCAGCCGGGAGGAGAGGATCAACCCCTTGTGATGCTCTCGACGTCTTTGTTCAGGATGCGAAGGCCCTGGGAGCCGGCCACGATCATCTGTGAGGCCAGGCCGATGAACAGCCCGTGCTCGACGATGCCGGCCCGGGCTGACAAGGCTTTGGACAGGGCCTCCGGCTCGGCCATGGGACCGAAGAGGCAGTCCAGAATGTAGTTGCCCTGGTCGGTCCTATACGGCTCGCCTGAGCTCTGGAGGCGCAGCTTCCAGTTCCCGCCGAGCAAACAGAGATACTCGGCCTGGCTTCTCCAGCCAAAGGGCAGGACCTCTACTGGAAGGGCCTGCTTCTCTCCAAGACGGGCTGAGAGCTTGCCTTCATCCACGACGATGATCTCCCGCCGGCTGGCCTGGGCCACGATCTTCTCCCGCAGGAGCGCGCCGCCGCCGCCTTTTATCAAGCGGAGCTCCTCGTCGGCCTCGTCAGCTCCGTCAATGGTCAGGTCCAGGACAGGATGCTCATCCAGAGTGGTCAGCGGGATGCCCAAGACAAGGGCTTCCTTCTCCACCTCGAGGGAGCAGGGCACGCCCTGGATTCTTTCGAGCGCCCCCCTGTCGAGGAGCTGGCCGATGCGCTGCAGGGCATGGGCTGCTGTGCTCCCGTGTCCGAGCCCCAGGGTCATGCCCGAGCGGATCTCCTCGACCGCCCGCCAGGCAGCCAGCCGCTTCAATGCATTTCGATCATCAGCCATTCGAGCCTCCACAAAAGCCGCCTCGATTGAGCCCCTGCATGTGAAACGGGAAGGCCCAGTGGAATGTCCGGGAAATATACAATACCATATTTCGCAGAGGATCGCTTGGCTGAAAACGCGATTCCAGCTCGGCCTCAAAGCCAAAGGCGGCGTGGACGGCCTGTTGGCGTCTCATCGTGCCGCGTCACAGGCATGCGATACTGTATGCAGCATTGAGCGGACGCGGCATTAGGCTTTTAAGCCTGCTGCCGGCAATGGGTTTCCCGGGTCAGCAGGAGCAAAGTCAGGGAGAGGAGAGCCCAGGCGAGCATCAAACTGAATCCGGCCTGATAGGCTTCAAGGCCGTAGATTTTAACTCCATGTTGCATGTTTCCCTTCCACTTCCAGTCAAGAATCAGGCCGACGCCGGGCTGCAGGAGCATCGGACCGAGCATGACGCCCATGTTGACCACGCCAGCGACTGTGCCGGCCAGACGGGGAGGCAGGGACTCCTTGGCAAAGGCGAAGCTGACGATCATGCAGCCGGAGCTGAAGCCGGTTAGAACCAGGAGTCCCACCAGGAGGCTCAGCGGCAGGTCAGGCACGAAGAGGAGCAGGCACCAGCCGGCCAGGCAGATGGTACAGCCCAGAAGATAAAGGGGCTTGCGCTTCCCGAGGCGGTCAGACAGCCAGCCTAAGAAAGGTCCCCCAAGGGCCCAGGCTACCAGAAGAAGGGAGGTCAGGCCAGAGGCCTCGGCTGTGGAGAGGGACTGGTGGGTGCTCAGGTAGGGCACCCCCCAGAGACCCGAGAAGGTCAAAACGCAGCCGACGATGCCGCCGGGAATGATGAACAGGAGCACGACGTTCCGGTTCTTGAAGACCTCGGCAAGGCCCGTGATGATCTCTCTCGGGGTTTGGCCGGAGGTTTCCGCAGAGCTGATCCGATCGGCGTAGCCCTTTTCCCTGGGGTTATCCCGGACGAGGAACCAGATGGCTAGGCTGAGGGCCAGGCTGAAGGCGGCCGCTCCCAGCATGAGGAGCCGCCAGTCGAAATGATTCATGAGCAGGCGCAGGGGCGGTCCGGCAGATACTGCGCCGACGATGCCGACGAACAGGGCCATGCCGGTAACCATGGCGAAGAGTCTGGCCGGAAACCAGTTGTTGGCCAGTCTGAGCAGGCCGACAAAGGCCACGGCGACCGAGCCTCCGATGAGGAAGCGGCCGAGGTTGGCCCAGAGAATATCCGATGCTACGGCAAACAAGGCCGTCCCAAGCGCGGCCACGAGCGCTCCGGCGGAAAGGAGCCGACGTGGACCGAGGAGATCGGCAGCGATGCCCGTCGGGATCTGCATGGCCACGTAGCTGTAGAAGTAAAAGGCCGAGAGGTTGCCGAGGCCGGCTGCGCTGATATGGAAGTCCCGCATGAGCTCTTCAGTCATGACCGCCGGAGCAACGCGCTGGAAAAAGCCGGTCAGGTAGAAGAGGGCGCCCAGCGCCCAGATGGCCCAGGCTAGGCTGAGAGGCGGGAAGGCGCGCTGGGTCATACGCCCCTTTCTTCCGGGAAGATCTTGCCTGGGTTGAGAATGTGCTTCGGATCGAGCAGGTCTTTGATGGAGCGCATCACCTCCAAGGCATCCGGTTCGATGTTCATGCCGATGAAGTCTTGCTTGGTTATGCCGATGCCGTGCTCACCAGAGATCCTCCCACCCAGCCTGACGGTCGCCTCGAAGACGCTTTGGACGGCTTCCTCGGCCCGATGCGCGGTCTCCTCTTTGACCAGGATATTCACGTGGATGTTGCCGTCGCCGGCATGTCCAAAGTTGACGATAAGCAGCCCGGTCCTGCGGGAGATCTCCTCGATGGCCTCGACCATCTCGGGCAGCTTAGCCCTGGGAACGACAATGTCCTCGTTAATCTTCTGCAGCGGCTTGTGGCGGGCCAGGGAGGCGGAAACAGCGCGCCTGGCCTTCCAAAGCCGGTCCTGCTCGTCACGGGTTTCAGCCACCGTGACCTCCAGGCCGCCGCATTCGCGGCAGACTGCAGCCACCCGATTGATGTCGGCTTCAACTTGGGCCGCCGGACCGTCCACCTCTATGAGCAGAAAGGCCCCGGTTTCAGGCGGAAGCCCAAGGGCAAGATGTTGATCCACGGACCAGATGGCGTTGCGGTCGAGGAACTCCAGGGTCGTAGGGATGATTCGCTGCTTGACAATCTCCGAAACCGTTCGCCCCACCTCGCGGATGCCCGGAAGGGTCACGGTCATGGTCTTTTTGCTCTCCGGCAAGGGCGCCAGCCGCAACGTGGCTTCGGTAATCACCCCAAGGGTGCCTTCTGAGCCGACCAGGAGCTGGGTTAGGTTGTAGCCGACCACATCTTTGACGCACTTGGAGCCGGTGCGGAGGATCCGACCGTCAGGCAGGACAACCTGGAGACCCTGCACGTAGTCGCTGGTTACGCCATATTTGACGGCCCGCATGCCTCCAGCGTTCTCAGCGATGTTTCCGCCGATGGTCGAAAAGTCCTGGCTGGCCGGATCAGGAGGATAGAACAGGCCGAGCTTCTCCACCTCGGCCTGCAGGGACGAAGTGACTACGCCCGGCTGGACCACAGTCATGAGGTTGTCCGTATCGATCTCCAGGATCCTGGTAAAATGCGTCATAGCCAGGACAATGCCGCCTCGCACCGGAATGGCGCCACCGCTCATGCCACTGCCGGCACCCCTGGGAACCACCGGCACGGCAAGCTCGTTGGCGATCCGCATGACCGTTGCCACATCCTCGACGGTCTCCGGCAGAACGACCGCATCGGGAATGGCGCGGCGTCTGGTGGCGTCAAAGGCGTAGCAGACCCGGTCCTCAAGGGCCTCGAAGACCTTGTCGCTGCCCAGGGCGGCCTTGAGCTCTCCGGCGATATCCTTGCTGCGCATAACTCTGTGGTCCTTTTCTATTCTGCAGAGAGGCTACCCTGCCTGCTGTATTTGTAGCTGAAGCTGTTTGGAAAGACAAACTGCCCATGGTCGTTTCGTTCTTCGGCTTCGCAGGTGCCCTACCTGTAATCCGAGGTCAAGATTCTTCAAGGATCGAGTGCTGAGCCGCTGGCTGTCTCTATGGTCTGTGTCGCCATGGAACCGGCGCTCGGCGCCCCGGCCGGAACGTAATTTTTTCATGCTTGGTTGTGCCCACCCAGGCATGACGGTTGTATGAACAAACGGCGCGATATGCTGATTGGTTTGCGCTGGGCAGCCGGGGAAAAATCGGTGAGAATTGAAAAACTCGTTGATTTCCGAGGATACTTCGATCAAAATTGCCTCTAAATGGACTGCCAGAAGCGCTTTGGCCCCTTGAGACTGAATGTGATTCCCTTCCCCTTTATGATACAGGCCCCAAGTGCTTTTTCGGTGCATACTTGCTCAGGCCTGCGAAGATGCACAGGCACAAAAGGATACAGATACAGGATCGCTTGGCGGTGATCCGGACCGGCTGTCAAGAGCACTGAACCACCAGGGGGCAAGGCGTATATCAGAGACAGTGAACCCGAAGGAGAGCTGCATGAAGATATTCCTCGACAGCGCCGAGGTTGACGAGATCGTTCAGGCTAGATCCTATGGTGTTTTGGACGGAGTGACCACGAACCCCAGCCTGATCAAGAAGGCGGTTGCCACGCTTCAGGGCCGGGGAGAGCAGGTGGACATGCGCGGCTATATCGAACGCCTTCTCTGGGAGGCCAAAGGGGTGCCGGTCAGCCTGGAGGTCATCGGCTCGGACTGTCAGACGATCATCGAGCAGGGGCGGTTCCTGTACAAGACCTTCAACCCCATAGCCCGGAACGCCTACATCAAGGTCCCGGTCAATCCGGCTTATGGGCCTGATTCGCAAGCCCACTTCGACGGCTTGAAGGCCATTCGGACCTTGTCCGGCGAGGGCGTTCCGATCAACTGCACACTCATTTTTACTCCTGAGCAGGCCATGCTGGCCGCCAAGGCAGGGGCCGTCATCGTCAGCCCCTTTGCCGGCAGGGTGGACGATCTGCTGCGTCAGAAGAACGGTCAGGCTTTTGAAAAGACGGACTACTTTCCGGCAGAAGGGCTGGAATCGGGCAGCGTCCTTGATGACAATGGCATTGTTTCCGGCATCGATCTGGTGGCCCAATGCGTCGATCTCCTGGAGCGGTACGGGCTGGAGACCGAGGTGCTGGCCGCCAGCCTGCGCAACCCCAGACAGACCCGAGAAGCGGCTCTTGTCGGAGCCCACATCGCTACACTTCCCTTTGGGGTCATCAGCAAGCTGCTGTTGCACGAGAAGACCATGGAAGGCATGCAGAAGTTCACCGATGACGTTGTCCCCGAATATGCCGAGCTGTTGAAATAGCGGCGGGTTCCCCCGGGAAGGTTCCGGACGCCCCCAAATCGTAAAGGGATATGCCATGAGGCTGGCCATGCGTCTGCCCAATGTCAAGAAGCTGACTCTCATCGCCGGTATTGTTCTGCTGGTGATCCTCTTCTTCGCCTTCGATCTCCAGCAGTATCTGACCCTGGCCTATCTGAAGCAATCCAGGGCAACCTTTCAGGCGCTTTACGCCGAGCAGACCGTTGCGGTCATCCTTGGCTTCTTCCTTCTCTACATCCTCGTCGTGGCCGTCAATCTGCCGGGCGCCGCGGTCATGACTTTGGCGGCCGGAGCCCTGTTCGGTTTTTGGGTCGGCTTGGTGGTTGTCTCTTTTGCCAGCAGCATCGGGGCCACCCTGGCCTGCTTGGTGGCCAGATACCTCTTTCGAGACTGGGCCCAAGCCCGGCTGGGGTCCTGGTTCGAGAAGATCAACGCCGGGATCCAGAAGGAAGGGGCCTTTTACCTCTTCACCATGCGCCTCATTCCGGCCATCCCCTTCTTTGCCATCAACCTGGGCATGGCCTTGACCAGCATGCGTTTGCTCACCTTCTACTGGGTCTCCCAGCTAGGCATGCTGGCCGGTACCGCCGTGTACGTGAACGCGGGCAAGCAGCTCGGCGAGATATCCAAGCTATCGGACATCCTTTCCTTTGACCTGATCGTCTCCTTCGCCATCCTGGGCATATTTCCCTTGGCCGTGAAGAAGATCGTCAACTTTATCCGGGCCAAGATCGGAAAGGGGACCATTAAGCCCGGGGAGGAGGTCCCGGGTGGTGAGGCGCCCCAGGGAGACCGTTCAGGCTCGATCAGCCCGGGTCCAGGGCAGGACTAAGGGGCTGTCTTTCGATTTCCCTCCTTCAGGCAGGCTAAGCGCAAGGAGCTTTCCATGGCTGTATATGACTACGACATCGGCATCATCGGCGGCGGGGCAGCCGGTTTGACTGCAGCCTCGGGCTGCGCGCAGCTCGGCGCCAAGACCCTCCTCATTGAGAAGGAGCCGGTGCTTGGGGGTGACTGCCTCCATTTCGGCTGCGTGCCGAGCAAGACGCTCATCCGAACGGCCCAGGCCTACCAGCAGGCCAAGAACCTCTCCCGCTTCGGGCTGCCGGAGATCGAGCTGCCGCCGGTTGACTTCAGCCACGTGGCCAGCCGCATTCAGAGCGTCATCCAGAGCATCCAGGAGCACGACTCCATTGAACGGTTCTGCAGCCTGGGCGCCCAAGTGGAGCTCGGTGCACCGGAGTTCGTCGACGAGCACAGCCTCCGTTTGGACGGCAGAACCCTGAGCGCCAAGACCTGGGTCCTGGCCACGGGCTCTTCCCCTGGAGCGCCTGCCTTTGAAGGCTTGGACCGGACGCCTTACTTGACCAATCGGGACATCTTTTCCTTACCCAGGCTCCCTTCCTCCCTGATCGTGGTCGGTGCCGGACCCATCGCCATTGAGATGGCCCAGGCCTTTGCCCGGCTGGGCAGCCGAGTACAGGTGATCCAGCGAAGCGGTCAGATCCTCTCCAAGGAGGATACGGACATGGCTGAGTTGGTCATGGACAGGCTGCAGGCAGAAGGGGTTGCCTTCCATCTCAAGGCTCAGGTCTTGAGCTTCAGCGATCACGGCAGCGAGCGCGAGGTCCGGTTCAGAGACGCTCAGGGCCAGGAGCAGAGCCTGCGGGCCGAGGAGATCCTCGTAGCCCTCGGGCGGGATCCGAACATTGAAGGGCTCGGTCTGGACAAGGCCGGCCTGGAGTATACCAGGAAAGGGATCCCTGTTGATCAGCGCATGCGGACCAGCCAAAGGCACATCTATGCTGCCGGCGATGTGACCGGCCAGTACCTCTTCACCCATGCTGCAGGCTACGAGGGAGGGATTATCGTCTCCAACGCGGCCTTCCACCTGCCGCGCAAGGTCGACTACACTTTGCTTCCCTGGTGCACCTATACAGACCCCGAGCTGGCCAGCATTGGCTACAACGAGAAGCGGGCCACCGAAGCCGGCCTCGACTACGAGGTTTACAGCGAGGAGTTTCGCAGCAACGACCGCAGCTTGGCTGAAGGCGAAGAGAGCGGCCGGATCAAGATGCTCATCAACGGCAAGGGCAACCCCATCGGGGTTCAGATCTTCGGACCCCAGGCCGGCGAGCTCATCTCCGAGTGGGTGGCCGCCTTGAACGGCGGGGTCAAGCTGACTACCCTGGCCGGAGCCGTGCACCCCTATCCAACCCTGGCCGAGGTGAACAAGGGCGTTGTGGGCAGGTATCTCCAGCCCAAGATCTTTTCGGAAACCATGCAGAAGGCCTTGAAGTTCTTCTTTCACTTCAAGGGCCGGGCCTGCCAGCCGAGGTAGCAGTTCGAGCTGAGGGTCAGCTGGAGCCTCACTGGATTTGGTAAAGCTGCAGCAGGGCATCCTCTTTTCTGAGCCTCTTCCTGCCAAAGCGATGCGGGGAAAGGGCCGACAACCACCCCTCGGTTCCCTCCTTGGAAAAGAAGGGGAAGGGTAGAGGGCAGCTTTTTGATTCTCTGGAAGCGTGATCGTCCAAGGCTTATTTTTTCAACTCTGTATGACAGCCCGAGGTTTTCTCTTTCTGACCTCCCTCCTTAGAAAAGGAGGGGGCAGGGGGTGGTTGGTCTTGGCCGGAAAGGACGTGGGATGTGAAACTACCCGGCTGAACCTGGGCTTCAGCCCATTTGGAGCATGAGCCTATGCAAGCAGGCATGATCGGACTGGGACGTATGGGAATGAATATGGCCAAACGGCTCCTGCGGGCCGGGCATGGTCTGGCCGCCTTCAATCGGACGCCAGCCAAAACCGAAGAGCTGGCCGCCTCGGAAGGGGCCGCGGCTGCCTCCTCTCTGGGCGAGCTTGTCGAAAAGCTCGACACGCCCCGCATTCTCTGGATGATGCTCCCTGCCGGGAGCGTTGTGGACGATCACCTGAGCGAGCTCCTCTGCCTTGTCGAGCCCGGCGACATCATTGTGGATGGCGGGAATACCCACTATAAGGACGATATCCGCCGGGCCCAAACAGCTGCCGATGCCGGGGTTCATTACTTGGATGTGGGCACAAGCGGAGGCGTTTGGGGCCTTGAGGTCGGCTACTGCCTCATGGCCGGAGGGCCCAGGGAGGCTTTTGTCCGGGCCGAGCCCTTGCTCAAAGCCCTGGCCCCTGAGGACGGCTACATGCATTGCGGGCCGAGCGGGGCCGGGCACTTCGTTAAAATGGTCCACAACGGCATCGAGTACGGCATGATGCAGGCCTATGCCGAAGGCTTCGGGCTCATCGAGGCCTCGGACTACTCCGAGACCCTGGACTACTCGGCCCTGTCGCACCTCTGGAATCAAGGCAGCGTCATCCGGTCCTGGCTCCTGGAGCTGGCTGAGAGGGCCTTTGCTCAGGATCCAGGTTTGAAGTCCCTCCAGGGCTATGTCGAGGACTCCGGGGAAGGGCGCTGGACTGTGCAGCAGGCCGTGGAGTCCGGGGTCAGCGCCCCGGTTCTCTCCCTGGCCCTCATGGAGCGCTTTCGCTCCAGACAGGACAACGCCTTTTCGGATCGCATGCTCGCGGCCTTGAGGAACCAGTTCGGCGGTCATGCGGTCAAGAAGAGCCGTTAGTGCCGCTTCCGTAGAGCACTTGCCAGGCGTTTTCAGTCTCAGCAAGGAAAGGATAAGCCCATGCCTGAAAGCTCCAGAGCAGCCAAAGCCGAGATCGAAGCCACGGCGACTCAGGAACGCGGAGGCCCGGCTGCTGGGGCCTGCACTGCGCAGCGGGTCACTGATCCGCTGGCCCTGATCATTTTCGGTGCCACAGGAGATTTGACCTCCCGGAAGCTCTTTCCCTCCCTGTACTCTCTGTTCGAAAACGGGCTCATGCCTGAGAGCTTCTGCATTGTCGGCGTCTCCAGAACGGATATCGGCAGTCAGGAGTTCCGCTCGAGGATGAGAGCCTCCCTCTCCAAAGACACGGAGCTCCATCACTGGGAAGCGATGGCCGAAAGAATTCACTACCATCCGGTTCAGCCGGACTCGCCGGACTCATTCCGCGAGCTGGCCTCCTTTCTCGGAGAGCTCGATCAAAAGCACGGAGCTGAAGGCAATAAGCTCTTCTACATGGCCATGCCGCCTTCTGCCTATGAGATGGTTGCAGCGAACCTTGGACAGGCCGGTTTGAGCCGCGAGGGCGAGTCTGGAAACGGCTGGGTCCGGCTTGTCGTGGAGAAGCCCTTCGGCCGTGATCTCGAAACGGCTCGAGCCCTGGACAGGACCTTGCACGAGCATTTCAGCGAGCACCAGATCTTCCGCATCGACCACTACCTGGCCAAGGAAACCGTCCAGAACATTCTGATGTTCCGTTTTGCCAACTCCATCTTCGAGCCGGTCTGGAACCGACGCTACATCGATCACGTTCAGATCTGGGCTGCAGAGGATATCGGGGTGGGACACCGGGCCGGCTACTTTGACCACTTCGGCGTGCTCCGGGACATGTTCCAGAACCACATGATGCAGCTCTTGGCCCTGTGCGCCATGGAGCCGCCCTCAAAGTTCGAGGCCGACCGGGTCCGCGACGAGAAGACCAAGGTTTACCGTTCCCTGAGGCCCTTCCCGGTGGAGCAGCTTGAGGACTTCCTGGTCCTCGGGCAGTACACCACCGGGGTCATCGGCGGTGAAAAGGTGCCGGGCTACCTGGATGAGCCCAATGTGGATCCGGAGTCCTTGACCCCGACCTTTGCGGCCATGAAGATCTTTATAGACAACTGGCGCTGGCAGGGGGTGCCGTTCTACCTCGTTTCCGGGAAGCGTCTGGCCGCGAAGCAGACCACCATTTCTGTGCAGTTCAAGCAGGTTCCCTACTCCATGTTCCGCGGCATTTTGGGTGAGGATATTGCCGCCAACCGTCTGACCCTGGGCATCCAACCTCGGGAGGAGGTCAGCCTGAGCTTCCAGACCAAGGTGCCTGGACCTGGGGTCTGCTTGCGGACGGTGACCATGCACTTCGACTACAACCGGGGCTATACCGGGCCTTTTCTGGAGGCCTATGAAAAGGTCCTGCTGGACTGCATGGCCGGCGATCAGACCCTGTTTTGGCGCCAGGATGGTGTGGAGCTGTGCTGGAGCTTCCTGACACCCATCCTCGAGGAGTGCGATTGCCCGGAGCGTGGCGAGCGGCTGCATATGTACAAGGCCGGGACCTGGGGACCTCAGCAGGCCAAGGCCTTGCTGCCGCCGCTGCCGCGGGAGGGGTAGTCCTGAGAGCAGGGCGGAAGAAGCAGAACGCTTTTTGCCCTCATGTTTGCGGTTCGCAAGCATTGCCCGTCGGGCTCGGGGTGCTGGCTCTTTCTTTTTAGATATTTTCAAATTATTACAGAAGAGTTCCTCAGCTGTCCGATAGAATCGGACAGCTGAGGTTGGAGAAAGGTATGCCATCTCATCTGCAGGGATCGCTTCTGTCTCGACCCGGAACAAAGCCCCCGATGCGGCACAATGACAGCCCCACAAGGCTGGCGACGCGCCGGAAGCCTGCTTCAATCTGTCCTCCGGCCGGCCTCCTCGTGCTTGTGGCCTGCTTCATCCTCCTATTGCCCAGGCCCGGTCTGGCCGCACCAAAAGCAGATCTCTGGCCCTACTGGACCGAGCACAACCCCGATTCCCAACAGAGCTTCGATCATTCTGCCTGGAACGATTTCCTTAGCCGTTACGTGATTGAGGGCGAGCAGGGCATCAACCTGGTTCGGTATCAGGCTGTCAGCCAGGCGGATAGAGCCAAGCTCAAGGGGTACCTCGATACCTTGCAGGGCAGATCGGTTCGGTCCGTGAATCGTTCGGAGCAGCTCGCCTATTGGATCAACCTCTACAACGCCCTGACGGTGGAGCTTATCCTGGAGCACTACCCGGTGGAGAGCATCAAGGACATTGACATCTCTCCGGGCTTCTTCTCCTTCGGCCCGTGGGACAAGAAGCTGGTCAGGGTGGAGGGGCAGGAGCTGAGCCTCAATGATATCGAGCACCGCATTCTCCGCCCCATTTGGAAGGATTCGCGAATCCATTACGCAGTGAACTGCGCCTCACTTGGCTGCCCGGACCTGCGCCGGAAGGCTTTCACCTCGAACAATGCCGAGGAGCTTATGCACAGCGGGGCGGTTAAGTACATCAACCATCCCCGCGGGGTCAGCATTGAAAACGGGGATTTGGCTGTGTCGAGCATCTACGAATGGTTCACGGAGGATTTCAACGGGAGAGAGTCAGCAGTGATCGATCACCTTGAGTCCTATGCCGAGCCTGAGCTCAAGAAACGGCTCAAAGCCTTCGATTCCATAGACAGCTACCGCTACGACTGGTCCTTGAACGAGGTGAAATGATCGGTTTCAGCTTGCAATCCCTAGCGATTTTCAGTATACCCTATGGCATGGTTTGGTCATGCTCGTCCGGGGGCAGAGAGGGAGCAGCCTTTCGGCTATCCAGGCCCCTGCGAGGCTCGCGGAGTGAGGGAGCGCGGGTGGCCGTCCTGACAGATCATTCCCTTCTCTTGGACCGTTTTCCCTGTTCGTCTCTGCGGGTTGAGCCTGATGCGTGCACAACAGGACCGGATCATGTCTTTGCATCGTCGACCGCCAGCCAAGCTGACCCGCCCGTCCTTCCAGAAGATTGTGCCGCGGCCTCGGCTTTTCTCCTTGCTGGATAGCTCCGAAGACCGTCCGGTCACCTGGGTTGCCGGTCCGCCGGGTTCGGGCAAGACCTCTCTCATCTCCGGGTACATCGAGGACCGCGATCTTCCGTGCCTTTGGTATCAGATGGATGAGGGGGAGTGCGACCCAGCCGCTTTCTTCCATTACCTCACCCTGGCCGCCAAGGATTGCCGCTGTTCCTCCACAGCGGCCTTGCCTGCCTTTTCACCAGAGAACTTCGAAACCCCGGTACCTTTCGCCCACCGTTTTTTTGAAACCCTCTTCGGCTGCCTGCCCAGCAAATGTCTGCTCGTTTTTGACGATTATCAGGAGGTGCCGGGAAGCTGCCCGCTCCACGAGATGCTCCGGGCCGGTCTGTCCAGGGTGCCGGGCGGTCTTCGGGTCATCGTTATCAGCAGGCAGGAGCCGCCGATGGAGCTCGTGCGCCTGCGAGCCAACGGGCAGCTTTTCACTTTGGGATGGCCTGAGCTGCGTTTGACCGATTGGGAATGCCGGGAGGTCGTCCGATGCAGAACCGGCCAGTGCCCTTGCGAGGATGGGATCAGAGAGCTCCAGGCCTCTGTGGATGGCTGGGCCGCTGGCGTTATCCTCATGCTCGACGGCATGGCTGGTCTGTCTGGGGTTGCGGAGCAGGGCAGGGAGCTCTCTCGAGAGGATGTTTTTGCCTATTTTGCCGGGGAGATAGTTGACAAGGCCACTGAAGCGCGACGCGATTTTTTTTTCCGTTCGGCCCTGCTTCCCAGGATGACCGAGGGTTCGGCCAGGCAGCTGACGGGCAACCCCGAGACATCGGCCATACTCAAGGGCCTGCTTCAGGATAATCTCTTTATCAACCGGCGACAGGTCGGAGAGGTCGAGTACCAGTATCATCCACTTTTCCGGACCTTCTTGCTCAACAGGCTGGCATCGTCGACTTCAGAGAAGGAGCTCAAGGCGCTCAAACAGAGAGCTGCCCACATTCTGGAGGAGAAAGGTTCCTATGAGGATGCACTCTCTTTGCTGCAGGAGGCCGAAGATTGGGCCGGTTTGACCCGAATCCTGCTCGAGCAAGCCCCAATCCTGGTTGCCGAGAACCGTTTCCAGACCCTTGAGAGCTGGCTTACCTCCCTGCCTCAGGCAGTACGCGAGCAGGAAGCGCGGCTCACCTACTGGCTCGGGGTCTGCCGGGCTCCAAGGGTGCCGACTCTGGCCCAGCAGCATTTCATCGAGGCCTGGAATCGATTCCGAGAAGCCCACGATCGGCTGGGAGCATTACTGGCCTGGTCCGGGGTGGTTGACACCCATCTGTACGTCTTTGCCAGCTTCAAGCCCTTGGACGCCTGGCTCGCGAAGGTCGAAGAGCTCATGAAGGGACCTGTGGAGTACCCGTCCATCGAGATCGAGATCAAGGTCATCGCCAGCTTGATAACGGCCATGGGTTTGAGAAAACCTGATCATCCCCGTTTTGAAACCCTTCTGCAGCGAAGCCGCCGCCTGGCTGAGGAAGGCGCTCAGGCTCAGGATAAGCTCCAGGCCTATCTTCCTTTGGCTTTTTGTCGACTGTCTCAAGGCCGCTTTCAGGAGGTCGATGACCTGATGCTCGGCTATGCCAAGTATGCTTCCGAGCCAGGAGTTCCACCCCTATTCACCATCATGCAGAAGGACCTGGAGGCCTTTTCCTTTTGGAAGACCTGCCGCTTCGAGCAGTGCAGGAGCTCGGCCGAGCATGGCCTGGCCATTGTCAAGGAGACGGGCATTCCGACCTTCCGGTTCTTCCTCCTTGGGCACAAGGCCGCGGCGGCACTGAGCCAGGGGGACTGCACCCAGGCACAGGAGCTCCTGGATGCCTTTGCCGACGGTATGGATGCTGCCCGCTCCTGGGAAAAGAGCTACTATCAGGTCATGAGGACCTGGACCTGCTTGCTGGTCAATGATCTGATCAGGGCTGGAGGTCACGCTGAGCTCGGGGTGACCTACGCCCTGGAAGCTGGCGAGAATGAAAGCGTGAGCATTAGCCATCTGGGGAAAGCACTGGTCAGTCAAGCCTTGGGAGATGAGAACGGGGCGCGGGAATGTCTGGAGACCGGCCGCCGGCTCGGCTCTGCCGGCCGGAGCTGGTTTACCCGTTTTGCCTATGGGTTGGCCGAAGCGCAGCTCGTTCTGGAGACAGGAGATCACGACCGGATTCGGGAAAAGCTCACAGCAGCCTTCGAGCTTGGACGGCGCCAGGGATACTTCAATGCCTACTTCTGGAGGCCTCGAATAATGTCCAGGCTCTGTGCGCTGGCTCTCCGGCAAGGCGTTGAGCCCGAGTACATCCGTCAGATGATCCGCAAGCGCAGCTTGCCCATGCCGGATGGGGCCTATCGGGTCCGAGAGTGGCCCTGTCCTGTGAAGGTCAAAACATTCGGGGGTTTCGAGCTCAGCCTCGAAGGGCGCGGCAGCATTCCCGCCGAAAAGAAGCAGCAGCGTCCCATGGAGCTGCTCAAGGCTCTTCTGGCCCTTGGAGGCTGGGAGGTGAACAAAGGCCGGCTGTGCGACCTCCTCTGGCCTGATTCCTCAGGCGATGCGGCCATGAGCGCCTTGAGCACGAACCTGCAGAGGCTGCGCAGGCTGCTGGGAGACGATGCCTTTGTGGTTGTGCGTCATGGGGCCATCTCCTTGAATGACCAGTCCTGCTGGGTGGACCTCTGGCAGCTCCAAGCCGTGCTGCAGGAGCTCGGCCGGCTCTGGCAGAGCGGACCGTTCGTGCAGGTCGAGAAACAGGCTTGCCAGCTTTTGAGGTCGGCAATGGATATTCATCAAGGCCCGTTTCTTGACGATCAGCCTGAGGAGACACCATGGGCGGCTCCGTTGCGCCACAAGCTCCAGCGGGAGCTGTCCGATTGGCATCTTCGGCTGGGACGGTGCCTTGAAGAGCAGGGCAGGCTTGGCCCAGCGGTCCAGTGGTATCGAGATGGTCAGAGGATCGAGCCGGCCAGGGAAGAGCCCTATCAGCGGCTGATTATCTGCTACTCGCGTCTCGGCCTGAAGGCTGAAGCAGTTTCCGAGTACCGTCGTTGCTGGGCGGCTCTGCGGGAGCATCTCGCCTGCGAGCCATCCAAGCGAACGGAGGATCTCGTCGCCTCCATCTCCTAAGTGTCCAGTCCGTCAAAAAACGCTTAGGAAAAGTGCAGGCTCATGAGGCGAGCCTCCACGAAGTCTGTTCAGACCACTTTCCTGGACGCACCAGGTGAACGGCCCGCAGCAGTCCAGCCAGTCTCTTTTACGCATACAGTCTATCTGGAGCCATCCAACATCCTGCCGCGGGTATGCCCGCCGCTCTCAACTTGGCGTGCCTCGCTTGTGACCCATTTGTGACCTCTGGCTGGCTATGGTTAAACAAGAATCACAGGTGGACCATGAGGAGACCCATATAGCAACGGAGCTCAAGGAGGAATGGTATGAGGCGAAGGTTGGCTCTTCTGAATGGAATGGTTCTCGGTCTGGTGCTCTGTTTCGGGGCAGTCTTTCTATCGAGCTGCGCCACAACGAGCGAGACTGCCTCCAAGGACACCATGACCCAGCATGTCGGTGAGTATCCGCCCCCGCCCGCGGGCATGAAGCGAGTCCGGGTCGGCGTTCCGCCATTCGAGGTCAAGCCGTCCCATGTTGCCGGCGAGCAGTTGGAGAATCTCGCTGCGGACGAGCTGACCACGTTGGCTTTCAGAACGCATCGTTTCGATGTTGTGGAGCGGGCGCAAATGCAGCAGCTGCTCCGGGAGCAGGGCCTCGAGGGCATCGTCAGGCCTGATGAGCTGGCGGCCAGTGGACGGGTCCGCGGCGTTGACTACCTCTTTGTGGGCAAGGTCACCAACTTTAGAGTCAAGGAGGTGGAAACCACAACTGGTGCCGGTCTTGGCCGGCTTGCCTCGGTTGTCGGCGGGGTCGATGTGGAGAAGTCGCAAAAGCATATTCAGATAGACTGCGGCGTCGATCTGAGGCTGGTCGATCCGGTGGACGGCACCCTGCTGGCAGCCAGCTTCGGAGAGTACAAGAGAACGGATTCAGTCAGCGCCCTGGGGGTTGAGGTTCTGGGCACAGGGGTCCGCGCGGACAGCGACCTTCGGCTGGACAAGGAGAATCGGGGCAAGATCCTGCGTTTGGCCTTGGATGAGGCTGTCCGCAAGATGCTGCCGGACATCGACTCCCGGCTGCAGTCGACTTCTGGAGGTGGCTCCTCGGGCAGTGCGACGCAGCAGGAAGGGGCTCGCTTCTGCTCCCAATGCGGAGCGAAGATCGCTCCAGATGCGAAGTTCTGCAGTGAATGCGGGGCCAGCCTGCGCTGAGGGCCGCGATCAGAACTTCTGCTGAGCTTTGATTTTAAACGATTCTCGTAAAGAACAGGGGGCCTCTTTGGACCTGGCAGAACTGCTCATATGGTCCGGATTGAAGTGTCTCCAAAGGTAAGGAGGTTTGACCATGCAGAAAGGATTTTGGGTTTTTCTCTGTACGATGGCGGTTCTTGGCTTGATGGTCGCAGCCGCCTCTGTTTCTGCCGCCGGACCGAACATACAGGAAGGCAAGTGGCAAATCACGACAAAAGTGGATATGCCCGGGATGCCGGCTGATATGCCTCAGCAGACCTTCACCCATACCGAATGTCTGACCAAGGACGATTATGTCCCCCGTGGCTCTCAAACCAGCGGATCAGGGGGCGACTGCGAAATACGGGATGTCCGTCGCGATGGCAACACCGTAACCTGGACTATGCACTGCAATACCGGACAGGGCGAGATGAATGGAAAAGGTAGTATCACGTACAACGGTGATAGCTTCGAGGGAACCATCGAGTCAGTCATGTCCGGCATGCAGATGACCCAGCATCTCAACGGGCAGCGTATCGGCGACTGCGAGTAGTCAGGCTGGTTATTTTGCATACAATGCGCGCTCCGATGTCCTGCTTGCTTATGCTCATGGCAACCTGACCGACTCGTTCGGTTCCCTTTGCTTGCAGGATGACTATCGCGGATAGCCAGGCGAAGCTTGGCATAGGCGCAATACGTGAAAAGACCGTAAGAGAGGTGGTTCCACAGGACAACGGGGGGCAATCGCAATAAGGGGGTTGGCCTATGCTGAAATGGTATGTTCGGCTCTGGAGCCTTGTTTTGATCGGTGTCTTTTGTTTTTGTCCATTGCCGGTCCTGGCGGCCGAGTTTTCGGCCGATATGCTGGAGAAGAAGGCCGGAAAGAGATCACAGGAGTCCAGACTGTACGTCAAGGATGCCAAGTACCGCCTGACCGTACAGTCCGATGAGCGAACATTGTTCATTATTGTGGACGCTGAAAGCGGAACCACTACAGTCCTCTCGCCTCAGGACAAGCAGTACATGGAGGTTCCAAACGACTACTTTCGCTCCATGAGCGAAAACCCTGTGCAGAGCTTCCGTTACCATGCCCAAAGGTATGACCGCCGTGAGCTGGGCCGGGAGAGGTTCAAAGGGTTCGAGTGCACCAAGGTAGGCGTTCAGGCAGGTGAGCGTGAGCTATACACCGCCTGGGTCTCGAAAGAGCTCAATTTTCCTTTGAAGATCGTCTTTCATCTGGGGAAAGGCATGTCCATGGAGCTGGCCAACATTACACAGGGTGCTGTCGAGTCGAGCCTCTTCAAAATCCCGGACGGGTATACGCTCAAAAAGGAGTAGGTCGGCTCCGAAACAGAGCAGCCAGGCGGCTTCATGCGGCCGGGCTGCTTGGCCACATTCCTTTGCATGGAGGTCTTCCCATGTCTAAATCAGTCATCATAGCCTCGAGCTCCTGCTTGCTGGTCTTTTTGCTCCTGGCGGCTGGACCCCTTTTCGCTGCCCAGTTTACTGCGGATATGCTGCAGGCAAGGCAGGGAGAGAAAAGCACATCGAAGCTCTTTGTCAAAGGCGATCAGTACCGCATGGAGATGCAGCAGGGAGGGACCGAGTTTATCGTGCTGGTCAATCGCGAGACAGGGATCACCCGGGTGCTCATGCCCGGGGAGAAAAAATATATGCAGATGGCAAACACGAGTGCGCGCAGCCAGATGAACAACCCTTTTGAGAGCTTTCGCCACAGCTCAAAAAAATACGAGCGCAAGGAGCTGGGGCGGGAAGAGCTCAAGGGATTTGATTGCAGCAAGGTCCTGGTGGGATCGGGCGAGCAGGACCTGTTTACCGCCTGGATTTCTCAAGAGCTGGAATTTCCCTTGAAGATAATCTTTCACCTGCAGCAGGGCATGTTCGTGGAGCTGAAAAATATTCGGCAATCCCAGGTTGATGCGAGTCTGTTCGATATACCACAAGATTATTCAGAGATGAAGAGAGAAAAGGGTCAAAAAAGGGCTGCCAGACCGGCAAAAAGAAAATCAGAAGAAGCATCTGTCGAGAAAAAGGAATTGACTGCTTCAGAAAAGCTGGTTCTGAATAAGCTGGAAGAACAGGGCATACAGAAGGTGAACAAAAGGGGAACACTGGCTACATTCAAACACGATAATCCTGTTTTGCAGGAGTACTTTCCGGAATGGAAGTTTTATCGCCTGACTCGGGTAAATCCCAGGCGCCCAATAGCAGGCGGAATTTCCTACGGTGTAGTCAGTGCTGATAATACAGTGTATATCCTGAAAGACATCATGACCAGCGGGAAGATGGAAGATGCACTGATGAGCATGTTGGAGAAAGGGGATATCCGGCTGAAGGATCCAGAGGATGTCAGCAAGTTCGCCCGGATGCTTGATGCATTATATCATAAGGGTTCAGACGGCGTAAATATAGTATCTCTGAAAGATAATCAGTGGGCCATTTATACAGGATCCTTCTTGGAGTATTATAAGGGTTTCCAGATCAGAGTGGATGCAGATGGAAGGATTGAGGAGCTGAAATATGATTTGAAACTGAAGGAAAAGGAGAGCTCACAGGGGCCGGGCCCGGCCAAGCAAGAAAAGATCAAGTCCCGGGCTTCTGCTTCCGTACAGGGCAGCAGCAGTACCGCGACTTCCTCCCAGGCCCAAGCCGGGGAGGATCAGGATCAGCCCGAACAGGTTGGAACCGTATCCGGGACTGGACAAGAGCACGGGAGAGGCGCAGGCCGATCCGGCTCATCCGTCGCTGCATCCCAGAGTCAAGGTAGCTCCCGGACGGTGAACATGATGTTCATTCTGGACGCTTCCGGCTCCATGTGGGGCGAGGTCGAGGGCCGGGACAAGATCGCCATCGCCAAGGAGGTCATGGCCAAATTGATCCGGGACCTGCCGGACACCACCCGAGCCGGGCTGGTGGCCTACGGGCACAGGCGCAAAGGGGACTGCCAGGACGTGGAGGAGCTGGTGAGCATCGGCCCACTGGACAAGGAGGACCTCATTCAGACCATTCAGGATCTCAGCCCAAAGGGCAAGACCCCGATCACCCGCTCGGTGAGGATGACCGCTGAGAAGCTCAAGGCCATGGAGGACGAGACCACGATCATCCTGGTCTCGGACGGCAAGGAGACCTGCGAGGGCGATCCCTGCGCTCTGGTCCAGGAGCTGAAGGAGGCCGGTCTGCGCTTTGTCCTCCATGTCATCGGCTTCGACGTGACCCAGGAGGAGCGGGAGCAGCTGGAGTGCATGGCTGAGGCTGGCGGGGGCAAATACTTTACCGCCAAGACTGCGGGCGAGTTTCAGGCCGCGGCCCAGGAGGTGGTGCAGGAAACCAAGACTGTGGGCTTTCTCGAGGTTATGGCCTTGAGGAACGATGAGCCGGTTCCGGCACGGGTGGAGGTCCTGGATCAGGAAACCGGGGAGCTGGTCCGCACGGCCAAGACGTCCCGAAAAGGGGACAAGCCGGCGGTCCTGCGCCTAAAGCCCGGCATATACAGGGTCGAGTTCATTGATGAGGGGCTCCCGGGGCAGCCCAGCCGCAGCTTTTCCGATGTCGGCATAGAGCTCGGTCTAAGCGTCAGCAGGACCGCCCGGTTCGAGGCCGGGAGCCTCGAGCTGAGCGCCATAAAGGAGGGCAAGCGTATCCACGCTCATGCCAGGGTGTATAAGGGAGACGAGCTGGTCACCTCTGGCTGGCTGGAGGAGGGCCAGGGCCGGACGTTCAGCCTCCTGCCGGGAGTCTACCGGGTGGAGGTGCGCGATACGTCCATACCTGATGAACCGGTTGTCAGCTTGGACGATATAGAGATCACATCCGGTCAGCTGACCAGCAGGCAAGTTAATTTTTCGCGGGAAGGGCTTTTGCGGGTCGAGGCGATGAAGGCAGGAAAGAGCATTCATGCACATGCAGTGGTCTATCAGGGAGGCGACCGGGTCACCTCGGGCTGGTTGAAAGAAGGGGAGGGCGCGAGCTTCAAGCTCCTGCCAGGCGTCTACCGGGTAGAAATCCAGGACAAAAAGATTCCGCAAGAACCAGTTGTTGTTCTGGAAGAGGTGGCGGTCCAGCCCGGGCAGACCGTGAGCAGGCAGGCGCGGTTTCCCCAGCCAGGGCAGCTTACCCTCGAGGCCTTCAAAGGGGGCAAAAGCATCCATGTTTATGCCGAAGTATACCAGGAAGGTGACAGGGTCGCTTCGGATTGGCTGGAGGAGGGGGAGGGCAGCACCTTCAAGCTGCTGCCGGGGAGCTACCGGGTCGTTGTCAAAGACAAATCCATCCCCCAGGAACCCGAGGTAATCCTGAACGAAGTGGAGATTCAGTCCGGGCGGACACAGAGCAAACAGGCGCAGTTTGCCCAGGAAGGACAGCTCAAGGTTGAGGCCTTTCAAGGGGGCACAAGCCTCCATGTATATGCCAAAGTATATATAGACGACGATCGGGTTGCCTTTGGCTGGCTGGAGAAAGGCCAGGGCAGGACCTTCAAGCTCCTGCCGGGAACCTACCGCATCGAGGTCAAAGGTCCCGATGATGAGCTCAAGGAGCAAAAAGGCATCAGCATTCAATCAGGGCAGACAACGTCAGTCGACATTCAGTTTTAAGGTGTGCTGCAGTGGAGCCCCCCATGATATTCCGCGTGTTTCTGGTCTGCTGCGCCGTGTTGTTATGTTTCCCGGTGATTATTCAAGCCCAAGGACAAAAAAACTGGGCAACTGAGTACAACCGCCTGTCCAAGCGTATCCAGGAGCACTGGCCCGAGCCCAAAGGGAGCCCGAACCAGCTGGGGCCATACCTGCACTGGATGGAGGTCAAGGCTCAGGATCGTGATCAGGTGGATGGGCTGCTCCAGGAGGTCAATGCCTTGAGCCTGCAGAACCCTGAAGACCAGGAGCTGGACGCCTGGGTGCAGAAGTTTTTCGATCTGAGCCGCAAGGCCAAGGATTCAGGGGATGCGACCGTTAACGGGGCGGTCTTGAAGTTCATGCGCTGGGGTGCCGGGACCCGGAACGACCAATGGCCGGCTGTGGTTGCTGAGCTCAAGGACAGAGGACGAAGGATTCTGCTCAAAGCCAGGGAGACCCGTTTCAGTACCAAGAAGGTCATTGACCATGCCAGGTGCATGATCCGATTCGCTACAGCGGATATTGAAATTGGCGAGCTGGCCATATGGTCCGGCAGAGACGCCTTTTTGGGCTGGGTTGACGAGGAGGGGAGCCAACGCTTGCCTAGCGGCGACTTCCATGTGGAGTGCTCGAGGCGGGTTGACCAGACCGTGACGGCCGATGGGGAGCCACGCTTCCCCATGGACGAGGCCCTGGAAAAGACCAAAATGATTCGGGATGAGGCCGAGTGGTGGCAGTTCCAGGCCGAGCTCAAGGATGTCATCGATCTGGAGAACGCCTACTACGAAGACGCTTTATGCCAGGAGCCGCCCCACAAGGAGAAGATGGGGCATGATTGGTTCCGGCATGTGGCCGAGGGGCACGAGCTTGGCGAGTCAGTGGAATATAATAAAGGGTTCTACGGCACGCTGTTCGGCACGGTTCAGGTCCGCATGCCGGACGGCGACCAGCCGGCCTCCGGAGCCAGGGTGACTGTGAAATCAGGCGGGGAGACCTGGTCCGCAAACGCCGGCCAGGATGGAGGCTATGAGATGCAGAAGGTCGTCCTGCATGAAGCCTGCTCCCCCCACAACATATCGGCCGTGTACGAAGGCGACCGCGTGGATGAGACATATGACGGGCCTTTGAGCGAACCTGACACAAATGCCCGACACCGGAAAGATCTCTTGATCATTCCGAGCACCATCTATGCCTGGACCGGCTCCCTGAGGCTCCGCAGCAGCAAGGAGCTCCATTGCGAAGCCCAGAAGGACGGGCCAGGTGATGCCAAACGCACCCTCTCCCGGCACGAGTCGCGTGTTCAATATGCCGAAATCCAGGTTTACGCCGAGGAGGTCGATGAAACCGAGGCGGGCTTGAGCTTGCAGAGCGGCAGACAGATCCAGGTCACCGGCACCATGCGCTCCCGGATCACCAACAACCGCGAGCAGCACTTCAGGAGCGGCTCAGACGAGAGACGGATCCTGGAACGCAGCTCAATGAAGGGCTCCAGCAGCTCGAAAATCACTGATGACAATCTGATCCTGCAGATCATCGGATCCAGGATGATGGGCTCCGCGCGCTCCATGCAGGAGGTCGTCCAGCAGTTCCAGCAGGGCGCCATCTCCCCGGAGGAGTTTCAAAAAAAGATGGAAGGGCTGACTCAGCCGGACCAAGAGGACTCCTTTGAAGTTGATGTCCTGGTTCAGGTCACCGTGGCCGGGACTGGAACGGTGATCCTGACAGACTATCGGAAGGTCTATGACAAAGGAGAGAGCGAGGTCGAAAAGGACGATGTCAGCAGCAAGACCATGCCGATAGCTGTTCCGCTCAGTGTCACCATGAAGGGCACCTATACCAAAGGCAAGAACGGTCGGGCGTCCATCAGCGCCTCAGGCCGGAAACAGGAGACTTCCCCTCCAGGCGGTGTCTGGGACTGCCCTCATATCGTGACCACCACAACCGGCAGCTTGACCCTCACCCGGAGCAAGAAGAAGCGTCCGGAGAAGTGAAGCTGCTACTGCTGCTACTGGGTTGTTTCGGGTCGAGATTCTGTGCATCATTCTGTTTTCTATCAAAAATTAGTGTAGCGGGCTGAACTTTTTGCACTTGGTGGTTGGTCCGCCTCGATTGGTTCCATATGTTGCGGGGCTTTGAAGCCCCGGATGCCAATCACTTCAATCGAGGTCGAGATGATTAGGGGTGGATCTGCTCAGCCAGCCGCAGTTCCTCTTGCCAGTGACGCGAGGGAACCGGCGATCGACGACCCCGCAGCCAAGCGATTTTTCATGATTGGTTGTGCTTAAGCAGGCATGAGTATTTATGAGAACAGCCCTGCTGTCCTGCGGGACAGGTTCCCTGCTGGTTATTGCCGCAATGCTCCATGTCCTTTTTCAAGGTCAAGACGTCTTTGGTCAAGGCAGTCAGGGCTGGCGGTCGGTGCCGGTACAGGGCAGGATCACCCTGGACCGGCGGATCGACTCCACAGCTTCCTTGAGCGGTGTCGAGCTGCGCAAGCGCGAGCGCGCCTCCATGACCATCACCGTGGATGACACGGTTCGGGTCGAGCGGGCCGGGGCGACGCGGCTCTCCACAAAAGGAGCCGTGGTGACCACCGTGCAGGGCCGCGAGGTCTGGGACATCGGGGGCTCGAGCCGCTTCACCCATAAATACAATCTCTCAGGGCGCGAGCCCTTCGGGCCAGGCCCAGGTTTAACCAAGTCGCGGGTCCATCTCGAGGTTAACGAGGCTAAGGGGCTGTACCGTCTGAAGGTCCCCAGCGGCCGGGCCAAGGGGCCTTGCCTCTCCACGTTTACTGACGGGGACCAGGAAAGGAGCAAGACCTCGGAGATCGACATGGAGGTCCCCGTCTGGTTTCCGGATGGCCCCGGTGAAATGGAAGGGTCTTACAACCCTGGGACGGGGGTCGTTCAAGGGCAGTCAGCCGTGACCGGGTATCAGCTTCCCGGCGGGCCGGTCGTCAGCGGTGAAGATCGAGCGCAGGTTTGGGCCTCTGACGATCCGAACCTGCCGGAGGTCCGCCAAGAGGTCGGCACGGAGAAACTGCTTCCGGTCGAGTTCAGGGTGACCTGGAGCCTGTCCCTAGATGGCCAGGAGCCGGCTCCAGGGCCCCGGATCCGCACCCGGACTCTACAGATGACCGGCCTGAGCCGTGAGGATCGGGTGATCCGAACAGAAGCGCTGCAAATGACCGGGCTCAGCCCGGAAGATCGAATAATCCGCACAGAGACCTTGCAAATGACCGGCCTGAGTTCTGAGGATCGAGTTATACGGACAGATACCCTGCAGATGACCGGTTTGAGCGCGGAAGACAGGGTGATTCGAACCGATACGCTCCAAATGACCGGGCTGAGCCCGGAGGATCGAACGATCCGGACACAAGCCTTAGAAATGACAGGGCTCGGGCAATAGTGAGGATACGTTGGCAAGGAGTGTTTAGGCAAATAAACACGAGTGATGAGACCTTGTGAAAAGCGATCTGTCAAATATCCCATGGACAGGAGGTGCATCCATGAAACCGAAACAAAGGTCACAAGAGCGTGGCCCGAAGGCCTGCACGATTGTTCTGCTGTCCGGGATTGCATTCCTTGTGCTGGCAGGGTGGATCCTGGGCGGGTATGCTGGAACGGCCTGGGCCGCTGAACTGCAGGGCTCGGGCTGGACGGTCCAGGGCCAGGGCGGGTCCCAGACAGCGCAACCGGCCAGCCAGAATCAGCCGGTGACTGCGGGACAGGCTCAGGGCCAGACTGAACAACTCGGAGACATTCAGGAGGAGGAACCAACCTTTTTCGATCCGGAGAGCATACCGGATTCCGTGCCAATACCTATGGCCGACTGGGTCTTTGAGGTCCCGGTTGACGTAAAGAATCTGCCTGATGAGGTCCAGAAGATGATGGTTGTCTGCAAAGTCTATGGTTTGTATCATGGCAAGTGGCCGAAGATAGGAGAGAATGGGAAGATTTTGCCCATTATTGATGGGTCATGCAATAAAGATGTTCTCATTGGAGTACAATATCAACACAAAGATGATATGCCTCCGAATCCACCTAAACGTTCAGAATACAGATGTATTATGTATTTGAGAGGACCTGGACCAGATAATACATGGGCATTTCCTAGTGATGCCAAAGTTAGCCCTCTATGGCGTCAGGCAGATCCTGAGAAGTCGTTTACTTTTAGTGTTAAAGGTACAATACATTAATTTTACAAACATGCACTCCAATTATTTGATGAAGGGAGATGGCAACTCAGACCGGACTCAAACTTTACATATTAGGTTTGACCTGAAATGTAAAGGAGAACTTTACACAATCGGCTTGACCTGAAATGTCAAGGGTCTGCTTAACGGGATGTTTTCGCCTGGGCTGGCCCGGCCAGGGTTGATTTCAGGCGCTGAATGAACAGCTCGGTCTCCTTGGCCGGTCTGGGCGTTTCACGGGCGTGCTTCCCGGAGCGGATTCTCGGGGCGAAGTCCTCGAGCAGGCTGCTGTCAGCAGGTTTCTTGAGCAGGCGCTTCAGGTGTTTGCTGTATCGGGCATTGAGGGCGCCTCTCGCGAGCTGCTGCAGGCTCTGGTACCAGCCGGCCAAGACCTTGTGGGGCGGCAGGCGGGGCGACTCCAGGACCCGACTGGCTCCTCGGCCAAAGCGTTTCAAACCGTTCAGAATATGCTTGCTTCGAATGACGTTGAGCCCTTTCCATCCGCCACGGAGCCAGTTGAGGCAGCTGCAGCGCACGGTTCCGGGGGCGGTCTGCTGGTAGACGGCAACGGAGAAGGCTTTTGTCAGGCGGGACTCCACCCAGCCCAGCCCAAACCGGTTCAAGCCCTCCTCTTCGGAGTAAAAGTAGCTCCAGTCCGTGTCCGGGCCGATAATGTCCCCTTTGCAGCCGATCTCTGAGACGTCGCCTTGAAAGGCGATCGATATGAAGATCGGTCGCTGTCGCTGCGGCAAGAGGATGAGGCTGCGTTTGATGTCGTAGACATAGTAGCCTCCGGTGCTCAGATCCGGAGAGGTCTCCTCCCGCTCGATGCCCTGGACGACGACCGGCGCCTCGGCGGTCGTAAGGCATTTCCAGAGCTGCCTGGAGGGTGGATCGGCCCGAAAGGTCCGGCTTTTCCAGCGGGCCCAGCGAACCGAGTTGGGGCGGGTGACGCTCGAAGGAAGCTGCGGATTGTAGCCGTAGCGCAGGACATCCTCCAAATCAGCCTCGATGCAGAATGTCAATCCGGCTCCGTGCATGCTCATGAAGGAGGGCAGCTCGATGGGGCCTGGAGGCGTTGTCCGGAGCTTTGCGGCCAAAGCGGAGATCAGCTCGTGGTCGAGGGATGATGAGCTTTGGCGGGACAGCTGAGCAAGGTGCTCCACAGCCGGTCGAAGGGCTCGCCAAGCGGGTTTCTGGCTGGCGGACGCGGCGCTGTGAGAGCTGAAGACAAGGAAGAGGACGATAGCAGCAAGGGCGGCAGAGCGCATAGCCACTGGTTATACACTGTCGGCTCGCAGAGGTAAACCCTAAGATACCGAAATACATGCCGGACTGGCTTGGTTGGCTCATCCAGCGCTTATCCTTATTTGGGCAGTCAAAGGTACACTGCTTCAGCAGTCGGGAAGGACAGACCCATCAGCTTTGATGCTCCAAAGGGATCAGTCCATAAGGCAGTATGGGCTTCAGCACTACATAGTATGCCATCATACATGCTTTCCAGGCTGAACCGCCAGCTCTTGATGAGCTTTCAACGCTCTGTTCGGGTTGCCGTGCCTCTTCCGGCTTGCCTGTGGCGGGTTGCTTAGCCATAGAGGGCCATGATTTCCTGCTGCCCTCAACGGCATTGCCCAATGGGAGAGACTGGTCTATACTGTGTGTGCAGGGAATGATGTCTTCCGAGCCAAGCTCGTTCGGGGGAGGCACACTCCCGGAGTAGGCTCGGAGCCAGGGCCCGGCCTTGTTCATGGAGCGGGAGGCCGGGTTTTCCGAGAACCGCTCGATCAGCTAGGGGATTCTATGAGCCCCGGTTCTCCCGTTAATACTCTTGTGGTTGACGATGAGGAGTACTTTCTCGAGCTCATCGAGGAGATGCTCGAGCTGGGCGGTCATAACTCCATGCTGGCCTCCAGCGGGGAAGAGGCCCTCAAGATTCTCGAGGAGCACTGGAATCAGATCGACTTGATCATTCTGGACTGGAAGATGCCGGGCATGGACGGCATGGCCTTTCTCGAACGCATGCGCGAGAAAGGATACGGGAACAAGGTCCTGATCTCCTCAGCCTTTCAAGATCCCAGGCGGCATATAGATCTCGATCCCTTCAACGTCAGAGGGTTCATTCGAAAGCCCTATCCCCCCAAGGATCTCCTGGATGTCATCCAGGCGGTCACCTCGCACCAGCCATCCGGGTAGACCATGAGCCCCGCCTGTCTTTAACCCTGTTGCTCTGAAATCCCCGCAAAATGGATAGGTCCCCGGCTCCGCCGAGCTGACCTGTGCCTGCATGCTTCGGTTCTGGGCTCCGTTGGCCGTGGCCTCGGTCCTGGTGGCCGGAAGCTGCTTAGGATGCCTCCACTTCTATCCCTGTTTCCTCAAGGTTCGACTGGGAGCTCGAGCTCCACTCGCTGCCGAGACTCGACCGGTACGAAGAGATCGAAAAAAGAAGAGGCTGGCAGGAATCATTGGGTCAGCGGGCTCAGCAGGGTTTTCAGCTCCTTGTGGATACTGTCGACGATCTCTGGGAGCGTTTCGATGTCCAGATCGAGCTCCTGCCAGGCGAGAGTGTCCAGGGGTGGCACGAGATCATCTCCGCTAGACCCAGCTCCCAGGGTTGTGCTGATTATGTTGGCCAGGTGGACGCATCTCGGCTCATCAAAGCCCATCCCTTCACCGGGATCATGGTGGTGCTGAACGGCCATGGTGAGCGTTTTGGGGAAGTTCCAGTTGGCCAGCAGTGAAGCCCCGAAGCGGCCATGGTCGTAGCCCAGCACCTCGAGCTCGGCCTGCCGAAGAGAGACGTCCTTCCAATAGGCTACGGCCATCAGCTCCTCGGACAGCTCCGGGAGATGCACGAACATAACCAATCGTCCAATATCGTGCAGCAGCCCGGCCAGAAAGTGCCGTTCCGGGTTGCTCAGGCCGCACCGCTGAGCCACGATCCTGGCAGCGGAGCCACAGCAGATGCTGTGCTTCCAGAAGCTTTCCAGGGGAATGAAGCGGGCCGGGGACTCCTTGAACATCTTCAAGAACGTGCTGCTTAAGGCCAGGCTGGCAATTTCCCGAGTGCCGAGCAGGGTCACGGCTCGATCGATGGTATCGATGGGGAACGGAAAGCTGTAGTAGGCGCTATTGACGATGCGCAGCAGGGTTGAAGCCAGGCCCGTGTCCAGACGGATGACGTCAGCCAGATCGCGGGCAGAGCTGCTTTGGTCCTCCAGGAGCTGCAGAAGCTCCAGGAGAACCTGGGGCACTGCAGGAAGCTTAATTTCACTGACCAGGACCTCCAGAGGCCCGAGGGTAAGGGAGCTCTCAAGCGACTCGGCAGGTCGACGAGGCACCCCAGGGCTGCCAGAGGATCTGGGAGCCTGCCTATCAGGGGCCTCGGCAAGGTCACGGGCTGTGAACTCCTTGGACACGGCGAAGAGCTTCTCCATGACCGGGTGTTCCAGATTAACCATCCGGAAGCGTTCGCGCGCACGTTTGTCGGCTTCTTGAAGGCACTGGGTTGGGACTCCTTTCATACGCTGATCATCCATAAATACATCCTGGCTGGTCTGATCGCCTGTCGGTGGAGCGTTTGCGTTCAGAGAGAGCCGTCTCTCCGGCAATGGGCTCAGGGCTGACGGCAGTTGGGCTGTTTTGGTCCTCTGGATACTGGGGCGTTGACTCCTGAAAACCGAATTCCGTATGATCGCCCCTGCATTGACGAATCACCAACCCTCGACTCCCTTGAAGAGCAGGAACGGCCTCATGGATGAACCCCTTATAGAGTTCAAGCAGGTTTCCAAGTCTTTCGCCGGTCGGAAGATTCTCGATCGGGTCGATCTGTCCGTCTATGAAGGCGAGATCACCACCATTATCGGCAAGAGCGGTGTCGGCAAGAGCGTTACCCTCAAGCATATCATCGGGCTCCTCGAGCCAGACGCAGGGGAAATCTATTACGCCGGCAGGCATTTTCGGTCGATGAGCCGCAAGGAGCGGCACCTCCTGAAGCAGCAGGTCAGCTACATGTTTCAGCACAACGCCCTGTTCGATTCCATGACCGTGTTCGACAATATCGCTTTGCCCCTGGTGGAAAAGACAAAGCTCACCAAGGGAAAGATCGCGGAAAGGGTGGGGGCCATGATCGAACGCTTGGAGTTGTCCGAGGTGGCGCAGATCCATCCATCCCAGATTTCCGGGGGCATGCAGAAACGGGTCGCCCTGGCCCGGGCCTTGATCACCGAGCCCCAGATCGTCCTCTTTGACGAGCCGACCACAGGCCTTGATCCCATCAGGAAGAACATGGTCCTGGGTATGATCGCCCATTACCAGAAGACCTTCGGTTTTACGGCCATTGTTGTCAGTCATGATATACCTGATCTGTTCTTTATTTCCAACCGCATTGCCATCATTTATGACGGGAGGATGATTTTTCAAGGCTCCCTGGCTGAGCTCGAGCAGCTGGATCATCAGATTATCGAAGAGTTTATCGACAGCATGCGCTCGCTCCGTGACGAGCTGACCGGTCTGGAGACGCGCCGCAGCTTTGAGCACCAGTTCGAGCATGCCTTTGGGCCGATCAAAGCCTCTGAAGCCTTTACGGTCATCCTGTTCACCGTGGAAGCATCCCAAGGGGAGAATGTCCCCGACTCCACCTTCCAGCAGGCCTTACAAACCCTGGCTGCTTCCCTGGACAAGCAGATCGGCGTCTGGGGGATCTCCAGCCGGTACAGCGAGCGTCAGATACTGAGCGTCCTGCCGCATACGGACCAGCAGCGGGCCGAGTCCTTCCTCTTCGATCTGGACCGCGATCTGCGGGAGCACGGCTTTGAGGCCGGGCAACCAGGATCGAGTCTTTCCCTCATGGTCGGCCTGGCTCAAGGCCTTCCCGGCCAGGACTTGAGCGAGCTGGCCGCCAAGGCCCAGGCCAATCAGCACCCCCTTCCGGACCTCGTATCGGGAATATGACAGAAGCTCGGACCTGCACTCTATCGAGGACAGAGCACAGTCTTCAGCGCATCGAGCCTGCCTGTGCTTGACTGCCGGTTGACTCTGCCTGATTCCTGGGTGCTCTGGCCGGAGCTCTAGCCAGAGGCCGGCTTTTCGGCAACAGATCCCTGCTCAGCCTGCTCAATGTTCACGCGCAGGCAGAGCACTCGGCCTTTCGAAGTAGGAGCCTCCCGGATAACCTCCAGCCCATGATCATCAGTCTCCCGAAGCAGGGGGAAGAGCCCGGCTTGGGGGTGATACTCCTCGAGGACCTCGATGGTGGCTCTGCCTTGATTCAACCCGCGAATGGCCTCGGCAACAGTGAGGTTGTCAGTGAAGACGACATCGATATTGGAGATGGGCTCGATCATCAGGTCTTCGGAGGTGTTGCCTTTGGCCATGGCTACGTTGTGCTCGCCGAAATGAATGGCCGCCTTTTCGCAGATGAGCTGATTGAGGGCATCGTCGTGCGTCAGGGCCAGAAGGCGGTCATAGCCTTCCTCCTTGGCCTGCTCATAGACCTCGTCATCGAGGACGTCGGGGCAGACCGTTATGTGCCCCTGATCCTCCAAGAGCTGGCAGGACGACCGGCTGGTATCCAAAAAGGCTACGGGCACAAGGGAGCGAGCGAACTCAACCAGCTTGAGGCTGAAGGGATTGGCCCCGACGACCAAAAGGCCGCTCTTGCTCCTGGATACGATCAGATCGAGCCAGGAGGCCAGGGAACGTCCGGCCAGGGTGGTGAAAGCCCCGGAGAAGAGGATGATCACGAAGACGGTGTTCATGAGCAGCTCCATCTCCTCTTGCCGTCCGGGGATCATCAGCGCAGCATAGGAGGCCGCCGCCAGGGCCACGATGCCGCGGGGGCCGATGAGCCCGATGTAGAGCTGCTCCCTGAGGCTTAAGCCCGTCCGGGTCAAGGAGAGGATCACCGACAGGGGCCGGACCAGGGCGCCCAGGACAAAGGCCACGAACAGCATGCTCCAGAATCGGCCGCTGAAGTCGAAGAGATTGACATGGGCCGAGAGGAGAACGAACAGGGTGGCGATGAAGATGACCGAGATCTGATCTTTAAAGTGCCTAACCCCTTGCAGATAAGCCCCTCGCTGCTGGGAGAGGACAAAGCCGGCCACGGCTGCGGCCAGGGGGCCTGCCGAATCCATGAGCAGATTGGCAAAGTAGAAGACGGCCAGGGCCGCGGTAAAGGTGATGATGCCGGGAATTCCTGGGTCTCCGAGCTTCGAGGCCCAGGGTAAAATGAATCGTCCAAGAAGAAAGCCTCCGATAAGCCCGATTATCAGTCCATCCAAGATGAGCATCCCGAGCTCTAAGCCGAGCCCTCCGAAGGAGGTCGTCTCCGAGAGAAACAGGAACTCCAGGGCCAGAGCGGTCAGCAGAACACCGATGACGTCTCCCCAGATGGACTCCCAGAGGAGGAGAATCTCCAGCCTCGGCGTCAGGCGGACGCTTTTCAGGAGCGGCCCGATGACCGTGGGCCCGGTGACCACGATGAGCGCCCCGAAGACAACGGCGATGTCCCAGGACAGGCCCATGATGGTCCAGCTCAGGGCGAAAGCGCTCAAGGCGGTCAAGGGAATGGTCAGGATCAGGATGCGGCGGATGGCCGCGGGCAGCGTATGGAACTCCTGGGACTTGAGTGACAGGCCGCCTTCGAAAAGAATGACGGCCACGGCGATCTCCACGAGGGTCAGCAGGGCCGGCCCGAGATCGGCCGTGTCGATGATCCCCAGCCCCATGGGGCCGGCGGCCAAGCCGGCCAGGAGATAAAAGAGAATGGCCGGGATCTTGAGGCGCCTGGCCACGGTATAGGAGGTGACGCCGAAGACCATGGCCAGAACGGTGGACTGCAAGCCGGGAATAGCCATACCTTCGGACTTCTCAGCCTCTGTGTGGAGTGTGGATTAGCCTCTTTCCAGCCAGGTGCCCGTGATTCAGAAGCGCGGCCGGTTTTCGCAGCCTCAGGCCGCCCTTTCGACCTTGACGGCGCAGACCTTGTACTCGGGGATCTTGGCGATCGGATCCATGGCTGGGTTGGTCAGCATGTTGACGTTGGACTCCACGAAATGGAAGGGCATGAAGACCGTGCCCGGCTTGATGCGATCGGTGATCTCTACCTTGGCCGTGATCTGCCCCCGCCGCGAGGCGATCGTGATGGCCTCGCCAGCTTTCAGGCCCAGCCTTCCTGCGTCTTCAGGATGGATCTCCAGCCGGCCTTCATTGATCTCTGCGGCCAAGGCCGGTGAGACGCGGGTCATGGTTCCGGTATGGTAATGCGGATAGAGACGACCGGTGGTCAGCCACAAGGGGTAGTCCTCGTCGACCACCTCTGCCGGAGGCTTGTACTCAATGGCATGGAACAGGCCTTTGCCCCGGGCGAACTTGTCCTTGTGCAAAAACGGCGTTCCGGGATGATCCGCAGTGGGGCAGGGCCATTGCAGCCCGGGTCCTTCCAGCCGTTCATAGGTGATGCCTCCATAGGACGGAGTCACCTCGGCAATTTCGTCCATAATGGCCTTGGGCGAGTCGTACTCCATGGGGTAGCCGAACCTCGTGGCCACTTCCTGAATAATCTGCCAGTCCGGCCTGGAGTCGCCGACAGGCTCGACTGCCTGTCTGACCCGCATGACCCGTCGTTCCGTATTGGTGAAGGTGCCGTCCTTCTCGGCGAAGGACGTTCCGGGCAGGACCACGTCGGCCAGCTCGGCCGTGGAGGTCAAAAAAATGTCCTGAACCACGAGGAAGTCGAGCTTCTCCAGGGCCTTTTTGACATGGTTGCTGTCCGGATCGCTGATAATGGGGTTCTCCCCCATAACGTAGAAGGCCCGCAGGGTGCCTTCCTCGATGCCCGAGAGCATCTCCGGCAGGGTCAGCCCGACATGGCCGGGAATCTTGTCGCTGCCCCAGGCCTGGCTCATCCTGTCTCGGGCACCCGAGTCGATGACCGGCTGGTAGGCGGTGAAAACATTGGGCAGCCCGCCCATATCGCAGGCTCCCTGAACGTTGTTCTGCCCGCGCAGCGGGTTGACCCCGGTTGACTCGCGGCCGACGTTCCCGGTCAGCATGGCCAGGTTGGCCAGGGACTTGACATTGTCCACGCCGGTAGTGTGCTGGGTTATGCCCATGCAGTAGAGGATCGAGGCCCTGTCCGCCTTGGCGTAGAGCTCGGCCATGGTCTCGATGTCCTCGGCCGGAATGCCGGTGATCTCAGCGGCCTTCTCAGGAGTGAAGCCTTCGATACCCTTTTTGAACTCCTCGAAGCCTTCGGTGCGCTCCTCGATGAAGGCCTTGTCCTCCAAGCCTTCCCGCAGAATGACGTGCATCATGCCGTTTAAAAGGGCCACGTCGCTGCCCAGGTTCTGGCGAACAGCCACGTCGGCCCGGTCAGCGATATGGATTCTCCTGGGATCGGCCACGATGAGCTTGGCCCCTTTCTCCTTGGCTCGGTAGACCCGAGTGGCCACCAAGGGATGCGATGAGGTCGTGTTCGAGCCGATGATGAAGATGCAGTCGGCATCGGCGATCTCAGGCATGGGGTTGGTCATGGCTCCACTTCCGAAAGCGGCGGCAAGACCTGCCACCGTGGAGGAATGTCAGAGCCGTGCGCAGTGGTCGACGTTATTCGAGCCGGCCCCCGCCCTGGCGAACTTCTGAAAGAGGTAGTTCTCCTCGTTGGTTACCTTGGCCGAGGCCAGAAAGCCAAGGCTCTCCCCGCCGGACTCGGCGGCGATCTCCTTGAGCCGTGTGGCAGTGTACTCCAAGGCCTCGTCCCAGGAGGCTTCCTCGAGCCTGCCGTCCTTTCGGATGAGCGGGGTGGTCAAGCGGGAAGGGCTCTGAATGAACTCATGCACGTTCCAGCCCTTGATGCATAGCTTGCCTTCATTGGTGGGGCTGGTCTTGCAGGGGATGGTTCCGATGACCCGGCCATCCAGCACCTCGAGATAGAAGTTGCAGCCGCAGCCGCAGTAGGTGCACGTCGTCAGTACGGTTTTGTAATCCATGGTCTCCGTCATCCCTCAGTCTATGATGTTCAGGGGCGACTTCTTGTCCGTAGTGTAGCCGGTACGGTAATTGAACTCCTCGTCGACGATCTCGAAGACCTTCTTGTACAAGGTCCGCAGGGGGATGTCGGCTGGACAGGCCTCCTCGCAGAGGCCGCAGTCGATGCACCGGCCGGCCATGTGCACCGCCCGGGTCAAATGGAAGATGGGGTTCTCCGGCGGAATGGTCCCGGAGCGCACCAGCTCGTCCGTCTCCAGGCTGCACTCCTTGCAGAAGCACATGGGGCAGACGTCCCGGCAGCCATAGCACTTGATGCACTTCTCGAACTCGTCCATCCAGTAGGCAAATCGGTTGGGTGTCTCCAGCTCCTCGACCTTGTCCACGGAGTCGAAGCCGCGCTGCTCGGCCTTCTCGCCAGCAACAGGCTCATCAGGATAGGGCTGAGAACATTCGCAGCGGTCGGCCAGGTCCTGGGGGCAGGTAATGCCAACCGGCACAACCTTGTCTCGATGAAGCTGATTCCAGGTGTACAGGGTCTTCAGCCCCCTTTCGTCGCAGCCGCGGACCAGCACGCCGAAGGTGGCCTCGGGGTAGGCGCAGGCCAGGGAGATGAGCATCTTGTTCAGGGGGTATCTGGCATCGCCGGCCACCTCTCGATCCCCCAGAGACATGGACTCAAGCTCCTGGACGCTTCGGAAAAGATGCGGCGCGATATGGCCGTTTTTTTCCTTCAGGCCGAGGAACCCTTCGATTGTCCCCGAATCCAGAAGCTCTTTGACTTTCGCTTTCACCGTGTCGATCATGGCAGGCTCGATTGGTTTCACCACAAGGCGCCTATGGGGCAGCCTCTTCGTTGTGTCTAGAGACTAAAATCCAAGCATGTCCGAAAGAGAAAAAGGAGCAGGTTTAGGCAGCCTGCTCGATGGGCTTCTCCCGGCGCAGGGGAGATGGCCCTAAGCCCCGCAGGACGTCGATGAAGCTGCGGATCTCCGCGGTCAGCTCCTGGGCCTCGGCCGAGGAGACCCAGCTGGCCTGCAGCCTTTGCTCATCCAGGCCGTAAAAGCCGAGGAGCTGCTTGAGGAAACGGACCCTCTTTTCAGCAAGCTTGTTACCGTACAGGTAACTGCAATCGCCGATGTGTCACCCGCCGACGAAAACACCGTCGATGCCCTGCTGGAAGGCCAGCAGGATATGGTGCGGCGAGACGCTCCCAGTGCACATGACCCTCACGACGCGGATGTTCGTAGGGTACTGCAACCGACTGACCCCAGCCAGGTCAGCAGCGGCGTATGCTCACCAGGTGCACAAAAAGCAGAGGATCTTGGGCTCGAAGTCGTTTTGAGACATGGCTCGTTCCTTGGTATGGTTTCCCTGGCTGTCCAGGCGGCTTGATGAGCAGGCCGTTGAAAGAGGGGGCACCTGCTTCGTTGCATCGAAAGACTCAGACCCTCGCGTATGGTAAAATACGCGTCAACCCTGAACTTTTCTGGCGCCTTGCAGCTGCACCTTCTATGAGGGCCTGTTTTCAAGTATTTTTCACCAATCTGTTCGTGGCTTCTCCCCCTCAGGCGGCTGCCCGAATCTGGGACAGGAGCTGCTTGGGCTTGTAGCCCTTGAGCTGGACGCTTTCCGATGGGCAGGCCGCAGCACAGCTGCCGCAGCCTTTGCACAGGACTGTGTTGACCCGGCAGACGCCCTGTTCAGGGTCATAGGAAATGGCCTGGTAGGGGCAGACGTCGATGCAGCCCATGCAGCCAACGCAGCTCTGCTCATCGATTTCGGCCACAATGGCGCTGGAGATGAGCTTGTCTTTGAACAGGATGGTGCCGACCCTTGAGGCCACGCCGATACCCTGTGACCTGGACTCGTCCGCGGTAGCCGGATAGCGGGCCGATCCGCAGATAAAGATGCCGTCAGCGGCAAAGTCCAGGGGCCGCAGCTTGGCGTGGGCCTCGAGGAAGAACTTGTTCTGATCCGTTGGCACGCGCATCATCTGAGCGATGCGCTGGGTGTCCTCCTGGGCCTCCAGCGGTGTGGACAGAACCACAAGATCGCTGTCTACATCGAGGTCCTTGCCCAGAAGGGCATGATGGAAGCTGACTTTGCCGTCCTCGACCTGCGGCGGTCGGGCTGGATCGTAGACATCGAACTTGATGCCCATGCCCCGGGCGTCCCAGTACATCTTCTCCCGTTCTGTCCCGTACATCTGCATGTCGCGGTAGAGGATATGGACATCGGCCGAGGGATCGCGCTCCTTGATGAGCATGGCGTTCTTGACCGCGGTCTGGCAGCAGATCCTGGCGCAAAAGGGCCGTTTTTCCGAGCGGGCTCCGACGCATTGAATCATGACCACTCGCTTGGCCTGGAAGCTATCCTCCGCGAGCTGGCGCTCGAGCTCCATTTGGGTGATGACCTTCTTGCCGTCGTAGCCGTACATGCCGGTCGGCTTGAAGGGCCGGGCTCCGGTGGCCACGACAATACAGCCGACCTTCTCCTCGTGGCGCTCGCCTTCGCCGGTTTTGATAGAGACCGAGTAGTTGCCGATGTACCCGCCCACGCGTTCCACCTCGGAGCCGAGGTAGGTGGTGATCTTCGGGGATTGCTGAACCGCTTGGATGAGCGGCTCGATCCGGTCTTTCGCCGGATCGTTGGCCGGTCCGATCCGATGCAAGGTCTTTAACAGTCCGCCGAGCTCGGGCTGCTTCTCAACGAGGATAACCTCCTGACCGAGGGCGGCCAAAGACTCGGCCGCGGACAGGCCGGCAATGCCGCCGCCGATGATCAGGACCCGGTAGACCAGGTCCGTCACCAGGTCCTCCTGAGGCTCCAAGTGAGCGCTCTTGGCAACGCCCATGCGGACGAGCTCCTTGGCCTTCTCCGTGGCCTTGTCCGACTCCTGCATGTGCACCCAGGAGCATTGGTCCCTGATGTTGACCATCTCAAAGAGGTAGCGGTTCAGCCCGGCCTCGGCGCAGGCGCTGGCGAACAGCGGTTGGTGGGTCCTGGGTGAGCAGGAGGCCACGACAACCCGATTGAGCCCCTGCTCTTTAATGCCTTGCTTGATCTCATTGATGCCGGACTCGGAGCAGGTGTAGAGGTTCTCCTTGGCATAGACCACGCCGGGCAGAGTTGCGGCGTACTCGGTGACCGCCGAACAATCCAGGTGGCCTGCGATGTTCGAACCGCAGTCGCATATGAACACGCCTATACGGTCCTCTCCGGTGTCCTGGCTCGATGCCTGTGTTTCTTTCTGGTTCATAATCCCTCGTATCGTCCTTCTCGAGTCGTCGCGACCCGGTTAGGAAGCCATGCTCAGGCTTTCGCTCCGCTCCCCGCCCGAGGTGGAGAGAATGTGCTGCACAGCCCGGGCAGCTGCGCTGCTTGCCTGGGCCACAGATTCGGGAATGTCCATGGGGCTGTGGGCGCAGCCGCAGACGAAGATGCCCGGCCTGGTCGTGTCCATGGGTTGAGCGGCACTGGTCTTGAAGAAGCCGAAATCATTGACCTCGATGCCGAGCCGTTCGGCCAGGGCCTTGGTCCCCTTGGTCGGGGCGCAGGCCGTGGCCAGGATAACCATCTCGTACTCCTCGCTCTTGACCTTCTGCTCCAGGGTGTCCTCGTAGGTGATGACAGGATTCTCGTTCTTGCCTCTGGTGATCTCGGCCACCCGTGCGCGGCGGTAGGTAATGTTGGAGTGATTGCCGCCCCGGATCTTGTACTCCTCGAAGCCCTTGCCGACAGCCCGAATGTCCATACCGAAGATGGTGGAATGGGTTTCCGGATCGTGCTCGTGGGCGATGATGGCCTCCTTGATGGAGTGCATGCAGCAGAACCCGGAGCAGAAGGGGTAGAAGCGAAAGTCCCGGGAGCCGACGCATTGGATGAAGGCCAGGCTCTTGGCCGGCCTGAAGGCGGCGGCCTGCTCCTCAAGCTCCTGTAGCCTCGAGCTCAGGGCTTGGTGCTCCTCATACTTGGCAGCCCAGGACCGCTTTGCGTCGTCTTCTTCGGCTTCGGCCTCCCTGTACTTGGCGTAGAAGTCCTCAGAGGGCTCGCCAAAGTCCTTCTCGAACTTATCCAGCGATTTGCGGGCCCGCTTGACCTTCTTCTTCAGATCTTCGATCTCGGACTCCACAGCCCGGTCCGAGGGCCGGTCCAGGTGGCCGCCCGTGGGCCCGCTGGCCGAGAGCAACCGCTCCATCTCCATGGCCGTGACCACGTTGGGGAGATCATTGTAGCGGTACTCCGGAATTCGGGTCGGATCGAAGACATCGTAGCCTGTAGCCACGATGACGGCCCCGATATCGAGCTCCAGGAGCTGATCCTCCTGCTCGAAGTTGATGGCGTCGGCCTGGCAGGCCTTTTGGCAGGCTCCGCACTTCTTGCCCTGGAAATGCCGGCAGTAGTTGGTGTCGATGAGATGGGTCGAAGGGATGCCCTGGGCGAACCAGCTGAAAATGGCCTTGCGCGTGCCAAGCTCCTCGTTGAAGGCATCAGGGACCGTTGTGGGGCACTTCTCCGTGCAGGCCCCGCAGCCGGTGCACTTGTCCTCATCCACAAAGCGGGCCTTTTTTCGGACCGTGACCTTGAAGGCACCGGCCTGGCCTTCGACGTTCTCCACATCGGCGTAGGCCAGGAGGTTGATCTGGGGATGTCGACCGACATCCAGCATCTTCGGCGACAGGATTCAGATGGCGCAGTCGTTGGTTGGAAAAGTCTTGTCCAGCTGGGCCATCTTGCCGCCGATGCTGGGCAGCGATTCGACGAGATGGACCGGAAAGCCCATTTCGGCCAGGTCCAGGGAAGCCTGAATCCCGGCTATGCCGCCGCCTATGACCAGGATGTCCTTTTTCACGTTATTTCTCCTTGAGCTGAAGCTGCCCTCTGTGAGGGCTTTATTATTCAAAAAGCGCTGTCTTTTGCTGTTTCGTTCATTATGGTTCAAGCCGGTCCAAGCCCGGACAGGCATTTCTGGTTCCAAGGCGTTCGCCTCTTCAGGAGGCCTCATCCCTGTCAGGATGCACTCGCCTCCTCAGGGGCCTGGTTCAACGGCATGGGCCCCAGCGAACGGATTTCCTCGGTAAACTCCCTGGCAACTTCGGCGAAGCGGGATCCCTCGGCAGAGGAGATCCATTCCAGCCGAAATCTCCGGGTGTCGATGCCCAGAACCTCCATAAGCTCTTTGGTCATCTCCACCACTTTTTCCGCTTTGACATTACCGTCCAGGTAATGACAGTCGCCGATATGTCAACCGGCCAGGAGTACGCCGTCAGCCCCGCGCTCAAAGGATTTGAGTATGAAGTTGGGGTTGACCTGCCCGGAACACATGACCCGGATCAGCTTGATATTGTGCGGGTATTGAAAGCGGCTGACCCCGGCCAGGTCTGCGGCTGAGTAGGCGCACCAGTTGCAGGCGAAGCCGATGATCTGCGGATCGAAGCTCTGGTTCATGGCATGGTATTCCTTCTTTTTGGAGAAGATGTTCGTTTAGCCGTTTTCGGCCAGGGCCTCTTCAACCATATTCAGAACCTTGTCATCCTCGAAGTGGTAGACGGAGGCCGCACCGGTTGGACAGGCCACAGCACAGGAACCACAGCCTTTGCACAAGGCAGCTTGAACATGGGCAGCCTGTTTGCCTTCCTCCAGATCGCGGAGCTCAATGGCGCTAAAGGGGCAGGCTTCGACGCAGGCGCCGCAAGCTCGGCACAAGGCCTCGTTCACATGAGAGACGGCTCCATCAACAGTAATCTCCTCTCTGCACAGGACTGTCGCCGCCCTCCCTGCCGCGGCCTTGGCCTGGGCGATGCTCTCCTCAATGGGCTTGGGATAATGGGCCAAACCAGCCAGAAAGACGCCTTCAGTGGCGAACTCAACAGGACGAAGCTTCGGGTGGGCCTCCATAAAAAACTTGTCCTCATTGAGAGAGACCTTGTAGAGCTTGGCCAAGGCATCATTGTCCCGCGGGATGATTGCTGTGGCCAGTATGAGGAGATCGGCCTTGATGGCAATGTCTTGCTCAAGAATATGGTCCTTGACGGTTACGAGAAGGTCCGAACCCTCCTGCAGGACCTCGGGCTTGTTCTCAAGGTCGTATCGAATGAACAATACGCCCAGCTCTCTGGCCTTGGTGTAGAGCTCCTCCCTTTCACCGTAGGTGCGAATGTCCCGGTAGAGGACAATGACCTTCATGTCCGGCTTTTTCTCTTTGAGGGCCAGAGCCGATTTGATGCTGTGTGTGCAGCACACCTTGGAACAGTAAGGTCGATCGGGCTCCCTGGAGCCGACGCACTGGACGAAAACAGCGGTCTCAGCCTCATCAATCTTGGAGTCGCCGTTTTTGTAGGCCGCATCGAAATCGAGATGAGTCAAAACTCTCTCGTCCTGGCCATACAGGTACTCATTGGGCTTGTGCTCGTCTGCACCGACGGCGATGATCACCGCACCGTGGTCAAGGGTTTTTTCAGAGCCATTGGAAGATATCGTTGTGGAAAAGTTTCCGACAAAGCCTGATGAATCCTGGATTGTTGCCTTGGTATAGACATCGAGATTCGGATGGTTTTCAGCCCGTTGAATCATTTGCTGGACATTCCCAGCAATATCAGAACCTTGCCAGGTCTTCAACAGGTTGCTCGCATTCCCGCCGAGCCTCTCGCTCTGTTCAATAAGACTGGTGGGGAAGCCTTGGTCGGCAAGGCTCAGAGCGGTTGTCAGCCCGGTCACTCCTCCTCCGATAACCAGAGCTTTGTTGTTCACTGCTATTGATGGCCGCTGCAGCGGTTTAAGCAAGCCAGCCCTGGCTATAGCCATGCGGACAAGATCCTTGGCTTTGTGCGTGGCCATCTCCGGCTCTTTGCTGTGAACCCAGGTGCACTGATTGCGGATGTTGGCCATTTCAAAGAGATACGGGTTGAGCCCGGAGTCCCTGATGGTTTCCTGGAACAGAGGCTCATGTGTTCTCGGCGTACAGGCGGCCACGACAACCCGGTTCAGATCGTTCTCCCTGATGACTCTGGCGATATTCTCCTGGGTATCCTGGCTGCAGGTGAACTGGTTCTCTTCCACGTAAACCACATGGGGAAGCGTTTTGGCATACTCCGCGATGGAGGGCACATCGGCGATGCCCCCGATGTTTGAACCGCAGTTGCAGACGAATACGCCAATGCGGACCTCCTGGTCGGAGATATCCTTCTCTTCCGGGAAGACCTTCTCTTTAACCAAGGTCCCTCTGGAATCGGAAAGGGCTATGCCTGCATTGCAAGCCGCTGCGCTGGCCTCTACGACCGATTGGGGGATGTCCTTGCAGCCCTGGATGACCCCGGAAACGTAAATGCCCGGCCGCGAGGTGGATACTGGCGAAAAATCGTCAGTTTGAACGAAGTTGGATTTGTTCAGCTCAATACCCATCTTTTCCGCGGTCTCCACCGCAGTCTGATCGGGCTGCATGCCAACGGAAAGGACGACTATATCGAAATCTTCGGTCAGGCGATTTCCGGGATCGTCGATGTACTCCAGGCTGAGTGTTGAGTCAGGATTTTCGGTTATGGAATGGACCCGTGAACGGATAAACCGGACTCCGTCTTCCTGAGCCTTGTTGTAGTAGCGTTCGAAGTCCTTGCCGTAAGTCCGCATATCCATGAAGAAGATGGCCACATCGAGATGGTCACCAGCATGCTCCTTGGCAATGACGCTCTCTTTAATGGCGTACATGCAGCAAACAGACGAGCAGTAGGGATGGTCGCATTTATTGATATCCCTGCTGCCGACGCATTGCAGGAAGGCAATCTTCTTCGGCTCCTTCTCATCGCTCGGCCTGACCAGATGCCCCATCCAGGGACCGGTAGCGGCCAGGATGCGTTCGAACTCCATGGCCGTGACCACGTTGTCGAACCTGGAGTAGGCGTAGTTGTCATAGGGCCTGGGATCGAAGGGCACAAAGCCTGTAGACATGATCACGGCGCCGGCGTCGAGCTCCCGTATCTCCTTTTCCTGAAAGTGCTCGATGGCTTGCGGCTGGCATGCTTCCACACATTGGAAGCACTCGCAGCACACGCCGCAGTTCAGGCAGCGTTCAGCCTCTTTTGTGCCTGATTCGGGGTCGAAGCCGAGCTCAACCTCCTTGAAAGAACACTGGCGGTCCTCCATGGCCAGCTCCGGCATAAGGGCCCGCCTGGCCTGAGGTTCGTCTTCAGGTAGGGGACGGCATTCCGGCTCTCGATCCATGGGGGCTGTCGGCTCACGACCTTCGGCCATATCCCGGCCTTCAATGTAGCGGGCTATTGACTCCGCTGCTTCACGCCCTGCGGCCACGGCTCCGATGGCCACCCAGGGTCCGGTCTGGAGATCGCCACCGGCAAAGACGCCTTCAGTACCTGTGGCATAGGTGGTTGGATCGACCTCTACGGTCCCCCAGCGGGTGTAATCCAGCCCTTCGATGCTTTCCAGGGCAGAGAGGTCGGGCTTCTGTCCGATGGCCGGTATGACCTGGTCCACCTCGAGGTCGAACTCGCTCTCCGGTATGGGCACCGGACGGCGACGCCCCGACGAATCTGGCTCGCCCAGCTCCATACGAATGCAGCGGACTCCAACTACCTTGCCGTCACGGGTCAGGATCATCTGGGGCGCGGCCAGGTAACTGAAGGTGATGCCTTCGCATTCAGCAGCTTCAACTTCTTCCGGCAGAGCCGGCATCTCGTCGCAGGTCCTTCGGTAGACGATGGTCACCTCTTCAGCTCCGAGGCGCAGGGCTGAACGGGCTACGTCCACAGCCACATTGCCTCCTCCGATAATGGCCACCTTCCTGCCTACGTCTGCACTGCCTGTGAGGTTGAGCTCCCGAAGGAAATCGACACCCTGCCTGACTCCTTTGGCTTTTTCTCCCGGGATGCCCAGATCCATGCCTGCATGAGCGCCAATGGCCAGGTAGACGGCTTTATAGCCGTCGTTGAAAAGATCATTCAGGCCGAGATCAGGTCCAAGCGGAGTATTGGTCTTGATCTCCACCCCGAGATTGGTGATGAGCTCAATCTCCTGGTCCAGAACATCCCTGGGCAGACGGTGCTCAGGAATGCCCATGCGGAGCATGCCTCCGGGCTTGGATTGAGCCTCGAAGATAACCGATTGGATCCCCTTGCGGGCCAGATGGTAAGCGGCCGAGAGCCCAGCCGGTCCGGAGCCTATGATGGCCACCTTCTCCTGTCTGGTGGGTGCGCAGGCGATTGGGACGTCTCTTGGGTCGTACATATCGGCGGCAAGCCGTTTCAAGGCCCGAATGGACACGGGCTCGTCGAGCTCGGCCCGTCTGCAGGAATCTTCGCAGCCTGCAGGGCAGATTCGGCCAAGGATGCCGGGGAGAGGCAGGTCCTGCATGATAATGTCCAGAGCTTCCTTGTACTTGCCCTCCTTGACCATCTGCACATAGCCCTGAACGTTCAGGCCTGCTGGACAGGCCAGTCGGCATGGGGCCTTGTCCAGCTTGGTGATGCAATACGCTCCAGGCATGGCCTGGGCGTACTGCCGGTAGGTGGCTTTCCTGTAAGACAGGCCCTCATTGTACTCGCTCTTGACCAGAACGGGGCAGACCTGTTCGCACTCCCCGCAGCCAGTGCATATATCGATGTTGACATAGCGGGGCTGCGACTCAACCTTGACGCTGAAGCTCCCTTCTGTCCCGTTGACCTCTTGGACTTCGGAAAGGGTCAGGATCTCGATGTTTTCGTGCCGGCCGACCTCGACCAGCTTGGGGGAGATGATTCACATGGCGCAGTCGTTCGTTGGGAAGGTCTTGTCAAGCTGGGCCATGGCTCCGCCGATGCTGCTGGACTTCTCAACCAGGTAGACGTAGTACCCGCTGTCAGCCAGATCGAGGGCCGATTGCATTCCGGTGATGCCGCCGCCCACAACGACCACCGCACCGGTGGTGCTTCTCTGTGCCGGACTTGCGTTCATGACGAATCTCCTTGGAGCTGGAAGGCTTTAGTGTGCCAAAGCCATTCCGTCCATAGTATTACAGTCTCTTTTTGTGGGTACGGATTCAAGCTGGTGGTTCGAGTTGCCCATTCGTCTTACTGCTGCAGTCTTTCAGCCAGAAAGGTATATAAGTCGATTACCTGGAGATCGAGCCGGGTGTTCTGCATGGCGCAGGTCAGGTGAATTTGACATTTTGGACAGGCGGTGACCAGCTTTTTTGAGCCTGTTGCGCGGGCTTCGCGAAGCCTTTCGAGCTGCATGGCCCGAGAGCAGGAGGAGCACTCCATCCAGGCGCTTGTCCCGCAACACTGGGCGTTCTCCCTGTTTCGGTCCATCTCTCGAAGCTCCACACCGGGCACGGCCTGGAGAAGATCCCGGGGGGCCTGGAAGACGCCGCTCATCCGGCCGAGCCTGCAGGGGTCCTGGAAGGTGACCGCTCCGTCGGCCGGGCTGCTGAAGCTCAGGTCTCCGGATACGGCCTGCTCGGCCAGGTACTCGGTGATGTGCTGCACCTCGAAAGGGAGCTCGCCGAAGTGCTCGGGGTAGATGTCGCGGAAGGTGGCAAAGCCTTCCGGACAACTGAAGAGAACCTTCTTGGCTCCGGTGGACTGGATGAGCTCGATGTTGAAGGCGGCCAAGCGCTTGAAGAGCTCGAGATCACCTGACCAGAAGGCGTCATGTCCGCAGCAGCGTTCCTCATCGCGGAGCACCGGCTCGACCCCGAGGTTGTTCAACAGGCTCAGGGCGCTCTTGGCCGAGCTCAGCATGGCCAGGTCGAGATAGCGGAAGAAGACGTCGAAGTAGGGTTGACAGCCAACAAAGTAATAGATGTCCCCCTGCTCCCGAATGCGGGCGTTCTCCCGGGCCCAGTCGGTCTTGTTCTGCTTCAGGCCCTGATCCTGAAGGGTGACAATGGTCTGAAAGACGCCATGATGGGCGGCCTGGGGGCGGTTCTCCACCGTTTTGGCCCGCTTCCTGAGCTTGCTCATGTACTTGGGGAAGTCGATCTCCACAGGGCAGCGTTCGCTGCAGCGGGCACAGGTCAAGCAGGCCCAGATCTCATGGCATTGCAAGAGCTCATCGGTGGGCTCCAGATAGGCCCGTTTGATAATCTGGCGGGGGGAAAACTCCGGAAGCTCCTTGCTTACCGGGCAGCTGCCGGTGCAGACTCCGCACTCCATGCAGTAGTTCACTTGCTCTTGGGTAAGTTGCATGACCGGTTCCCGGGAGGAATAATTGAGGATAGTCAGTGTATTTGAAAAAACGCCACCTAGAAATACCCCCCTTGATTTTATCTTGTCAAGCCGAGAGGAATTAATTAGTTTCACCGGGCAGAAGCCCGAGAAGTAGCTTGACAGAGGATGGGCATGGGCAGAGTCGAAGCGGTTATTTTCGATTTTGACGGGACGCTCGCCGAGCTGACCATCGATTTTAGTCTGATGCGCAAGCAGGTCACAGCCTTGGCCGAAGCCTTCCTGGAGGAAGCTCCTTCTGCCCAGCCGGCAACGGCCCTGGAGCAGATCGAGTTTCTGGCCGAACGCATTGAGAGGAGGAGCGCTGGCCGGGGGAGGGAGTTCGCCAGCCGATGCCGGCTGCTGGTCACGGCCCTGGAGATGGATGCCGCAGCGAAAGGCCGTCTTTTTCCCGGCAGCCTGGGGCTTTTGGATCAGCTGCAGGCCCGGGGCTTCAAGCTGGGCATCATTACCCGGAACTGCAGCGCTGCCGTGACTCGGGTCTTCCCGGAGGTGCGCCGGCACTGCCAAGTCTTTTTGGCCCGCGAGGACGTGCCGCTGGTCAAGCCTCACCCCGATCATCTGCTTCGTGCCGCAGCCAGCCTCGGAGTCAAGCCGGCCGGCTGCCTCATGATCGGCGATCACGTCATGGATATTCAGGTGGCCAAGCAGGCCGGGACCTTCAGCGCCGGCGTGGCCAGCGGCAAGGCGAGCCGCAGCGAGCTCGCGGCAGCCGATCCCGACTTCGTCTTCGACCAGGCCGAGGAGCTGCTGTCCGTGCTCGACTCGGGGAGGCTGCTCCGGTGATTTCCAGCCGGCCCGGATTCCGGTCAGCCCCAGTCGGACTGGGGCCTGGGGTTTGATTCGTTCTGAGCAGAGCCTTTGGGCCGACGAAAGGGGCTGTGGCCTTGTGTCCCTTCCATAGTCTGCAGGGATCGGTTCGAAGCTTCGAGGCTGGTCTTGATTCCGGCTCAGGCCATCCAGTTCACAGCCTTTTTCACAACGCGTTCGGGCCTGCGACTGCACGGTATGTGGTTATACAACCCCCAGGCCAGCTGGAGGCTTGCCTCCAGCTGGCCTGGGGGTTGTGTTTGACGGCTTTTTGGGAAAGAATTATCCTTATGCGCTTTTGCGTCGGTGTCCGGCGCAAGGCTTGGGAAACAGATCCGGGAGAGGAGATCATGTGTTTGGCAGTTCCGGCTGAAGTCGTAGAGATTCAAGGGGATATGGCCAGATGCCAGGTCGGCGGCGGGACGTGCATCGAGACGTCCCTGATGCTACTCGATGAGGAGGTGGCGCCGGGCGACTATCTGCTCATCCATGCCGGCTTCGCCTTGCGCCGACTCGAGGCCGAGGAGGCTGAGGAGACTCTGAGGCTCCTCAAGCAAATCGCTGATTCAGATGAGGGATCGGTCAGCTGGTGACCGAGCCTTGGACTCTGGAAGCCTCATCCGGAACCTTCCGGGAGACGCCTTGAGAGGCTCGTGTCAATGGAGAGTCGATCGTGAAGTACATTGTCTTCGAAGATGTCGGCGGAAAAACGATCCCTATCCTGTTTCCGGCCAAGATTCTGCATCAGGAGATGCGGGAGCAGATCCCCTACGCCAAGGTTCTGTCCGCGGGGTCGGTCCACCACGACGGCAGGGGCTTCGTCTGCCGCGGCGGCAGCAAAGACCTCGGTGTCCGCTCTCGACCGGAGGACACCCGGATCATTGCCGAGGCCTTCGATGAGAGCGCCGGCTCTTCCGAGGGCCGGCATCCGGGAGGCGGCTGATGCTGTGGCAGCGGGTGAATCGGCCAGCCGGGGACGCATTGAGCCTGAGCATCAGGCGAACGATTTTTTGAAGGAGGCGATCCCTATGTTTCGTCGAAGTATACTCTGTTCTGTGTTTCTGATTGCTGTGCTGTTTTTGTCTACCCAGGCCTGGGGGGCCTGGGGCAAGGACTTGCCCCAGTTCACCAAGCTGGCCAAGCAAGCCGGAGATGCCGTGGTCAACATCAGCACGGTCAAGGTGGTGGAGACCTCCAAGCGGCTGCATCGCTTCTTCAGCCCGTTCGACCGCAAGGGCTCGCCTTTCGACGAGTTCTTCGATCGATTCTTCGAAGGTATGCCGGAAAAGCGCAAAAGGAATGCCCTGGGCTCGGGGTTCATCATCTCCAAGGAGGGATACATCGTCACCAACAACCACGTCATTGAGAAGGCCGATCAGATCACGGTCAACCTCAAGGGCGGCGAAGACTCTTATCCGGCCGAGGTTGTCGGCACAGACCCCGAAACGGACTTGGCACTGTTGAAGATTGAGGTCGATCAGGATCTGCCTGTTCTGGAGTTCGGGGATTCACAGACCATGGAGGTCGGGCAGTGGGTTGTGGCCATCGGGAACCCCTTTGGCCTCGATCATACCGTAACGGCCGGAATTCTCAGTGCCAAGGGCCGGGTTATCGGGGCCGGGCCTTACGACAACTTCCTGCAGACAGATGCCTCGATCAATCCGGGCAACAGCGGCGGACCATTGCTGAATCTCCAGGGTAAGGTCATTGGAATCAACTCGGCCATCGTGGCCAGCGGACAGGGTATCGGCTTCGCCATCCCCAGCAATATGGCCAAGGAGGTCATTGGACAGCTGAAGAAGTATCAGAAGGTCAAACGCGGCTGGCTCGGTGTAACTATCCAGGATGTCGACGAGGATACAGCCAAGGCCCTGGGGCTGTCCGAGCCCAAGGGAGCTCTGGTGGCCTCGGTCAATCCAGGCGACCCTGCGGCTCAAGCCGGGATTCAGCCTGGGGACATCATTGTCTCGGTCAACGGCGAGGACATCGAGGGGGCTTCCGATCTGACCAGAACCATTGGCAACCTGCCTCCAGGCGAAACAATCGACATGACCGTCTGGCGGCAGGGAGATCTCGTTCAGCTGACCGTCACCCTTGGCGAGCGAAGCCTGCATACGGCCCAAGAGGATCGTGATGAGAAGGCTCCTGCCGATGCCGGGCTCCTGGGCATGGAGGTCAAGCCGGTCAACGCCAGGGAGGCTGAGCAGCTTGGGCTGAGCGAGGTCAAGGGGCTTCTGGTCGTCGATGTCGCCAGCGCCTCCGAGGCGGCCGAAGCCAATATCCAACGGGGGGACGTCATCCTGGAGGCCAACAAACAGCCCGTGAACCAGGTCGATCAGCTGCAGGAGATCATCAATACGGACGCCAAGCAAAAAGGCGCGCTCTTGCTCAGGATCAACCGGCGCGGCCAGATTTTCTATAGGGCCATACCCCTCGAGTAGCGAGCTCGGCCCAAAGGGCCGATCTCGTTTTACATGAAAAAAGTGCTGCAAGTGGGCGATTTTTCAGCGCCAAGAGGACGAGGCGCCTCGCTTGGTTCCATATGGTGCGGGGCTTTGAACCTTTAGGAGCCCTTCCTTTCATTCGCGCTTAGGATCCTTCAAGGATCGCATACTGAGCCGTTGGCTGTCTCTCTGGCCTTTGCCGCGATGGAACCTGCCTTCGGCGCCCCGTCCACTTGGCGCTTTTTTATGCTTGGTTGTGCCTACCCAGGCATGAGGCTTCTATGAAAAAAGTGCTGCAAGTGGGTGATTTTTCAGGGCCAAGTGGATGGGGCCGTGCCGGATGAGCCGCGCGAGAAACGACTCCATGCATGAGCCTCTATCAATTCTCCAAACCGAGCAGGTTCTTCATGCCGGCTGCAAGGCCAACCTCTACCTCCTCATCAAGGAGAAGCGGCCCGACGGGCTCCATGAGCTGGAGAGCTTCTTCCTGCCGCTGCCCGCTCCTTCGGACACGATCCGGGTCCGGCAGGCACAGGCTGGTCAGGGTCTTTGCCTGAGATGCTCCATGCCAGAGCTGGCCGGCAGGAATAACAGTATCGCCGCCGCCTGGAGGCTCTATGGGGAACGGACTGGGTTCTATCCGGATCTGGAGGTTTTTCTGGAGAAAGGCATTCCGGTCGGAGCTGGTCTGGGTGGCGGCAGCTCCGACGCCGCTGTCATGCTCCGGCTGCTGAATGATCTGGCCCCGCCGGAGGTTGGCTTGAAAGAAGCTGGATTGCAGGAGGTGGCCGCCCGTATCGGAGCGGATGTCCCTTTCTTTTTGATGAACCGGCCCGCCTGGGCCGAGGGCGCCGGGGAGCGGCTTCATCCGGTGGATGTCGACCTGCCGGACTGCTGCCTGCTCGTTGTCTGTCCGGATGAGCAGATCTCCACGCGCGAGGCCTACCACATGCTGGATGCCTCCAGATCGGTTGAAGGGCTGCCGTCCGGAAACGGCGCCTTGACAACCGCGGCAAATACATTTACAGGAAGTCTTCGCTTTACAGGAAGGCTCTTTTTCAACAGCTTCGAAACGGTCATATTCGGGGCTTACCCCGCCCTTGGAGCCTTGAAGCGTGAGCTCCTGAAGCGTGGAGCGTCCGGTGCCGTTCTGAGCGGCTCCGGAGCGGCTCTGCTGGCTGCTTTTGTTGGCAAGCAGGAAGCCGAGTCGGCTGCCGCCTTCTTGCAGGAGCACGACGTTTCATGCTATACAGCTGAGCATGCGGACTGGGGTGTAGCCAAGCGGTAAGGCAACGGGTTTTGGTCCCGTCATTCGGAGGTTCGAATCCTTCCACCCCAGCCATTCCATCCTCCCGGCCGCATCCGTCCTGTGATGACCGGACGCATTCTCCGCCGGGGCATGCAGTGCGCATGAACATCCCAGGCCCTTTCCGTTTCGAGAAAATGCACGTTGGCGCTTCGGGTGTGCGATGAATGCCATTGAGAGACAGCACGATCAGTTGAAGATTATTACCGGGAACTCCAATCCCAAGCTGGCTGAAGCGATTGCCGAGAGCCTCGGCTATCCGTTGACTCCAACCATCGCCAAATCATTCAGTGACGGCGAGATCCGGGTGGAGATCGGTGCCAACGTCCGCGGGGCGGATGTTTTCGTCATCCAGTCCACCTGCGCTCCGGTCAACAACAATCTCATCGAGCTCTGCCTCATGCTCGATGCCCTCAAGCGGGCCAGCGCCAAGCGGATTACTGCCGTGGTTCCGTACTACGGTTATGCCAGGCAGGATCGAAAGGTGGTTCCCAGGGTCCCGATCAGCGCCAAGATGGTGGCCGACTTCCTGAGTGTGGCCGGTGCCAACAGGCTCCTGACCGTGGATCTCCATGCCGGACAGATTCAGGGCTTTTTCAATCTTCCGGTCGATAACCTCTATGCCTCCAAGGTGCTCTTGGAGTACCTCAACAACATTGATCAGGAGATGGTCATCATCTCCCCGGACGCCGGAGGAACCGAGCGGGCCAGGGCCTACGCCAAGCGGCTCAATGCCAGGCTGGCTATCGTGGACAAGCGTCGGGATGCCCCGAACCAGGCTCAAGCCATGAATATCATCGGGGATGTCGAGGACAAGTGCGCAGTGGTCGTCGATGACATGATCGATACCGGTGGGACCATGGTTGCGGCCGGAGAGGCCCTGTTCGATCGCGGGGCCAGAAGCGTCATGGCCTGCGTGACCCATCCGGTTCTGTCCGGGCCGGCCATCGAGCGGATCGAGGGCTCCAAGTTTTCCAAGGTCATCGTGGCCGACACCATTCCGCTGAGCCAGGAAGCCGCCTCGTGCTCGAAGATCGAGGTCATTTCCGTCGCCAAGCTCTTGGCTGAGGCCATTCACAACATCCACCAAGAATCATCGGTCAGCGTCCTCTTTTCCTGACAGCGGGCAGGTCAGGCGGACGGGCTTGTTTGCCATTAAGGAGCAGATATGTCTGAGCAGTACAACCTGACGGTCGAAAAGCGTGATCCTTCGGAAACCGGGAAGGGGCCCAACCGGCGTCTGCGCAAGCAGAGCTACATTCCCGGCGTCTATTACGACAAAAAGGGCGAGAACATCCCGATCAAGATGCCCTATGGCCTCTTCGAGAGCATCCTGGCCCGGGCTCACGGCACCAACATCGTCAACCTGAAGATTCAGGGCGAGACCGGCGCTGAGAAGCCAGTGCTCATTTGGGATGTCCAGGGTCATCCGGTCAAGAACTTGATTACCCATGTCGATTTTTTGGGAGTCGATCTCAAGCAGAGCATGGATGTGGATGTGCCGGTGGTAGTCTCCGGAACCGCCAAGGGGCAGGAACAGGGCGGCATCGTGTCCATTTATGTGGATACCCTCTCCGTCACTTGCCTGCCGACTGCCATTCCAGACAGCATCGCCATTGACGTGACCGATCTGGATATCAACGACAACATCTATGTCGAGGATATTCGCCTCCCTGAAGGCGTGGCCATGAAGGACTACGAGGAGAACTTCGCCGTCGTCGGTGTTTCGCCGCCGGCCGAGTCCTATGAGGAGGAGCTCGAGGCAGCCGCAGCCGAGGAGGCTGAGGAAGGCGGTGAAGTCGAGGAGGGCGAGCCTGCCGAGAGAGCCGAGGAAGGCTCGCAGGAGGGCGAAGCAGAGTAATCTTCAAGGGGAGTTACCGGGCTGGCCGGATGGATTGGTTGGCCAGCCTGCTGCGGCTTGGCCGTCTTTGTCCGGCCGCAGCAGCGATCCTTTGCAAACCATGCCGGGAAGGACCCTCCCTGCCCCTATTTCCTAAAGAGGGCCAAAAGTATTTTCCTGTTTGCACGCTGCGTTCAGCTCCGCGGGAAATGAGCTCCCGCGCAGCGTACGCGTGAGCCAGGCTTTCGCCTGGCTGCTCCAGAGCGCAGAGAATGGAAACTCCTTGCTGCTCTCTGTAAAATCAGCGTACACGCCACAGGTCATGAAGCACGCCGGACTCATTGTCGGTCTGGGCAATCCCGGACGGAAGTATGCCCGCCAAAGACACAACGTCGGCTTCATGGCCGTTGACAACTTGCGCAGGGAGGCCTTCCAGGAGAGGGCTTCATCAATCGCCGCGGTCAGCTCGGGACGCCTACCGGCGGCACTGTGGTCCTGGCAGCCGGAGAACGGGCTGCCCCCATGGCTTCTGGCTGAGCCGACCACGTATATGAATCGAAGCGGTCAGGCCGTTATCGCTGTGTGCAAGCGTTTCGGACTGACTCCTGCTCAATTGCTGGTCGTCCACGATGAGCTCGATTTGCCCCTCGGCCGGGTACGTTTCAAGCAGGGCGGCGGTTTGGCTGGACACAATGGCCTGAAGTCCATTGCCGAGTCACTGGGAACCAGGGGCTTCGACCGCCTGCGTTTGGGCATTGGACGTCCGGGGCCCGGTCATCCGGTGGACGGCTACGTTTTGACTTCGTTCCCTCCAGAGGAAAGGGATAGCCTTGAGTCCATGCTCGATCTTGCGGTCAAGGGGCTTCGCCGGTATATCCTCGATGGCATGGAATCGGCCATGAACGAGGTGCATCCGAAGTGATCATTGATAGCCGGGAAGGCGGCAAGCCCTGAGGACTGCGGAGAAATCAGCCATGCATCTCGGGCCGGCCGCCATAGCTTGCCCCCTATTTTCGAGAGGAGGCTGGACTCCGCAGTGAAAGTTCGGTATCATCTCCCGATGGTGCAGAGTGATTTGGTGAGGAGGTGGTGCTGTCGTGTTCGAGGTTAATCAACTCGTGGTCTACCCCGCCCAGGGAGTAGGCCGGATCGAAGCCATTCAGGATCAGGAAGTCAACGGAACGAAGAGTGCTTTTTACGTTGTGCGCATCTTAAGCAACGAAGGGACCCTGCTCGTTCCGGTTAGCAATGCGGAGAATGTAGGATTGCGATCGGTCTGCGATACGGAGTACGGCCAGAACGTCCTCCGGTCCATGTATGATTGGTCGGATTTCAAGGGATACGCCGGTCAGAACTGGAACCGGCGCTACCGTGAGTACTCCGAAAAGCTCAAGAGCGGCGAGCTGACCGATGTGGCCTACGTTCTCAAGGAGCTCATTCTCATCTCCCAGGACAAGGAGCTTTCCTTTGGAGAGCGGCGCCTTCTTGAGCAGGCCATGGGGCTCATAACCATGGAGCTGGCTTGCTCTTTGGGCAAAAATCAGCAAGATATTCAACACGAGATAGAGAACATCTTCACAGACATTCTGAAGAACTCCTCTCTTTCTTGAGGACGAGCCTTCACCCGCGTTATCGATTCGTCACCCATTCTGATGCGATACATCACGGGAATCGTCTGAAGCCATCAATCGAGGGCTCGAAGCCCAAACGGCGACGATTGCCCAAGCTCCAAGAGGCCGGATTCAGATAGAGCATCCAAACCCACGCCCAGCCCTAGCCAAGAAATTCGAAAAGCATCTCTTGCTCAAACAATAGAGAGCCTTGCTCAGCCCGGCTCCGGATACTCGGGGGACCCTGGTATAAAGGGCGGCCTGCCGGGGCGCTTCACGAGCGGGTTAACGCCGTCGGAGCCTGTGTGGTCCATGCTTTTTTGAATGTCAAGGTGCCGGAGCCGGCAAGGAGGCTCGGTGCGTTCGGACGGAGCTCCATTCTATGGGCGAGAGCGGCTCTCTTTCCAACAGTGCCGCGTTCGCAGAATATTTACAGACACGAGGGTCCGTTCCTATCCAGCGGCAATTTTGGCCGAGGATCCGGCTGAGCCGCGATCAGCAGGGTAACACAAACCATTATCGAGGTAGCAGAGTATGAATTTATCGGAGTTGAAGAAAAAGTCCATGAACGAGCTCATGGAACTCGCGTCCCACTACGATATCGAGAATCCCAGCAGCCTTCGCAAGCAGGAGCTTATTTTCGCCATTCTTCAGGCTTGCTCCTCCCAGAACGGCAACATCTACGGGGAGGGTGTCCTGGAGATTCTACCGGATGGCTTCGGCTTCCTCCGGTCTCCCATGTACAACTACATGCCTGGACCGGATGATATTTATGTATCGCCGTCCCAAATCCGGCGTTTCGGCTTGCGCAAGGGCGATGTGGTTTCCGGGCAGATTCGTCCCCCCAAGGAAGGCGAGCGCTACTTCGCCCTGCTCCGAGTCGAGGAGGTCGGCTACAACCGGCCTGAGGAGTCCAAGCAGCTCGTTCTCTACGACAACCTGACCCCGCTGTATCCGGACAAGCGCTTCATCATGGAGAACGGAGCAGAGAACTACTCCGCCCGGATCATCGACCTGCTTACCCCCATTGGCATGGGCCAGCGCGGGCTGATCGTGGCCCCGCCCAGGACCGGCAAGACTATGCTCCTGCAGACCATCGCCAACTCCATCATGAGCAATCACAGCGAGGCCTACCTCATTGTCCTGCTCATCGACGAGCGACCCGAAGAGGTCACCGATATGGAACGGACCGTCGACGGCGAGGTTATCAGCTCCACGTTCGACGAGCCGCCGCAACGGCACGTCCAGGTGGCCGAGATGGTCCTGGAGAAAGCCAAGCGTCTGGTGGAGAGGAAAAAGGAGGTCATCATCCTGCTCGACAGCATCACCAGGCTTGGCCGGGCCTATAATGCGGTGACCCCCTCCTCGGGCCGGATCCTGTCCGGCGGTCTGGACGCCAATGCCCTGCAGCGGCCCAAGCGCTTCTTCGGGGCGGCCAGGAACGTCGAGCAGGGCGGCAGCTTGACCATTATCGCCACCGCGCTCATCGATACAGGTTCGCGCATGGATGAGGTCATCTTCGAGGAGTTCAAGGGAACCGGAAACATGGAGATTTACCTGGATCGCTTCCTGGCCGACAAGCGCGTCTTCCCGGCCATCGACATCAACCGTTCCGGAACGCGCAAGGAAGAGCTCCTGCTCAATCAGGACGTCCTCAATCGGGTCTGGATTCTCAGGAAGCTGCTCTCCTCCATGAGCTCCTTGGACAGCATGGAGTTCCTCCTGGACAAAATGAAGGGAACCAAGAATAATAAAGAGTTTCTCGATATGATGAACCGGTAAGCCAAAGCTGCAGAGCCTTGTGGCCTCCAGCTGAGTCCTTCATCCTTATGGACGTCACAAGCTATCCCACCCTATGATTCATTGCCTTGTGTACAGGGGCCTGCTTTTGGGCCTGATTTGCCTTCTTGCCTTTTCGCCGCCCTGCCTGGCCGGGCTGGCCGAAGTGAGCATCGCCGACGAGGCCGAGCTGGGACGTGAGTTCAAGGTGCTCGTTCAGGCCAAGTTTCCGCTCATCGAAGACCCCGTCATCACCGGTTTTGTGGACGATCTGGCCTCCCGGGTGGCCAAAGCCATGCCGCCACAGCCCTTCCGGCTGAATGTCAGCGTCATCCGTGACAGCTCCATCAACGCCTTTGCCGCGCCAGCCGGGTATATCTTTCTGCACAGCGGCCTGATTCTTACCATGCATGATGCCGGCGAGCTTGCAGCGGTCATCGCCCACGAGATGGCCCATGTTTCTCAGCGGCATATCGCCAAGAACATCGAGCGTTCCAGGTACTTGAGCGTTGGCACGCTGGTGGGGATGCTGGCCGGAGCCATGCTCGGGACGGCCACTGGATCCTCGGCTGGCAGCGCCGTCGCCCTCGGCTCCATGGCTGGCGCTCAGACTGCTGCCTTGAAGTACAGCCGGGATGACGAACGGGAGGCTGACCAGCTTGGGCTGGACTATCTGGTCAAGGCCGGCTTTTCCGGTAGCAGCATGGTCGAGTCCTTCAAGAGGATCAAGCAGAGCAGCATGCTCAGTGGGACGGACAACCCTCCGGCTTATATGTCTACGCATCCCGGGCTGAATGAAAGGATTGGCTCCATCCAGAATCTGGTTGAACGTCGATCCGATGCACAAACCAGCCAGCCGGACAGCAACGAGCCATTCAAGAAGGTCCAGATGCTCCTGCGGGCCAGATACACCGATCCCGGGACGGCTATCCGCTATTACGACAAGCCCGATGCTCAGCTTGAGCCCCTCGAGCTGCTCGGCAAGGCGGTGGTCCTGCAGCGGTTGAACAATGTCCAGGCGGCTGCACGGTACTTTGACAAGGCTGCACAAGGGCTCGGCGACGACCCCCTCTGGCACAGGGAGGTTGGACGTTTCCACTATGAGCAGGGCCGTTTCGACCAAGCCCTGGAGCATTTGAAGGCGGCCTTGGCTGGATCGTCCATCGATATCATGGCCCTGTTCTTCAAGGGCCTGACCTTGGCTGAGCTCGAGCGCGAGGAAGAGGCCATTCAGGATCTGCGTCGGGTGAGCCAGGAGGTTCCCGCAGATGCCGAGGTCCACACCACGCTGGGTCGGGTTCTCGGCCGCAGCGGCCGCGAGTTTGAAGGGTATCTGCATTACGCTTATGCCAGCATGTATCGCAAGAACGTGGACAGGATGCGCCTGTACATGAATAAGGCCGAGTCCCTGGCCTCGACGCAGCAGGAGCGGTCCAAGCTTCAGGCCCTGCGGGAGGAGTACGAGCGGCGGAGCAAGTATTGGAAGTAGCAGGAGCCAGGTATCAGATATCAGGAATCAGGAGACAGAAGGCAGAGGACAGAGGAAAAAGGGAAAAGATCAGTGGACAGATAACAGAGGACAGAGACAAGGGCTCAGAATACAGAGGGTTGAAAACGAAGTTGTTTCCTTTAGATATTTTTCTCTAATACTCTGCCTGCTGTGCCTCAGGCTCTGCAGGCAGAGTCGCTTGACAATTTCAGCTATTTCCAGGTACCCAATCTGAGCGTTTTTGGCCGGGTCCCGTTTGTTTTCGAACGCCCTCAGGACCGCATCCGGGAGCCTTGTCCGGCCCTTTTCGCTCGCAGTGTACGAACTCATTGAAGGAGGACTCTATGTTTTTCGAAAGCTTGGCCTATGCCATGGGAGCTCCGGCAGGCGGCGCGCAGGGACAGGGGAACCCACTAGTGGCTTTTATGCCCCTGATCATACTCTTTGTCATCTTCTACTTTCTGCTCATCCGGCCGCAACAGAAGAAGGCCAAGGAGCACAAGCAGATGCTCCAGAACCTCAAGCGCGGCGACTCGGTCATCACCGGCGGCGGCCTGTACGGCCGGATTACCTCCCTGTCCGATGACGTCCTGACCCTGGATCTGGGCAACAATATGGAGGTCAAGGTCAATCGCGGCTACATCTCCACGATCACTGACAGGAAGGCCGTGGACTCTGACAAGAAGAAGGGCAAGTCCGAGAAGAAGGACGACTCCTAAAGGGTTCTCTTCCGGTGTTTCGGGTTCGTTTCCTCGGGAAACGAACTTTTTTGTTTTTGCTCGTGGCATGTCGAGGTCGTGATATATGAAGGGCAATCTGCGTTGGAGGATCCTGCTTGTGGTTGTGGTCATCGGGCTCGGCCTGGTCTACGCCCTGCCGTCGTTCCTTCCGTCCGAGGGCCTGCTCTCGCGTGTCCTCCCGGACAAGGATGTCAAGCTGGGCCTGGACCTGAAGGGAGGCATCAACCTGACCCTGGGAGTGGACATGGACAAGGCCTTGAGCAACCAGCTCGATCAGCTGGGCGAGGACATTCGTTCCATGGCCAGGGAGCAGGACATTCTCGTTCTCAAGCCGAGGTCCATCCAAGGCGAGCAGCTGGAGTTCCTCCTGCTCAAGCCGGAAAAATCCGATGAGCTGAACCAGCTCCTCAAGGAGAACTTCAAGCAGCAGCTGAGCGTTGCCGAGACGCAGCAGCTCGATGAGGACCGGATGCGCTACCGCCTGTCCCTCACCCCGGCCTATCGACAGGAGCTCAAGGACTTGACCCTGGATCAGGCCCTCAAGGTCATTCGCAACCGCATCGACCAGTTCGGGGTCACCGAGCCGGACATCCGCAAGCTGCAGAACAACCGCATCCAGGTGCAGCTCCCCGGCATCGAGGATGCCGGCCGGGCCGTGGACCTCATTCAGAAGACGGCCCACCTCCAGTTCCAGATCGTCGACGAGGATGCCGATGTCCAGCAGGCCGTCCAGGGCAAGGTCCCTCCGGGGAGCGAGCTGGCCTACCTCCAGAGGCGGCAGGCTGACGGCTCCTACGCCAAGGAGCCGATTGTGCTCCAGGAGCGGGTTCTGCTGACCGGCGAGTACCTGACCGACGCCCGGGTGTCCTTCGACAACTACAACCAGCCCTATGTGGCCTTGAGCTTCAACAACCGGGGCGCCCGCATCTTCGAGCGCGTCACCGAGGAGAACGTCCACAAGCGCCTGGCCATCGTCCTGGACGACAAGGTCTACTCCGCTCCGACCATCCAGGAGAAGATCAGCGGCGGCCGGGCCACCATCACCGGCAACTTCAGCGTCGAGGAAGCCCACGACCTGGCCATCGTCCTGCGGGCCGGCTCGCTGCCCGCTCCGGTCGAGGTCCTCCAGGAACGCAGCGTCGGGGCCTCCCTGGGCCAGCAGTCCATCGAGCAGGGCGTGACCTCCATGATCGTCGGGGGCATCCTGGTGCTCATTTTCACGGTGATCTACTATGGCATCGGCGGCGTGATCGTGGATACCTTGCTCATTCTGAACATCGTTCTCGTTCTGGCCGCCCTGGCCGGCTTCGGGGCCACCCTGACCCTGCCGGGCATCGCCGGCATCATCCTGATCATCGGCACGGCCGTGGACGCCAGCGTGCTCATATTCGAGCGCATCCGCGAGGAGCTGCGCAGGGGCCTGAGCCCCATGCGGGCTGTGGACGAAGGCTTCTCACGAGCCACCCTGACCATTGTCGACGCCAACGTGACCACGGTTATCGCCGCGGTGATCCTCTACCAGTTCGGTACAGGACCGGTCCGGGGCTTTGCCGTGACCCTGTCCATCGGCACCATCGCTTCCATGTTTACGGCCATCTTTGTCTCCAGGATCTTCTTCGACCTGTGGCTGTCCATGAAGCGGCCGGCAGCCAGCTTGAAAATTTAAGGACGAGCGACCATGGGACTGCAAATCATCAAGCCGGATACGCGCATCGACTTTCTCAAGCGCCGCACCATCGCCTTGGGCGCCTCGGTTCTGGTCATCCTGCTCGGCCTGCTGTCCATCATCTTTCATGGCGGCCTCAACTACGGCATCGATTTCTCCGGCGGCATCACCATTCAGGTCAAGTTCCAGGAGGATCTGGACCTGAAGAAGATCAGGAAAGCCCTCGAACCGACAGGCTTTGACGATCTTCGGGTGCAGCGCTTCGGGCTGGAGGCGGCCAACGAGTACCTCCTCCGCCTGTCGGCCGAGAACAGGGACGCCGAGGAGGTCCGCAGCCAGGTCGACCAGGTCCTGCGGGAAAGCCTGGGCACGGGCTTTGAGATCCAGCGGCTGGAGATGGTCGGGCCCAAGGTGGGCGCCGACTTGAAGAACAAGGCCCTGCAGGCCCTTTTCTATGCCGTGCTGTTCATCTCCATCTACATATCCGGCCGGTTCGAGCAGAAGTGGTTCACCGCGGGCATCATGGCCGCCGGGCTGATCACCGGCCTCTACCTCCTGGAGCTGATCAACGTCCCCCTGATCTACCTCATCCTGGCCGCGCTGCTGATCACCCTGGGCCTGTGCTGGTACTTAAAGCTCAACTACGCCTTGGGGGCTGTCGTGGCCTTGATCCACGATGTGCTTATCACCGTGGGCATCTTCTCCCTGCTGAACAAGGAGTTCGACCTGACCACCATCGCGGCCCTGCTGACCATCATCGGTTACTCCCTGAACGACACCATCGTGGTCTTCGACCGCATTCGGGAGAACCTCAGATCCAAGACCTCCCGCTCCCTGAAGGCCACCATCAATATGAGCATCAACCAGACCCTCAGCCGGACCCTGCTGACCTCGGGCACGACCCTCATCGTGGTGCTCTCCTTGTTCATCCTGGGCGGCGGCGTCATCCACGACTTCGCCCTGGCCCTGCTCATCGGCATCATTGTCGGAACCTACTCCTCCATCTTCGTGGCCGCCTCGATGCTGCTGGGCATCGGCCCGACCCCGGAGAAGGAGCAGGAGGAGGGCGGAGCAGGCAAGGAGCCGGCCAAGGCCTGAGCAGTTGGGCCTGCAGGCTCGGGCTGCTTGGGCAGTTGTCGTAGATTGCTTCACGGGGATTGTCCCTTGGTAGGATGTCGACACGCACCATGGTCTGAGAGCTTTTGGATGGAGGCAGCCTCCCGGAAACCACCCCTCGATCCCCTCCTTAGAAAAGGAGGGGAGGCCGGAGGGACTCAGCTGCTCGTTTTTCGTCGGACTGCCGGGCATC